>Ga0181607_10002505_pt1 | contig 16178 bp, 18 predicted proteins | sample 041ome_9_FD_132420 | JGI IMG/M metagenome (GOLD analysis project Ga0181607, IMG submission 132420) | Coastal salt marsh microbial communities from the Groves Creek Marsh, Skidaway Island, Georgia - 041413US metaG (megahit assembly) | ecosystem: Environmental > Aquatic > Marine > Intertidal zone...
CCCTTTGATAAAAATACAATCACCATCGGCAATCGATTGGGCGCGGGGCGCAATCGCTGCGTCTGGAGCTGCGACACAAATCGCGGTAATGGACCAGTCCAAGGCAGTAACCGTTGTTTTCATGGCGGCATCAGTGGCAATCACAACCCGCGGTGCCAAGATGTTAATTTGTGGGGCCAGCGCGGCATGGGCGCTATCACTGGCATTGCCCAATTCAAGCATCTCGCTTAACACCATGATCTGTGGCGGGGTGCCGGCAAGCCCGGCAAAAGCCGCCGCCATAGACGCCGGACTGGCGTTATAGCTGTCATCAATGACGGTGATGAGATGATCTTGATAGACGCCCCGAATCCGTTGACCACGGCCAGCTGGTGGCTGGCAATTTTCCAAATAGGCGGCGGCGCTATCGGCCGGCAGCCCGGCAGCGGCGATGCAGGCCAAGACGCCCATTGCATTCTCAGCCAAATGGCTGCCATGCATGCGCATTTCAAAACGACATTCGGCGTTACGCAGCTTTGCGGTGATAGTCATGCCGGTATCATGGTGGTCGATATCAAGCAGACGGAAATCAGCATCTTGGTGACGGCCAAAGGTCAGAATGGCCGCGGCACCGGCATCAAGGGCGGCGGCTTTCAATATACCAAAAAATGCATCATCACGGTTCAGAATGGCCGTGCCATTATCTTCAAGCCCCTGAAAAATCTCAGCTTTTGCTTGTGCAATATCGGCTGTGGATGCAAAGAACGCGCTATGGGTATCAGCAATGCGGGTGATAAAGGCAATATGCGGGCGCGCCAATTTGGTCAGATTGGCAATTTCGCCAGCTGCATTCATGCCCATTTCCTGAACCGCAAAATCTGCGGTTTCAGGCAAGCTGGCAAGGCTAAGCGGAACGCCAATATGATTGTTAAAGCTGCGTTGGCTGGCATGGCAAGTGCCAAAATGCGACAATAGATGGTGCAGCATATCTTTGCTGCCGGTCTTTCCAACAGATCCGGTAATGCCAAATTGTACGCCGGTAAATCTGCCGCGACCAGCAATCGCCAGGTGGCGTAGGGCGTCCAGCGTATTGGCAACTTGTATTTGCGCCAGCGCTAGATCGTCATCTGGCTGTGTCACCAGCGCAGCCAGCGCGCCGGCGGCATCGGCCTTGGCAAGGAACTGATGCCCATTGGCCTGCGCGCCGGGTAAAGCAACAAATAAATCACCAGTTTTACAGCTGCGGCTATCGATGCTTATGCCGGTTATTGGACGGTCGCCACCAGTGCTATCAAACCCAGCGCTATTAAACAATGTGCCACCGGTGGCTGCAACGATGTCGTTTGTTGTCCAAGCCAGTGTTGCGGTGGTCATGACGCCGCCTCATTATGCATCTGCGCCATCAGATGGCTGGCAATCGCCGCATCGTCAAACGGCAGGCTCTCATTGCCGACAAGTTGAACGGTTTCATGGCCTTTGCCAGCGATGAGCAAGACATCGCCAGTGCTCAGACTATTGAGCGCCACCGCGATGGCCTTGTCACGTGATGCCACTTCGGTGGCGCCGGGGCAGGCGGCAATGATCTCGGCGCGAATTGTGGCAGCATCTTCAGACCGCGGATTGTCGTCAGTGATAATGATCTGGTCGGCGTTGTTGCTGGCGATTTTGCCCATTTCGGGGCGTTTGCCTTTGTCGCGGTCACCACCGCAGCCAAATAGCACCACAAGTTTGCCCGTCACAGCTGGCCGCAATGCCGCCAATGCTGCGGCCAGTGCGTCTGGGGTATGCGCATAATCAACAATGACTTTTGCGGCGGCCGGGTGGCCGTGGATAATTTGCATGCGCCCAGCAACCGGCTTTAGATAAGATAATGCCCCCAACGAGTCATGCAACGGCAAGCCGCTTAGATGGCACATAATGCCAGCGGTGAGAGCGTTCATTGCCTGAAAAGTGCCAGCTAGCGCCAGCGGTATATGCCATCGCCTGCCTTGATAGGTGACTTTCAAGTCAAGCCCGGCGTCCGTTGTGGTAATTTCGTCAATATGGAAATCAGCATCCGCGCCAGTGCCAAAGGTTTTGATAACGATGGGCCGGTCTTTGATGCGGTCAAGAAGGGCCTTGCCATACGGGTCGTCACCATTCACCACCGCAGCACCGCCTTCGATCAGCAGCGTCTCAAAAAGTCGCATCTTTGCCGCAAAATAGCTGTCCATATCGTTATGATGGTCAAGATGATCACGGCTGAGATTGGTAAAGCCAGCCACATGGATGTTGAGCCCATCAAGCCGGCATTGCTGCAGGCCATGGCTGCTGGCTTCGAGTGCCAAATGCGTGACCCCGGTCTTTGTGATAGCGGCAAGCGTATTGTGCATGCTGATGCTGTCGGGAGTTGTCAGATAGGGCAAATCAGGAATGGCGCCGGCTTTTTTCGGTTGCGTCACGCCGCGCACGCCAATGGTGCCGATTGACGCTGCCTGCCAATTCACCCGGGTCCATAATTGGCGCATGAATTCAACCGTAGAGGTCTTGCCATTAGTGCCGGTCACCGCCGCCATCATGCTGGGTTGCTGTGGCCAGAACCGTGCAGCGGCGCGCGCCATCACGCGGCGTGGGTTTGCCACTTGTATAATGCTTACGCCAGCTTTTGGTGTTTTGTTCAGTGTGCGGTCATCAGTGATGATGGCAAGCGCCCCATTGGCGAGGGCGTCATCGATGTAATCGCGCCCGTCACGCACTGTGCCCTGCAGCGCAAAGAACAGATTGCCTGGCTTGGTTTTTGCTGAATCAACGGCCAGCCCGCTTACCTCACAGCTAGCAGCGCTGGCAGGCACGGGTGCAAGATTGGCCAAAAGATCAGTAAGACGCAATGGTCGCCTCCTTATTACCAATCGTGAAGTCCAGCATAAGTTTTTGGCGAATTTTCGGCGATTTTTCGTCGACAGGAAGAACCCCGAGCAGGGGCGCGGCTTGTTCGACAATGCGGCGCACTGCAGGGGCGGCTACCCAGCCGCCAGTGGCATAGCCATAAGAATGTTTTTGGCCCTTTGGTTCGTCAATCATGATGATGATTACATAGCGGGGGCCATACACCGGAAATGTCGCGGCAAAGGTGGTTATGTTTGCGCGTTTGTTATAGCCGCCAATTTTGATTTTTTCAGCGGTGCCAGTTTTGCCACCAACCATATAGCCCTTTGCCTCGGCAAAATTGCCGGTGCCGTCTTTGTGCGAAACCACCAGCCGCATCATAGAGCGAACAGCGCGTGTGGTGGTTTCAGAAAACACCCGCAATTTTATTGGTGTCTCACCGGTTTTTGACTTGATCAAGCTTGGCGCAACCCAATGCCCATCGCCACTTGCCGCGGCAATGGCACTAGCCAGATGAACCGGTGAAATTGAAATGCCATGACCGTAAGACACCGTCACTGTGGCGGCGCGGCGCCAGAATTTTGGGGCCATTGGCTTGGCTGTTTCTGGAATTTCCAGAGGCAGCCGGTCAAGCAAGCCCAGCTTGTCGATATAGGCGCGCTGGGTTTTGGCGCCAATCGCCTCGGCCATAAGCGCCGATCCAATATTTGATGAATACACCAAAATTTCAGGCACATTCAGCGGTTCTTTATGCGGGTGATAATCATTAATGGTAAAGCGTGAGACGCGTAGCGGTTTTGACACTTCAAATCTTTGATTTGTCGTCACCGCCCCTGATTCCAGCGCGATGGCGGTGTTCAATACCTTGAATGTAGAGCCCATTTCATAGAGCCCCTTAGTGGCCCGGTTGAAGCGCGCATCATCACTGGCTTTCGCAAATTGGTTGGGGTTGAAGTCCGGCAAAGACACTGCCGCCAAAACTTCGCCGCTCTGGATATCAAGAACAACGCCGGCGCCGCCAATGGCCTCAAAGCTGTCAATTTGACGCTGAATTTCCTGGCTGACAATGGTTTGCAGGCCTAGGTCGAGGCTTAGGACAACATCCTTTCCAGCGGCAAGCTCTGTGTCAAAATATTTTTCGATTCCGGCGATGCCATTTTGGTCTGTATCAACATGGCCCAGAATATGTGCGGCGGCGTTGCCACGCGGATAGATACGCGTCAAACCATCGTCAAAATACACACCCGGAATACCAAGGTGCAAAATCGCGGCATGTTGCTTTGGTGTTAACTGCCGGTCAAGTTCTACATATTTGGTTTGTTTGGTCAGCAAGCCATGCAGGCTGGCCGGGCTTTGGTTCGGTAGAATCTGAGCAAGTGACGCTACGGCTTTGGGAATGTCCATGATTTCGGCAGGGTTGGCGTGCAGTACGGTGATCGGCAAATTGCCAGCCATCAAGCGTCCCTCACGGTCAAGAATGCGGCCCCGCAGGCTGGCTTTGGCAGCCCCGCTAGTGGCAATGCGCAGGCTGGCATTGGCTTCGGCCAAGCCAATAACGCGGGTGCCGATTGTCCCCACAATGGCAAGCGCCACAATACCACACACCACAAGACGCACCTCGGCAATGCGCCGCGACTGACCGGGGTCAGGGCGGGCTGGCAAAACCAGGTTACGCATTTTTGTCAGCAGTTTACGCATGATATTTTATCTGGATTGTGTTGTAAATCAGCGGTATGGCGCATCGGGATGGCATCTAGTGGCAAGATGCGGTCTTGGCTAATTGGTTTCATGTCAAGCAATGATGTCGATAAATTCATCACCCGGTCAGGCCGTGACAAAAAGGCCCACTCAGCCTCTAAAACAGCAATATTGCGTGCGGTTGTGGCGATGGCCTGTTGCAAGCGCCTAAGTTCGGACTGGCGATGGTCAATGTCGGTTTTGACCTGATACAGCATGGTGCCAAGGGCGGCTAAAACAACAGCGCATAGAATAATCACCCGCATGCGGTAATCTCCCCGGTTGTGGCGCCATAAACTGGTGCTGTGGTGCGGCGTGCCACACGTAACTTTGCCGAGCGGGCGCGGGCGTTGTTGCGACATTCCTCGGCGCTTGGGGCAATGGCCTTTCGAGCCTGCAGGTCAAAACTGGGCGCGGGTCCGGTGGCGTCTGGAATATGGCGTGATGGACGTGCCGCATGCTGGCTGCGTGTTGTCAGGAACCGTTTTACAATGCGGTCTTCAAGCGAATGAAACGACACCACCGCCAATACACCGCCCGGCCGCAACAGCGATTCAACAGCCGTCAAGCCGCCAGTAAGCTCGTCAAGTTCGCGATTCACATAAATGCGAAGCGCCTGAAAACTGCGGGTTGCCGGATCAATCTGGCCGGGTTTTTTGGACGGCATTACCGAATAGATGATATCGGCAAGCTGCGCCGTTGATGTGATGGGCGCACTGTCCCGCGCCGTAACAATGGCCCGGGCAATGCGGCGCGAGGCTTTTTCTTCGCCATACTCCCATAAAATTTTTGCTAGATCCTCGGCATCACTCTGCATCACAACATCTGCTGCGCTGGCGCCTGATTTGGACATGCGCATATCCAGCGGGCCGTCATTGCGGAAGGAAAAGCCGCGTTCGGGCTGGTCGAGCTGTGTTGAACACACGCCAAGATCAAATGCCGCCCCATCAAGCTTGTCAGGCGCGCCGCCGCGCAGCTGGTATTTTTCGGTGGGCAGGGTCTGCAGCAGGCCCGCCATATCGGAAAAACAACCTTCAACCAAAACAAAGCGTCCGGCGAATTCGTCTTGCATGGCAGCGCCGCGGCGAATGGCGTCCGGGTCACGGTCGATGGCGATAACGCAGCAATCAGCCCGCTCCAGCAAGGCCCGGCTATAGCCGCCATTGCCAAAAGTGGCATCAAGATAACAGTTGCCGCTGGCTGGCTCGAGCGCTTCCACCACTTCATGCAAAAGAACCGAATGATGAAGCGTTTCAGGCGTCATTATCGGTCTCCGTTTTCGGCTGGGCCGCGGGGGGCGCCGCGCCCGAGGCGCAGGCTTGGCAAGCCATCGGTCTTGGCGCGGGCACGCGCATTCGCTTCACGATTGCGGTAGCGCTCAGGAAGCCAAATCTGAAATGACCGGCCAATGCCCGCATAAAGTGCGGTTTCGGCAAGCTCTGCAAACTCAATGAAATCGGCGCTCAGCATGATGCGCCCTTCAGCGTCAAGCTTCATTTCCTGCGCGCTGGAAAGCATCGTCTGCAAGGTCGCGACCTCGCTAGACAGGCTGTCCATGGTGTCAATGGCATCAACAATCTGTTCGATGCGCTCGGCCCCACATCCCTCAAGACAAGGCTCGGTCAATGATTTGAAAAGAAATAGCGGGTCACGCCGGCGTTCCAGCACAGCGCGGAAAGGGGCCGGCACGGAAAGGCGCCCTTTCTTGTCAATGCGGTTTTCAAATGTGGATAAAAACAACTCCACGTTACCTCAAGCTCCTCTAAACAGTCCGTGCCGGCCAATCCGAGCTGTGGTTGCTAAAACCGCCCGGGTCCGCCCATTTGCGCCAAAGGCTTTGCAATGAGCAGGTCCCAATCTTCATCTGGCTTGCTGGATCTTGGGCCTGGGAGGTAGCCGCAAACCGCAACAAATACCAAATTGGGATATTATGGGATATCATGGGATTTTATGGACGTCAATGGGTTTTGTCCTTTTCTTTATGGGAAAATGTAATCTTTTCAATTAGTTAATATTAGAAATAAACAATGATAACTAACCTACTGAATAACAGTGTTATTTATACATTCGTTCATTTTTTGTTCTGTTTTGAGGGCAAGATCACCGGTGCATGTGACGGCCATAGCCTATATCGCTGCGATGCTTATTGTGGTCGCGATGGTGCTGTTGGCACTGCTATGGCTATCGGTCGCATTAATAACGCTTGGTTCAGCCGAAGACTGGACCCGCATGCAGGATCATTTTACCCTTCTGGAAAAGCCCAGCCTGACATTGACGCCAGCATGGGTGTGCAGCATGTCACGGCATGTGCAGTATTTTGGCGACCACCATCTAAAAGAGTAGTCGCCAAAAATAGTGTCAGATGACCTGTAAGCCGGGTTCTGTATCACCCGCAAAGCGGCTGATGATGGCTATTCATCTAGGATGACTGTTACCAGCCATCTCAAGCAACCTACCCGAACATGATGCAGGATCGCATCTTGGCAACCGAGGTCGCCTGCATGTTCCTATATGGTCTTGCTCCGGGTGGGGTTTACCATGCCCGTTCTGTTACCAGTTCGGCGGTGCGCTCTTACCGCACCTTTTCACCCTTACCTTGCCATGCAAGGCGGTTTGTTTTCTGCGGCACTTTCCCTAGGGTTGCCCCCGCCGGACGTTATCCGGCACCCTGACCCTGTGGAGCCCGGACTTTCCTCTCCTTTTACCAAAATAAAAGCAGCAGCCATCCGGTCATCTGACAGGGCCGGACTATACGCGGCGTCACTGGTTGTGGTCAAGCAACTGCGTCACCGGCATTGTCAATATGTTAGGGGGTTAAGGCGGCGCTATCAGCCTCTAGCGCTTCGGCTTTTTCGGCCGCGTCCAGCCATGCTTCTTCCTTTTCAGCCTTATCATTTTGCAGTGCTGTCAACTGCGCCGCCAGTTTGTTAAAGCGATGCGGGTCGCTAGCAAATAAATTGGCCGTGGCTAGTGCGGTTTCCACCGCCAAAATTTCTGTTTCAATGGCAGCTATTTTATCTGGCATGGTGTCTAGAATATGCTGGTCCTTGAAACTCAGCCGCGGCGCGCGCACCGATTTTGGTTTGTCTGGTGCGGTGGATTTTTTTTGGCCATTGCCGCGGTTAGTGGTGCCAGTGCGGCGCGCTAGTGCGGCTTGTCTGCGGGCCAGATAGTCTGAATAACCGCCGGCATGGGAGACAATTTTGCTATCGCCTTCAAAGGCGAGAATGGCGGTAACAGTGCGGTCCAAAAAGTCACGGTCATGGCTGACAATCAGCACCGTACCATCATAATCGGCGATCACTTCCTGCAACAGTTCCAGCGTTTCGATATCAAGGTCGTTGGTGGGTTCATCAAGTACCAAAAAATTATGACTTTGCGCAAACAGCTTGGCCAGCAACAGCCGGTTTTGTTCACCGCCGGACAGGGTGGAAACGCGCTGGGTCATTTTGGCATCATCAAACATAAAGTCGCGCAGATAGCTGGTAACATGTTTGCTCTGGCCGGCGACCTCAATCATGTCGCTGCCACCTTCGCTCAAAATGGTCCAGGGAGAGGCATCACGGTCAAGCGCTTCACGGCGTTGATCAAAATATGCGGGGTTCAGCCCAAATCCCGGCCTGACCCGTCCCGAATCTGGCGTGGTTAGGCCCAACAGGAGTCGCACCAAGGTCGATTTGCCAATGCCGTTGGGGCCAACAATGCCAATGCGATCACCACGCCTTATCAGCAGGTTAAAATGTGTCAATAGCGGCCGCATCTCGTCCCCCACAGGCACGCTGGCGCATAGGTCAAAAGCCTCTAGCACCATTTGCCCGCCACCATCAGCCGGTCCGGTTTCCATGCGCATATTACGCTGGGTGATGCTGCCAGCCTTGCCACGTTCGCTGCGCAGTCTGTCAAGATCACGTAGCCGCCCTTGGTTACGTTTGCGGCGCGCCGATATGCCTTCGCGTGACCATTTGGTCTCGGCGGCGATGTGACGGTCCAGCTTATGCAGGGTCACCGCTTCATCGGCTAAAATAGCATCGGACCAGCTTTCAAATTCATCAAAATGACCATCACGCCGCCGCAACTTTCCGCCATGAATCCAAATAATGCCAGTGCCAAGATTGCGTAAAAAAGCGCGGTCATGACTGACCACCAAAAGTGCGCCTTTATGCTGGCGCAACATATCTTCCATCCATTCAATGGTTGGTAAATCCATATGGTTGGTGGGCTCATCCAGCAGCAAAATATCTGGCTGGGTGTAAAGCGCTCTTGCCAGAGAAACGCGGCGCGCTTCACCGCCGGACAGACCATCGCTGATACGCTGCGGGTCAAGCCCCATTCGCATCAAAATGGCGTCGGCCGTGTGGGTGATTTTGTCAAGATGGGCATTGTCAACACCGGCCGTAACAATCGATTGCAAACTCATGCCGGCCGGAATATTGGGCGCTTGCGGCAGATAGGCAATTTCCGCGCCGGGTGCCACCCATAATGTGCCTTCATCCATTTCGCCTTGGCCGGTCAGCAACTTCATCAGGCTTGATTTGCCGGCCCCATTACGGCCCACTAATGCCAGCCGGTCGCCAGCGTGCAACGCCAAATCAGCCCCGCGCAATAGCCATTTATCGCCAAGGTTAATGCCAGCATCGGCAATTGTTAATAATGGGGGTGCCATAAAACTGTTCCTACAGGCCGCGCTGGCGGGCCAGCGCATCATAAGCTGCGTTAATGTCTGCCAGCCGGTCGTTGGCTGCTGCAACAAATTCTTCGGGCATGCCTTCGCCGATCAATGTGTCCGGGTGATGTGTGCGTGCCAGTTGTTTCCAATGACGGGTCAATGCGGCATCATCAATATCGCGCGGCACCCCCAAAACTTCATAGGCCGATGGGCCGCTGCTGCGATGGATTGCCAGCAACCGCTCAAAATCATTTTCGGTAAACCCAAAAATCATCGCAACGGTTTGCAGGTAATCTTGTTCAGGTGCGGTGATATCGCCGTCTGACTTGGCGATGTGAAACAACAAATCAATAAGCTGTTCCAAAACCGGCGCACGCGGCGCAAACAAACGCGACACCTGCCGCGCATAATCTTCGAATCCGGTGGGGGTTTGCCGTGCTAGATCCCAGAATTTGCCAACCTGTTTGACCTCGCTTGCCGGAATATGCACACGGTCACGAAAGGCAGCGATTTCATTTCGGGTGACGATGCCGTCGGCTTTGGCCATTTTGGCGGATAGGGCGATCACCGCGACCGTGAACGCTACGCGCTTGGTGGTGTCTGGATCATCACCATGCGGCACCAAACGTTTTTCCACCGCATGCCCGGCCACAGCGCCAAGCAAGCCGCCAATAGGCCCGCCAAGCGCAAATCCGGCTGTGCCGCCAATGATGATGCCCCAAATACTCATGGTCCTATCTAGCTGTGGTTGGCCACGAAAGGCAAGCCTTTGACGCAGGATAAATTAAGCTGGCGTTCGATTGGGGCTGGTATTTGGCATCGGCCGGTTTTAATGTGGCGTCCATGAGCACGCAAAACCCAAACATACCGGATGGTGACGCCGCAGTGCAGGCTGATATTGTTCTTGATTTAACCGGCCTTAAATGCCCACTGCCGGTGCTAAAGGCGCGCCGCCAGATCAACCAAATGGCGCCGTCAACGGTGTTGCAGGTAACGGCAGATGACCCGGCTGCGCCGCTGGATTTTGAGCATTTCTGCCAAACCGGTGGGCATGTGTTATTGTCTAGCACTGAACAGGCAGGCATTTTTACGTTCCAGATTGCCAAGGCCGCTACAAATAGCTGAGGCTGGCGGGCTAGGCTATAAGACTATGGTGGAAGGCGCGTGCAATCGCGCCCTTAGCTGGCCCATCATAGACGCCTAACTCCTGACATTTCATAAAGAAGCCGGGCGCCGGAAGCTGATTGCGGTTGCGTGAAATAACCCAGGCTGCGCGCAGCGGGGTGGCGGCCTTGTGGTCGGTTTCAATCAGCGTTTCAAGCCATTCGGCAAGTTTATGTATGCGGTGTGGCGGCGGTATGTTTGCAGCATCGGCCAGCTCAGCATAGGTCACAAGATGGCGCCCGGCCACAGCGGCGTTCAGCGCCATTTCAGCGCGTAATTGCCAATCTAGGTGCGGTGTGTCGGTCATTTTAGTCACAATCTGGTTTTCGGCATAAATGACGTGGTTATATGCCCCTGACAGCGGTTTTGGCATATTCTGCTATTGAAGCGAAGCGCATTTCTGCCTAGCTTGGCCTCATGGTGTATATCAGATCATTTATTTTTAACAGTTTGTTTTATTGCGGCACGGCTGTTCTGGTTGTGGTGATGGGGCCGTTGTTGTTAATGCCGGCAGTGTTAGCGCGCCAGATTGCCCGCTTTTGGGGATGGTTAGCGCATAAACAGCTGTTTGTTGTTGGTGTGCGCCAGCGGTTGCATGGCAACCTGCAGTTGGACAAGCAGATGATTTACGCGGTTAAGCATCAATCGGCATGGGAAACAATTATTTTGAGCTGGCTGTTGCGCGCACCTGCTTTTGTTCTAAAGGTTGAATTATTACGCTTGCCGATTATTGGCTTGTTTTTCGTCAAAACCGGCTGCATTCCGGTCGATCGGTCTGATGGGATGCGGGCGTTGCGCAAAATGCGCGATGCCGCCCTACAACTTGCTCAACAAGGCCGGTCAATGATCATTTTTCCGCAAGGTACCCGGGTGGCGCCTGGCGATACCAAACCCTATGAGATTGGTGTTTTTGCGCTTTATGATGCGACCAGCCTGCCAGTCGTTCCGGTGGCGCTAAATTCCGGCCATGTGTGGCCGCGCAACAGTTGGCTGAAATACCCAGGTTGCGTTGACGTGCATTTTCTTGAACCTATTCCGCCGGGCTTGACCAGAAAGGTTTTCATGGCCACTCTGGAAGCGCGCATTGAAGATAAAATGGCCGAGCTCGACACATCATCAAACACTATTAGGCCCTAGGCCGGAGACCGATATTATGGAAGGTAGTCAGCGCCGCCCGCAACAGCAATTTAACGTGTTAGGTGACCCGCTTGCCAGCTGTTCGCATGACCCGGTCACTGGGTTTTTTCGAGACGGGTGCTGTAATACCGGCCCGCTAGATCAAGGCTTGCATACCGTTTGTGCTATTATGACAGATGCCTTTCTTGAATTTAGCAAGGCGGCTGGTAATGATTTGTCAACGCCGCATCCTGAATTTGGCTTTGCCGGATTAAAAGATGGTGACCAATGGTGTTTGTGTGCAGCCCGCTGGGAACAGGCACGGCGTGCCGGAAAAGCCCCCAAAATCCGCCTTGCGGCGACCAATCAAGCGACTCTGGCGGTTTGTGAATTGGCTGATTTGAAGGCACATGCGATAGATCTAAATTAACCGGCCGCCTGATGGCTGTTTGACATTAAAGGGAGACCACAGGCCATGCTTACACTCGATGCACGGGTTCAGGTTAGTTGCACTGAAACAGACCAAATAGCCGCTGCAACGATTGTACGTATTCAAGGTAATCGTGTTGACGTGGTGCTTGATCAGGGTGGCGGTGATATTATCATTAGCATGGTCATGCAAAAGCCGGGCCTTTACGTTGGCAACCGCTCAGGTCTTGAATTCACCATGCGCACCTAATGGCGCGCAAGACCGTGCAGCGCGATACCCCAATGAAAACCAATTGATAAAGGTGATATGAATGCCACCAATACAGCCTAACCCATCGCCCGATCAAGACCAATCCCACGCCGATCGCTCGGCATGGATTATCTGGGGCATTTTGGTGGTGATTGCGGTAGCTGTGTTGCCGTTTGCGGTGCGCAATAGCGAAGTGGTGCGGCAGATTGCAGCGATGTGCGGTTTTACGATAGGCTAAGCCGGTCTTGATTTGGCGGTTTTTGACGGCAAGCTGCCGGTAAAGAGCACCGCCATGTCAATATAGCGATGCAGCTGCGCATCTTCAGTAAACCCATCGGGGGCGACTTTAACCCATCCACGCAACGGCTTTCCGGTCAAATCAAATGGTGTTGCGTAGGGGTCTTGGGATGCCAGCTGTGCGGCACCATCATGGCCGAGGCGCAAAACCAGATAATGCGCCCAAACAGCAAGGCACATATTGCCATTCAACATATAGGCAACGCCACCAAACATGCGGGTTTCCTCAATATCAAAAAGACCGGTAAGCTGCGCGTTGATTCGGCTGACGAGGTCTTTGTCATACATTGCCCACTCCCTGCGTTCATCTTTGGTGATGCGCCGATTTAGTATGCTGACGCATGGCGCTGATGCAGTATAGGGCAAAAAACCTTTATTGCTATCGCCCCTGCTGGTCGCTAGGCTGACAAATATTAGGCAATTTTTGGGCAGTGAGGGATGTAATGATCATTCTTGATGGTGGTTTAGGCCGTGAATTAGAGGCGATGGGCGCACCGTTTCGCCAACCTGAATGGTCCGCACTGGCTTTGATGGAAGGGCCGGAATTTGTCCGTGCCGCCCATGATGCGTTTTTGGATGCTGGCGCCGATGTCATTGCGACCAACAGTTATGCCGTGGTGCCTTTTCATATTGGCGATGATGTGTTTGCGGCGCAGGCGGCTGAATTGCTAGGCCTGTCAGGCGCTTTGGCGCGGGCAGCAGCGGCAGATGCCGGTCGGCCAGTTCGAGTTGCGGCAAGTATACCGCCAATGTTTGGGTCTTATCAGCCAGATAAATTTGACCCGGTAAAAGCCAGCGAAATGATGCGGCTGTTTCGTGACCAGCTTATAGATTATGCAGATTTGTTTTTAGCTGAAACCTTGGGGTCAGTTGCCGAGGCACGCCTGTTTCTAGAGCTGTTTTCAGATGCCGGGTTACCGGTATGGTTATCGGTGACCTTGGAAGATAAGGGTGCGGTTGCTGGTGATCCGCGGTTGCGCTCAGGTGAACGGTTGCATGAGGTGTTGGCGCTATGCGATATGATGCGCCCAGAGGCACTGCTGTTTAACTGCAGCCAGCCGGAGATTATGGAAGATGCGGTGCGGCAGGCGACAGCGCATTTTGGCCAGGAATTCGCGCCTTTGATTGGCGTTTATGCGAATGCGTTTCCGTTGGCTAATGATGATTATGAAGGTGCAAATACGACCATTCATAAGCTGCGCACAGATATTACGCCGCCTGCCTATCTTGACTACGCGGTGCGCTGGGCCGCCGCAGGTGCGGGCATAATTGGCGGGTGCTGTGGCATCTCGCCGGCGCATATAAAGGTTTTGAAACAACATTTTATGCAATCATAAATCTTGGAGGGCACGATGATGATCGATCAGCAAAAACCAGCTCTACGACATGATTTTGCAGACCAGAGGGTGTCTGCGGCAAGATCAGCCAGCAGATTGCATGGCTGGCGCGGGTTCTTTTTTGGACTTGGCATAGCGGTTATACTTGTTGGAGGCGGTGGGCCAGTTCAGGCAGATGGCGGTGGCGGTTCGCCTACGTCCAACGATAGTGCGCAATTTAAGGCGGCAAAGACACTTATTAAGAACAAGGATTTTGCGGTGGCCTTGCCGCTGTTGCAGCAGGAAACCAAACAGAACGTGAATAATGCAGATGCGTGGAATCTAACCGGCTATGCGGCCCGGCATCTAGACCAGTTTGCGCTATCAGAAACCGCTTACAAAAAGGCCTTGGCGATTGATCCAAAGCACGAAGGCGCGCTGGAATATATGGGCGAGTTGTATTTAAAATTGGACCAACCTGAAAAGGCAGAAGCGTTGTTGGCGCGCCTTGATAAATTATGTTTTTTTAACTGTGCTGAACGTGACGATTTAAAACAGGCCATCGCCGATTATAAGGCGGCACAGTAGCCACTCGTTTCTGGCCAACAATAAAACCCAAGCAACAAAAAAGAGAGGCGTAATGCCTCTCTTTCGTGATCGGGTGTCAAAAACCCTTTTATCGCTGGTTTTTCACCTCGACTGGTCTGTCTTACGCGCACCCAGAAGGCTGCTTCTTAGTCCGCCAAACACAAACAAGGCCTTTCGACACAATCCGTTTATCACTAGACATAAGATCACCTCCTTTTCGTTGTTAAAAGATGCCATAACCCTAGGAAATAAAAATCGGCCTGTCATCCCTTTTATTTGCAGCGGTGATGGCCAAAAATAGGGCGCCAGCCCTTGTTACAGGTGCTGGCAATCCCCATTTACCCCCGCATGACAAGACAAATGCGATATCTGTGGTTCATTGCTGTGGTTGTGAGCAGCGTTTTTGGAGGCATTATGATGGCATCTGCTGGAGTTGGTTCGCCGCGTTCTGCCCATGATTTTAGATTTCAGACGATCGATGGCGGTGATCTGCCACTTGAAGATTTTAAAGGCAAGGCGGTGTTGCTGGTCAATACGGCGTCATTATGCGGGTTCACATCACAATATAGCGGCCTGCAAGATTTATGGACGCAGTATCGCGATCGTGGGCTGATCGTGCTCGGCGTGCCAAGCGATGATTTTGGCGGTCAGGAGTTGGACAGTGCGGCCGAGGTAAAGTCGTTTTGCACAATCAACTATAACATTGATTTTCCTCTGACCGATATTGTGCATGTAAAAGGGCCGTCCGCGCACCCGTATTACAAATGGGTGGCCGAGGTGCATGGCGGATTGGCAGTGCCGCGCTGGAATTTTCACAAGCATCTGATTAGCCCTGACGGGCATTTGGTTGATTGGTTTGTGTCCACCACCGGGCCGGCATCAACGCGTCTTATCAAGGCCATTGAAAAGACACTTCGTTAAAATAATTGGGCATTCCATAAATATATCTGGTCGGCCATGTGCGCTATGCTAATGTGCGGTGGTTGTGCTGTGTCAGGATTGCGTCTGACGGCCGCTTGGAGATTGCCCTATGGACATTTGGGTTGTTGTTGCTGTTCTTGGTGCGGCACTTTTGCATGCCTTGTGGAATTTTTTGGTTAGGCGCGCCACCGACAAAGCGGTGGGCATGGCAGCGGTAATGATCGGGCATTTGCCGTTGTCCGTTTTGGCGCTGTTATGGATGGGGCTGCCGCCTATTGAGAGCGCCCCCTACATTCTGTTAAGTGCGCTGCTGCATCTCGGTTACAGCGTGTTTTTGCTGCATGCCTACAGGTTTGGCGAATTGTCAGAAATCTATCCGATTGCGCGTGGTGCATCGCCCATTTTGATAACGCTTGGCAGTGTCACCTTTCTGCCTGATAATTTGACCGTTTCAGAAATCCTTGGCGTTTTGATGATTTCCGGCGCAATTTTGACCTATGGGTTTGCGCAGATACGCAACAAATCTTTCAACCGCATGGGTATTGTTCTGGCGCTGGCCACCAGCTGTTTTATTTCTGCCTATACGATTGTTGATGGCACTGGTACCCGTATTGCGCAAAATGCGATGATTTATTTTGGCATGATGTCAGTATGTAATAACCTGTTCCTCGTTGCGTATTTTCATCGGTTTCATCGGGGCGTGATAACCCGTGTATTTACCGAAGGCTGGCGTATTTGCCTTGTTGGCGGGTCGGCCTCTTTTATTGCCTATGCAATTGTTTTGTGGGCTTGTTTGTCGACCCCAATTGCGCTGGTGTCATCACTGCGCGAAACCTCGGTATTGTTTGCG
>Ga0181607_10002506_pt1 | contig 16177 bp, 15 predicted proteins | sample 041ome_9_FD_132420 | JGI IMG/M metagenome (GOLD analysis project Ga0181607, IMG submission 132420) | Coastal salt marsh microbial communities from the Groves Creek Marsh, Skidaway Island, Georgia - 041413US metaG (megahit assembly) | ecosystem: Environmental > Aquatic > Marine > Intertidal zone...
CTAAACTAATTTGGTATCCGCCGTTCATGGAAATTAATCCAATCAGAAATACTCTTGATGACCTTCAGGCGCGTACTGACGTGCTTAGGGGGTATCTTTGACTACGCCAACAAGAAAGACCGCCTAACTGAAGTAGAACTAGAGCTTGGAGATTCCGAGGTTTGGAATGACCCCGATCGTGCACAAGAACTGGGTCGAGAGCGTTCAGCGCTTGAATTGGTGGTGGAAACCATTGAGACTCTAGACTCTGGTATTGCTGATGCTCGTGAGTTATTGGAGATAGCTGCAGAGGAAGAAGATGTCGATGCTGTAGCGGAGATCGAAACTGAGTTGGAGCAGCTGAACGCGCAGTTGGAAAAGCTTGAATTCCGTCGCATGTTCTCCGGTGAAACTGATGCCAATAATGCCTTTTTGGAAATTCAGTCCGGTTCCGGTGGTACAGAAGCCCAGGACTGGGCGGAAATGATTTTGCGTATGTACCTGCGTTGGGGTGAGGCCAAGGGTTTTAAAACTACACTGGAAGAAGCCTCTGCCGGCGAAGTGGCGGGCATCAAAAGTGCCACTATCCGCTTTGAAGGCGAATATGCTTTTGGTTGGTTGCGGACGGAAACGGGGGTGCACAGACTGGTGCGTAAATCGCCGTTTGATTCTGGCAACCGTCGTCACACTTCTTTTAGTTCAGTATTTGTTTCTCCTGAAATTGATGACAATATTGAGATTGATATTAATCCTGCCGATGTGCGGACAGATACTTATCGTGCCAGTGGTGCGGGTGGTCAGCACGTCAACAAAACTGATTCAGCGGTACGATTAACTCACGAACCAACAGGTATTGTGGCCGAGTGTCAGAGTCAGCGCTCTCAACATAAAAACCGTGATCAGGCCTGGAAGATGTTGCGAGCAAAGCTTTATGAGCAAGAAATGCTGAAGCGATCTGAGGAAGCTCAGGCATTGGAAGACACCAAGTCAGATATTGGCTGGGGTAGTCAGATTCGTTCCTATGTTTTGGATGATCAGCGGATCAAAGATTTACGCACTAATGTGCAGACCAGTAATTGTCAGGCAGTACTGGACGGTAACTTGGATCAGTTTATAGAGGCTTCGTTAAAGGCCGGTATTTAATAAATAGTTTAAATAAAAAGTTAAAAAACCTGGATTTAACCGGTAACAGTTGGATTCCCCATGAGTAATGAACAGCAGCAAGATGAAAACAAATTAATCGCAGAACGCAGGGCTAAACTGTCCGAAATTCGCGAGCAGGCAGCAGAAGATAACAGTAGTGCTTTTCCCAATGATTTTCGCCGGGAGAACCTTGCTGCAGATTTACAGGCTGAGTTTGGTGAGCATGAGAAGGATGCACTGGAAACACTGGATCATAAAGTGAGCGTTGCCGGTCGTGTGATTCGTAGCCGCGGTTCTTTTATGGTGATTCAGGATATGTCCGGAACCATTCAGCTGTATGTGGCTAAAGAGGCTCGTAGTTTTGCTAAAAGGCTGGATTTAGGGGATATCGTTGGTATCAGCGGAGCACTGCATAAGTCGGGCAAAGGTGACCTGTATGTGAATATGGAGAGCTATCAGCTTTTGACCAAATCCCTCCGGCCCCTGCCGGATAAATACCATGGACTAGCAGATCAGGAGATCCGTTACCGTCAGCGTTATGTGGACTTGATCGTGAACCCGGAAATTAGGGATTTGTTTCGAGTGCGCACCCAAGTAATCGAATTTATTCGCAGTTATCTCAATGGCAACCAATTCATGGAAGTAGAAACTCCTATGTTACAGGTGATTCCTGGTGGTGCTACAGCGCGTCCATTTGTGACTCATCACAATGCGTTGGATATTGATATGTACCTGAGAATTGCACCTGAACTGTATCTGAAGCGCCTGGTTGTAGGCGGTTTTGAGCGAGTATATGAAATAAATCGCAACTTCCGTAATGAAGGGCTGTCTACTCGTCACAATCCAGAATTTACTATGCTGGAATTCTATCAAGCCTATGCTGATTACAATGATTTGATGGATCTTACCGAAGATATGTTGCGCCAATTAGCAACCCAGGTAATGGGTAGTACTGAGGTAAAAAGTACGGTTAAAAATGATGATGGTGAAGTTGTCCAGGAAAAAACATATGACTTTGCTAAGCCCTTTAATCGTATCTCAGTATTTGACTCAATTTTGCATTTTAACCCTGATATTACAGCTCAGGCTTTAGCTGATGAAAGTGGAGCGAGGCAAATAGCTGAGCATTTAGATATTCCACTAAAAGACATTTGGGGACTGGGTAAAGTACAAATTGAGATTTTTGAGAAAACTGTAGAGCACCGATTGGATGACCCTACGTTTATTACCGAGTATCCAACAGAGGTGTCACCACTGGCTCGTCGCAACGATAACAATCCCTTTGTTACCGATCGCTTTGAATTTTTTGTAGGCGGTCGTGAAATTGCCAATGGCTTTTCAGAGCTTAACGATGCTGAAGACCAGGCTGCGCGGTTCCAGCAACAGGTTGCAGAAAAAGATGCTGGTGATGATGAAGCAATGCATTTTGATGCGGACTATATCCGCGCATTGGAATATGGTTTGCCGCCGACGGCAGGTGAAGGCATTGGAATAGATCGATTGGTTGTGTTGTTAACGGATTCTCCATCCATTCGTGATGTATTGCTGTTCCCACATATGCGCCCAGAATAGTAAAAAGTTGTTCTGGGTAAATAGGTAGTTAATCTGCTCGCTTATATAGGTAGCTAAATAAAAAAAGTGTAAAACATGGAAAGGACTCAAAAAATATTCACATTGGAGTGGTTAAATAAATTATGCCACCTTCCCCTAGATGCAGGTGCTGAGCAGGAAACTCATCGCCAGGACATCATGATTACCATTTTGATGCTCACGGGATCTGTAGTTATTACAGGTTTATCTCTGTGGGATATCTTATATGCTTCGGGCCCCCATTGGGGAAATATAACAACGCTGTCTATTGGTTTGTTGGCTGCGATCAGTTACAACATTGCATTGCTGACATCTAAGACAAGCCTTGTCACTACCTTATTGATGATGGTTTTTCTGCATTTTTTCTGGTTGATAACCTGTGATGTGGAATTAACTGGTTTGCTGTGGTGTATTGTTTTATTGCCGCTGTTTTTTTTCCTCTTGGGCTATAAGCGTGGAGGAGTACTTGTTCTTATGCTCTTTCTTGCCAGTGCCTTGATACTCTTTCGGCCGGAATGGTTCGCGTTAGATACAAGTTACTCATCCAGTGCCAGCTATCGTTTTTTATTAGCTTACCTTGTACTGTTTTGGGTTTCATTTCTGGTTGAATATATTCGTTTTCAAACTAGATTACGCTTAAGAGAAGCCAAGGACTACCTCAATATTCAGGCAAAAACTGACGAGCTGACAGGTTTGTCCAATCGTCGTGGTTTCAAACAATACTTGGGTGAGGTGGAGCAACGTACAGAAATGAGAGATTCATTTGCTGTCATCGTTGGTGATTTGGACCATTTCAAACAGATTAATGATCAATATGGCCACGAAGTCGGTGATTTTGTCCTTAGGGAAATAGCTAAGGCGCTTAAATCTTTGGTCAGGTCAGAAGACCTTATTGTGCGTTGGGGTGGGGAAGAGTTTTTGCTGTTATTAGTGGATACAGACCTAAATGGCGCACAAATTTTGGCGGAGAAAATTCGTCAAACAATATCGTCAACACATTATTCAACAGACCAAGGAAAGCTCGCTGTCTCGATGAGCCTGGGTGTTGATGCTCAAAAAGTGGGTGGTGATTTATACGCGACACTTGGCGCTGCTGATAGGGCGATGTACGAAGCAAAACGTAGGGGTAGAAATTGCGTAGTAACGTCAAATGCTGATATTGCTGAAGCTCCAGGTCAGGAAGAACTAGACTTACCTATATAACCTAGACAAGAAATGTATTTAAGATGGGTAGCATTTAAATACATTTCTTATCTTAACTGTTGGTGGCCTCTCTAAGTAGTCTCTAGCTATTTCTACAGTTCGGTTATTGTTTGTTGTTGTTGATTCAGCTTGTTTAAAGTAGTTTCCATTTCTTCCAGTCTGGATTTTTCCTTTGCTACGACTTCTTCGGGAGCATTGCTGACAAATTTTTCGTTGTTGAGTTTACCCTTAACTTTCATCAATTCTTTTTGTAATTTTTCGGTTTCTTTATTGAGTCGAGCAAGCTCGGCATCTTTATCGATTAGTCCTGCCATTGGAACAAGAATTTCCATGTCGCCGACTAATGCCGTGGCGGACATGGGTGCTTCTTCACCTTGGTTAAGCCAAGTAACGGAATCCAGTTTGGCTAATTTGGACAGAAATTGCTGATTATTTTCCAGGCGTTGTTTATCCTGAGGCGACCCATTATTGAAATACACGGGAAGCATTTTTCCTGGTGAAATATTCATCTCACCACGGATATTACGGATACCGATAATTACATTTTTCAGCCATTCAATATCATTAGTAGCCTGTTCATCAACTTTGCTGGCATCTGCTTCTGGATAGGGTTGCAGCATGATTGTGTCACCTTCGGCACCCGCTAAGGTTTTAACCTGTTGCCAGATCTCTTCGGTGATAAATGGCATCAGCGGGTGTGCCATACGCAGGGTAGTTTCCAGTACTCGAATTAAGGTGCGGCGAGTCCCTTTTTGTAGCGCAGGGCTGGCATTTTCATCCCATAGAACGGGTTTCGAGAGTTCCAAGTACCAATCACAGTATTCATTCCAGACAAACTCATAAATAGCTTGAGACGCCAAATCAAAGCGGTAGTTGGCAATGGCTTCTGCAACAGCAGCTTCTGCTTGTTGTAGCCGGCTTATAATCCAGCGATCAGCCAGGGACAGTTCAACATCGTTACCTTCATCCTTATCGTTTTGCCCGCAATCCTGATTTTCACAGTTCATCAGCACATAGCGGGCGGCATTCCAGATTTTGTTACAGAAATTACGGAAGCCTTCGATGCGGCCAACATCAAAGTTGATGTCGCGGCCTGTGGAGGCTAGGGAATAATAGGTGTAGCGCAGGGCATCTGTACCATAGGACTCGATACCATCCGGGAATTCCTTGTGGGTTTGTTTTTCAATTTTCTCACGAAGGTGAGGAACCATCATACCGGCGGTACGTTTTGCCACTAATGGTTCGAGTTCAATACCGTCGATCAAATCGATAGGGTCGAGTACATTGCCCTTGGACTTGGACATTTTCTGGCCGTGGCTGTCACGTACCAAGCCGTGTACATAAACAGTTTTAAAGGGCACTTCATCCATAAAATACAGGGTCATCATAATCATCCTGGCAACCCAGAAGAAAATAATATCGAAACCTGTTACCAGTACATTGGTGGGATGGAAGGTTTTCAGCAACTCAGCAATATCCTGGTCGTTATCGGCATTGGGCCAGCCCAGCGTTCCAAAAGTCCAAAGGCCAGAGGAGAACCAGGTATCCAGTACATCCTCATCCTGCTTCAGATTGATGTCGCCCAGATTATTTTTTTCGCGGACTTCTTGTTCGGAACGACCTACATAAACATTACCCTGATCATCGTACCAGGCAGGAATCCGGTGTCCCCACCACAGCTGGCGGGAGATACACCAGTCCTGGATATCGCGCATCCAGGAAAAGTACATGTTTTCGTATTTTTTGGGCACAAACTGAATATCGCCACCTTCCACAGCGGCAATGGCTTTCTCTGCCAATGGTGCAGTTTTTACATACCACTGGTCCGTGAGGTAGGGCTCGATAACAACACCAGAGCGGTCTCCACGTGGTACTTTTAATTTGTGATCATCAACTTTTTCAAGAAGACCCAAGCTATCCAGATCGGAGACCACTTGTTTACGGGCATCAAATCGATCCATCCCCACGTACACTTTCGGTGCATTGTCATTCAACTGGGCATCGTCATTAAACAGATTGATTTTGGGGAGGTCGTGCCGCTGGCCCATCTCATAGTCATTAAAATCGTGGGCCGGAGTGATTTTTACACAGCCGGTACCGAACTCACGGTCCACGTAATCATCGGCAATAATCGGGATTTCACGATTGGCGAGGGGCAGGGTAATAGTCTTGCCTATAAGGTGCTGGTAACGCTCATCGTCAGGGTGAACCGCAACAGCAGTATCACCCAGCATGGTTTCTGGACGAGTGGTGGCAACGGTTAGGTGGCCACTACCATCTGTCAGAGGGTATTTGAAATGCCAGAGATAGCCATTTTCTTCTTCTGAGATAACTTCTAGGTCAGAAATAGCAGTGTGCAGTTTCGGATCCCAATTCACTAACCGCTTACCACGATAGATTAGGCCATCTTCATGTAGTCGAATAAAGACTTCCTGAACTGCCTGGTAAAAGCCGTCATCCATGGTGAAACGTTCACGGGACCAGTCAGGTGAAGCACCGAGGCGGCGCAGTTGGCGGGTAATGGTACCGCCGGATTCCTCTTTCCACTCCCAGACTTTTTCAATAAATTTTTCACGACCAAGATCGTGCCGGGAAACACCATCAGCACTTAGCAGACGTTCGACAACCATTTGTGTCGCGATACCAGCATGGTCCGTGCCTACCTGCCACAGGGTGTTGTTCCCCTTCATTCGGTGATAACGGATCAGGCCATCCATGATGGCTTCCTGAAAACCATGACCCATGTGCAGACTACCCGTGACATTGGGTGGTGGAATCATAATGCAGTAGGGATCTGCATCATTATTCGCTGGCTTAAAATAGCCTTTGTCTTCCCAGGTTTGGTACCACTGGTTTTCAATGTCTTGGGGACGATAGGTCTTTTCCATGTTTACTCGTTTGTTTGTATGTTTATCGGTTAGCGCCGAGGCAGTGTTAATAGATAGTGCCAATAGATAGTTCCAATAAATAGCGCCAATATAGTACAGGCTTATTTTTCCACTATGAGCTGATAAAGGCGGGAATTATAAAGGGGTGGCTTGGTTTCGTCGACGAAGTTATTTCAATGGGATTGTGGAGTAGCGCTTAAGGCTTTTGGTCAATATTTATCTGCATACTCTCCGCTTCTTTATCAGTTTCGTTACCAGCTTCTAATTCATCACGCAACTTCTGGCGGAGTTGTTGTTCTAGTTTAGGTAACTGTTCAGCAACTAACTCATCCAGAACCTGCTCTAGTTCCATGACTGATGAGTCTGTTTCATCACTGAGTTGTTCTATATTGGCTGGTGTTTGTGGTTCGGGTTGTGATGTCTCCGTAGAGGGGGGGGGAGATACCGGTGGTGGTGTTTCAATATTTGTAGATTCAGACAAGTTAATTGGTTTAGCGACTTCTACACTGTCAATTGATTCAGTAGAGAAAGCACTTTCCGCTTGATCGGGCTCAGGCTCGGGTTCTTGTTCTTCATAAGCATCCGTCAGAATAGGAACATCAATATCAGTGTCATGAATAATACCGTCACTATCCTTAAACAAATCACATTGTTCTGATGGTTCAGGGGCTGGTGTAGGGTGAGGTTCGTTAAGTGTTGGAATATCCTGTTGGAATTCATGGCCGCTGTTCAGGGTATAGCGCAATGAATCAAGCTCATTGATTAGTTTACCTTTTTTATCTCGTTCGTCTTGAGCCATTTGTATTGGTTTGTCACATATCTATGTCGAGCATTTATTTATCTGAGCTTGTTAAATCATGGTATTTGATAGGATAGCCACGATTTTTATAGAAGCTATATTGATCCCTTTTTTGATCAATATTTTGCTGGTCATCGTAAACAATTTCTATGGCTTTCTCAAAGCGCGAAAACCAATCAGGGGTACTATTGCCAAGGTTTATTAATAATCCGTGATGCTCTCCCGGTTCATTTTGATGACTGATCGATATGGCTTCTTTTGGGTTGTTTTCTTGGGTGTGGGGTAGAAACGAGCTTGGTTTAAAACGCCATAACTGCTCATCTAATTGTTTTGAAATGGATGACTCTGGTGTATGCAGCAAAACGGTTAAGCCCTGTTGATAGGCCTTTTCCGTTAACTGACAGGCGAGTTTAAGTGCTGTATCGAAGTTGCCGTTGATACGGTAAAAATTAATATGGGTCATTCAATTCACTGAACCGGATTAATGTAAGTTATTAGAGCTGTTCGACCAGGAACTGGACTAAAAGTGAAACTGGTCTACCTGTAGCCCCTTTGTTGGCACCGCTATTCCAGGCTGTGCCTGCAATATCCAAATGTGCCCAATGGTAGTCTTTGGTGAAACGTCCGAGGAAGCAGGCGGCAGTGATCGTTCCGGCTTGGCGCCCACCAATGTTTGCCATATCAGCGAAGTTACTCTTTAGCTGTTTATCGTATTCGTTCCAAAGTGGTAGTCGCCAGACCCTGTCAGCACTGATTTGGCCTGCGGTATCCAATGACGCGGCCAGCTCATCATTATTGCTGAGCATCCCCGTAGCATGGCTGCCAAGTGCCATAACACAGGCACCCGTTAAGGTGGCAATATCTACAATGGCTTTGGGTTTGTACCGCCCTGCATAAGTCAGTGCATCGCAGAGAATGAGTCGACCTTCTGCATCGGTATTAAGAATCTCGATGGTCTGCCCAGACATACTTTTAACAATATCCCCAGGTTTTGTGGCTTTACCACTTGGCATATTTTCAACAGCCGGAATGATTCCCACCACATTTATGGGTAAATCAGCATCAGTGAGTGCAGCGAAGGTGCCAAGCACACTGGCAGCACCACACATATCGTATTTCATTTCGTCCATCGCTGCGCCGGGTTTGAGGCTAATGCCTCCTGAATCAAAGGTGACACCTTTACCGACAAGGACTACTGGTTTGTCGCTTTTGTTACCACAATTATATTCAAGCACGATGAGTTTTGCCGGTTGTACGGTGCCTGCTGTGACAGACAATAAAGAGCCCATCCCCAATGCCTTCATTTGTTTTTCATCCAACACTTTACAGCTAAGCTTGGGATGCTTTTTCGCAATTTTCTTTGCCTGGTTCGCTAAATAGGAGGGGGTGCAAATATTTCCAGGCAGGTCGCCTAACTCACGAGACAGGTTCACACCATTGGCAATGGCATTGCCCAGGTTTAGATGTGTTTTTGATTTATCTAGTCCCTTGCGCGATGGTAAGGCTAATGTAACTTGTTTTAAGGTAGTAGGCTTTTTTTCTTTGTTTTTAAAAGGGTTGAATAGATAACCCGATTGAGCCACTTGGCTGGCAAGTTGTTGAGCCTGCCAATGACCATCCCGTAAATCGACTTCAAGGCCAGCAAGAGAGATGCAGGCAGTTTTGATCGGTAGTTTGGTGAGTTGCGCTGCTATATTTTTGGCTAGGGCCACAAATGACTGCTCGTTTAGGGGCTTGCTTCCTGTTCCCAATATTAACAATCTGTCTGCAGAAAGGCCTTGGGGTTCGTTAATTAAAACGGAGCTATTGGGCTCTTGTTTTAAATCGCCACTTTTTAGTAATCGTGAGATCAAACCACTTGTTGCGTTGTCTATAGCTTCCAATGCACTAGATTTTGCAGGTGCATCATCAGTAACTTGAGTACCTAAGGTAATAACCAGGCAGTCGGTTTTTTTCGTCAGCAGGTTGCAAGCAACAGCGGTAAATTCCATGGTTTCTCCAACGGTTATTTTTAAGTGGCTGTTAATAAACAGCATAAAAGCTAACTTAAGTAGTTAACAGCACCCACATAATCTGTCTTAAGGGTGAAGACTTAACAAGACAAGCTCAAGATAAATCTGGATAATTGTCAGCATGTAGTTTTGCAAAGCATAACAGGAATTTTTCATTGCTCATATTTCGTTACCTGGCTCGTGATTTATTATCTTCAACCTTTGCTGTCTGCACGGTCTTGTTGCTAGTTATTATTAGTGGACGATTTGTCAAATATCTTGCTCAGGCTGCTGCAGGTGAATTAGATGCGGGAATTCTTCTCGCTGTCATTGGCTATCGTTTGCCGGGATTTTTGGAGTTGATTTTACCCTTGGCGTTTTTCTTGGGCGTGTTGCTGGCATATGGTCGTTTTTACGTACAAAACGAAATGACAGTCATGATTGCTTGTGGCATGAGCCAAGCAAGGTTAGTTGTGTATACGATGATCCCCAGCCTATTTGTTGCACTCTTTGTTGCATGGCTTAGTTTTGATGTCGGGCCTTCAGGGTTAAGAAAAGCAGAGGCACTTCTTACAGCACAAAAAGAACGTGGAGAATTAGACGGTATGGTCGGTCGCCATTTTTACCCTCTTCAGGGGGGAAAGGGCGTTACCTATTCTGAAGAGGTAAGCGAGAAAGGCATCATGACAGATGTGTTTTTGGCGGAAAACAATCCAGATGCTGTGGATGGTAAGCAGCTGGTGTTGGTTGTCGCAGAAAAGGGGCATCAGCACAAGTCTGATCCAAAGCAACCAGGCTATTTAGTATTGGAAAATGGTTATCGTATTCAGGGAATACCTGGGCAGGCTGATTATCAAATCACGCGTTTTGAAGAGTATGGTCAGCGTTTAAGTAAACCTAAAAAAAGTGGGCGTAGAGCCAAGGCCGATGCATTGCCCACAGAGGAACTACTTAAGTCTGATAAAAAAGCAAACATCGCTGCACTACAGTGGCGTTTTTCTGTACCAGTATTAGTGCTGGTTGTGACATTGCTGGCTATTCCACTAAGCAAGACAAATCCAAGGCAGGGGCGGTTTGCACGAATGTTGCCAGCAGTTTTACTTTATGTGGTTTATTTGGTGATTTTGAATGCAGCCCGGGGAGCAGTTGAAGATGGAAAAATTTCTTCTAGTCTCGGGTTGTGGTGGGTGCATGCCTTGTTTTTGTTTATTGCGCTGACGTTGTTGTTTTTGCCTGTTGTGAGACAGCGGTTAAAGCAAAATAAAACATTTGGGGCAAAATAATGATCCCCTTTGACAGATTTATCACCTTGAGTATATCTAGATGAGACAGTTGTCGCGTTATATTTCAACATCTGTTCTAGCTGCCATTACATTGGTGCTGCTAATCATCGTGGCCATTGATGCTATCGGTGCTATTAACGATGGGCGTGGTGATATTGCGAAGGATTATACCTTTAAGCAGGTAATTATCTATGTGGCCCTGACCTTGCCTGCTCGGATCTACGAATACCTTCCTATGTCGTCCCTGATTGGCTGTTTGATAGGCCTTGGAATACTTGCCAATAATTCAGAATTAGTTGTGATGCGTGCTGCAGGGATGTCTGTTCTTCGGATTGTTTGGTTAGTGTTGAGACCAATTTTAGTTCTTGTGTTTTTAGGGTCACTACTGGGTGAGTATGTTGTTCCTTATACTGATCAATATGCGGAAAGCCGCAGAATGTTGTTAAAGGGAGGTAAAACAGCTCAAGAATCTGTGAGCGGTTTTTGGAATAAAGAAGGTAATGAGTTTATGCATTTCAATGCAGTCTATCCTGGGGGTGTACTGTTTGGTGTAACTCGTTATCAATTTGATGATCAGCACGTGTTGCAACAATCCAGCTTTGCCGGGCGGGCATCTTTTCAAGGTGACCATTGGGTAGAAGAGCTGGGTGCAGTGACCCACTTTTTGGGTGATCGTACAGAGGTGACGACCTTTGTTACCCGTGATTGGAATACTAAGTTATCCCCAGAATTATTAAACCTTATCGTCTTGCCTCCAGAGTCCCTGGCCATGAGAGGGCTGAATGAATACAGTAATTATTTGAAAGAACAGGGGCAAGATGCATCCAAATATGAATTAGTATTTTGGGATAAGGCCCTTCAGCCACTGACCATTATCAGTCTGGTGTTAATTGCTATTTCTTTCATCTTTGGCCCATTGCGTGAGGTTACAATGGGATATCGGGTGTTTGCCGGCGTTGTGGTAGGGCTTGTATTTAGAACGAGTCAGGATTTGTTAGGTCCAGCCAGTATTGTATTTGGGTTTTCTCCGCTATTGGCCGTCGCTTTTCCTGCTATTATTTGTTGCCTGATTGGGGTGATATTGCTGCGTAGAGCTTCATAAGATTGCTAGCCATTGGCTAACCGCTTTATTCTTTTCGTGTCTTTTTCTTGCGCACTTTCTTTGGCAACAGCACTACTTGAGTATTACTGTAGATGTCATGTAGACAACGCCCTTGTTTGTCTATCATGCACCAAAGATAACCAATGCCTAGTATTGCCATGGATATTGGTGCCAGTAAGCACCTCAGCCAGCATGATTTCCAGTCGGGGAATTGTTGATCTAACCCTTGTAACTGAAGCCGCCAGGATTTCATCCCTAAAGTCTGCCCCGTTCTACGCCAGCACCATACGTAAAAAAGTGCATAAAAAAACCACAGTCCAATGACGATGATGATTTGTAAGAAACTACTGGGTGCTTGCATGGTGTCTTCACCTGCAAGCAGACGCAACAACAAAACAACTACGCCATAGGCAAAGCTAATCCCTAACAGTAAAAAAGCATCGTAGAGCATAGCCATTAAACGACGAAATAGATTGGCAGGGGGTAATACTTGTTCGCTCTCGTTATTCAAGTGTCGCTCTCTTACTTAGTAATGCCTGATTCACAACAGCAAAGATTACAATCTGTTATCTAAATAGTTATCAGCAGGGGAGCTGATAGAAAATTAAATGTTATGAGTTGTTAGGCTAGTTTTATTTTGGTGTGTTTTAACTGCGGCGATTCTAGCAAAAAAAGCCCGAATTCAGAATTACATATTCATAATTTAAGAACCCAAAGCTCCAAAGCCCGAAGTAAAATGAATTAAAACTCGTAGCTTAATTTAACTTTTAGCTCATCAGAGTTTAGTCGAAGTTTGTAATCGACTTCATTAGAAACCGAGCCTCGACCATTGATGTCAGGTATACGTTCACTTTTAAATCGCTCTTTACGTTGACGATTCCAAAATGCTTTAAAACCTCTTTTAAAAAGTGTTTGGTAGACTTTTTTACCAACAATAGAGTTGTCATTTTGGTGTGCTTTAAGCCATTGGTAATTGAGCGTTTGTTGAGTTGTGTTTGGATTGTTTGAACGCAGGTGCTGTGCTCTTTCTAGCAGTTGTTCATTGTTTAAGTGTGAGAGGTTTAATTTCTGCTCACTGTACCACTGTGAAAATGAGCGGTTGGAGAACAAATCCTGAGCATACAGTTCCAGTGGTAGCATCAAAGAAATTAGTAATAAGAGTAATCCCAACAGGTTTGTGCTGAAACCTTGCGGATGTGTTTTATTTTGACTTCCTATTATATAAAACATTGATTGCCTCCATAAAAAGGCCTCTCAATGTAAGTTTAGTTCTGGATTTAGTGCTTTATCCTTTTTTGTTTGCCATTTTAAGAATAGTTCGACCTGGTGGCAGTATTGCCATATAACCGAAAGGATCGGCGTAATAAAAAATTAAATAAGTGGTAAGCAGAAACTGACAGGCAAAAAAAAGGCCACATTAAAGTGGCCTGGAGTTACAGGCCACTGGGAGATGACCTATTACACTAGTTGCTCATAGAGCAGAGGGGGATAAAAACTAATTCTTTACGCAGCATCCTGTTCTTTTTTGGGTGCTGGTTTACGAGCTGGCGCTTTTTTCTTTGGTGCAGGTGTTTCTGCTTTTTCTGCAACAGGGGCTTTAGGTGCTGCAGATAATTTAGAAACTTCTTCGATCAAGCTTTCCAGTTTAGCGTTCAATTCTTCGAGTTTTTCATCATTGTTAGATGTTGAGAATGAAGGCATAGAAATTTTGGAAGACACTTTTTCGCGAATTTCTTCAACACGGGCTGAAACATTCAGGTTTACACCTTCTTTACGAATAGTTTTGCCTTGTTCTTTCAGCTTTTCACCTTGAGCTTTGATTTTTTCGCCAGCTTTATCAATGGTGCTTTTAGCTTCAGCTTCAACTTTACCAATAGTACTTTTCGCTTCGGCTTCAATTTTTGTACCTTGTTCTACCAGGCCATCAAAAAAGTGACGTGTTTTGTCACTCATCTTATCGTAGCCACCTTGAATGTTATTGAATCCTTGACCATAAGCACCAAGACCAGCAAGCCAGATTTTGCGCGCCAGTTCTTCTGTTTTATCGATAGCATTCTTTACGTCAGCCATAGTAGTATCTCCGTGAATAGTGGGGTTGGAGGTCATATCTCCAAATGTTGCATACACAGTAAGGATTTTTTTTAGAAAACACATACTAATAAAAGGCTTTTTTTAAATTTTTTATTAATTGTCCAAAAATACTGATTTAATCATATGCCCACGCGCCTGTTTTTAGTGGTAAGTATGTCTTTAATGGAAAGTAAACATATATGGCAATGAAGCGACGAGATATTATTTTGGAAGTAAGTCTTCAGTTATTTAATGATGAAGGTGAGGCGAACTTGTCAGCCGTTGATATTGCTAATGAATTAGATATTAGCCCCGGTAATCTTTATTACCATTTTAAGGGCAAGGAAGAAATTGTTGCTGCATTGTATGGGCAATTTGAATCGGGGGTTGTTGCCTTACTGGATGATATCCGTGATGCGGGTGATACATTAGAAGAGCATTGGCTTCATTTGTATGTACTTTTGGAACATCTCTATCACTACCGGTTCTTCTTTCGGAATACTACCGATCTATTACAAAAGTATTCTGCGATAGAAAAGCGGTTTCGCCGTATGTTGGAGCAACAATACCAGTCAATACGTACTATGTTAGGCCAGCTGTTAAATGAGCAACATGTTGCTGGCAAAGAGCTAGACTATGTTTTGATCGATGAGCTCGCGGATAACATGATGCTGTTATACACCCATTGGTTTGAGTTTCAAAACCTTAGAAAACGAGCACTAAGTCAACACCCTTTTATACAGAGCGCCATATTTCAAATCATGACGTTGTTAATGCCTTATATGGGCGATCAACAACGCGAGTTTGCCGCAGAATGTAATTTATTGTACCTGCGTGATAAACAGCCCTGAGCTGAGATTAATGAGAGCTCTGAGCTAATATTTGTAAGGGGTTTGAGCTAAACAAAGCTAGACCAGGGACTGAAACAAAGCTAGCATTTAAACCCTTCCAGGTAGTTTAAGCATTCTGATCTTTATATGCTGTTTTCTTAAGCATCAGACTTTCTCGAAAACAATGAAAGTATATAGATATCCTGCCGAGACAATGAGGGGTTGTTTCGAACTTGCCTGATATAACAATGATAATGAAAGAGGTAGGTTAATGAGCCATATTCAAATTAAAAGACATCATAATATGGATGAAGAGCAACTGCGCTCAATGACAGAAGAACTGGGACAAAAACTTACAGCAAAATTTGGTGGTGAGTATCATCTAGAAGGAAATATCGTTCACTACACCTACCATAGCGCTGATGCCAAGGTAGGTTTCAATGAGACAACCGTGCATGTGGACGTCAAACTTGGATTATTAATGATGGCCTTTAAAGGAATGATTGAATCAGAGGTAAATAGCTACCTGGATGAACACATTACCTAGTGATCTGCGCTTCCTTTAGACTTGTAATCTGATTTTTTGTAAATGCGCTACTATTTGTGATTACAGTACGTTATAGCTTAGAGCATTTACCAGCAACCCTCATTTGTTTCCCAGTATGGCCGCCGCCTTTATAGCTGAAATTTGATGGGCCAATGCCTGTATGCAGAACAAATTCCCGGGGAGCTCTCCTCAGTGAAAAAATCATGGATCTATTGCGGCCTTTAATTTCAATATTCGTGTTTGTGATGAGTGTTAGGTCATGGGTGCCAAAACCATTAATCCGGGGATTTTTTATCGTTACCACACGGCCCTGAACAGTGACTTCGATCTCTCCTCCATCCATATCAACAGATCTGCCCGAACCGGTGCTGTACACCTGATCAACAGGGCATTTGAAGGATTCCTGTTCGTTTGCATGAACATTATTTGCTAGAAGTAAAGGCGTAACTACAGATGCTAATAATGTAACGAATGTATATTGTTTCACTATGGATAAACCTCAAGGTAGTACTTCGTTAACGAGAGGAATGAATCTATTGCTTAAGGTGCGGGCTTGCTTGTCGTGGTTAAAAATCCATCGTACCTGATGATGGGTAAGTGTGATATTGGACCCTCCTAGCCTTAATGCGTTCCAGTTCAATATTTACTAAAGAGTTACATGTAGCACATGGTAGATTTGATTGGACTTTATCAGCTCAATAGTCTGGCAATACCCTTGTTCATATCTTCTCTGGCAGAGAGGTCTTTGTCTC
>Ga0181607_10002508_pt1 | contig 16171 bp, 22 predicted proteins | sample 041ome_9_FD_132420 | JGI IMG/M metagenome (GOLD analysis project Ga0181607, IMG submission 132420) | Coastal salt marsh microbial communities from the Groves Creek Marsh, Skidaway Island, Georgia - 041413US metaG (megahit assembly) | ecosystem: Environmental > Aquatic > Marine > Intertidal zone...
GAGGATTTTCTTACATCGACATTTGATTGGGATCAGATGCTTGATGAAAGTAATCTTGAAGAAACTATCTTGGATACGGTTAAATGGAATTTTTATGTAAGTGTCAATGCGGAGTTACGAAAGAATAGTTAACATGAAAAAAACAGTTGTAGCATCCGCAGCATCAATGCTGTATGCGAATGGAGCAAATGCTGGTCAGACTTTTGTTGAAGTTCCTGTAATGATTCACAAGGCAAATCAGTGATGAGCACTATTAAAGAATTATGCCAACAGCGTATCCGACTGCTCATGGCTGAAGCCGAAGTTGCAAAGAAGCGCAGGGCTATTGAAAAAACAATTACCCTGCTGCATGTTGAAGAGTTAGATAAACAGGAGAATTAATATGAATACCGTAGCAATGATTACCCTGGTGGGTAGCACAATCGTAGGCACGGCCCAGTTTAACACCTGGGATGAATGTGTAGTAGCACGAGAAAGATCTGTTGCTCAAGACAATGTCACTGCAAAGTGTGCATATCATCAGCCCAAGGTTAAAGACCGTAGTGGCGAGAAGATATTTAGTTCAATGCTCCAGGCGATGACAGCCATGGCTGCAACAACCTGTGGCACAGTTGACAATAAACTAAAATTACCACCCATGTATTTGGAAGTAAAATAATGATTCAGTTTCTTTTATTTGTAATTGTTGTGATACTCCTGGCACAATGGTTTCCAGGAGTGTTAAACTTTATTGGATGGTGCTTTATTCTTTTAGTAGTAGCATTCATAGTTTTAGCATGGGCTGGGTCATAAACATAAGTAAGCATGATGCTTACTAACATTGTTAAACAAATCTTTCCAAACAGCACAGTCATTGACGCCGCATTAAAGTTTCCTATTACCAAAAACGGTTGGGAAGTAGAAATGCCTGGGCGCTTTGACTGTAAGTTTGACGATCCTGATTGGAGATTAATTCTCAATTTACAGGATATGCTTACCTATGGTGATCATGATGATCCCAGGGAACTCATAATGATTGATGAGTTTTATCAGGGCTGGGCAGACATGGACAGGATTATTGTTATTATCTGGCCACTGGGTATTGCTAATACCTGGCCACAGGATAGTTTCCATTGTATAGAATTTAGTTCACATCAGTATGAAACCTGGCAGAAATACAAGGAAGCAGAAGATGTGCTCAGGGAAGTCTTTGCTAGAAACAATAAAGATTATCAGGATAACTTTGTATGCATGAACCGTATACAGAAGCCTCACAGAAAGATTGTTGCAAGTAAACTTGCCCTATACAACACCGGCAATATCAGTTTACAGAGTGCTGGCCAAGAACTTAAACATGCTAATCTAAGTTATGAGGAATATGATTTCCATTATAACAATTTGGTTAACTTAATTGGTCTTCAACGCAACTTTAACACCAGTTTCTTTAGTGTAGTAACTGAAAGCCAGTATGCAGAGCCACATGGCATTATATCTGAAAAGACATTTAATGCCATTGTTGCTGGTCAGCCATTTATGGTCGTAGGTCATCAAGGTTGCTTGGATGATATCAAGAGCATGGGCTTTAAGACATACCCCATGCTGTTTGATGAGGAGTATCAGTATGCTCCCAACACCAACAGAATTGACGAGATGATTGCATTAAATGAACACTGGTTTGTTCAAAACCTAAGTGCCACTGAAATGCAAGACTGGGATCTTGAAGTAACACAGGTAATTGACTACAACTTAAATTTCTTCTTTGAAAGGTTTGGTCATATACAGATTGCTTGGTTGAGAACCCAACTGCTTAATGCCTGGGATCACAACTGATGCTGTTTACCAAACTCTGTGTCCCAGGGATTGGGCTTGCCGTGAAATACCACTACACTGCAATCGTTAGAAACTACCCAGGGTTGATTAGGCACATGATACTTGCTAGCATCTGCTGGCCAAGATCCGTCTGGACCTAACCCTGTGCCGCTCTCAATTAGCCCTCCGTGATGCACTTCCCATTTAAAACTCTGTGCCCATGTTTGCGGCCACCAGATCTTATCCGTACGATCTGCAAAATATTTGGTAATGTAATCCTGGTCTCCTAGGTTACCTCGCATGTTTGCTGTTCTATCTTGAACAAATGTATCGTATATCTCGTAATAAGCAGGGGCATGGAATCGCATAATGCTACTATTACTAACTTTGTAATCTAGTATCCATTTACGGTTAAAGTCTTGGCAAATAGCAAACTTGTCTGTATGATAATCAACAAACTTATCCACAGGTCCAGTAATAACAACATCCAGGTCAAAGTATAACACTGTGCCTGGAAACCGACATCTCCTGTCAAACATCTGCATCTTGTACCACCAGTATTTTCTGGGTTGGTTTGCTTCAGGCCAGTCGTTTACTACAATAGTTCTTGTGTTGTTTTTTGCATAACATGGATGTCCGGGATTATCAGTAATAACGTTAAATCTATGAGAAACACCTAGATGTTTTTCAACACCTAGGCGTAACTGTTCTACATATAGTTCTGGGTCGTAGGCTGTGCCCACGCAGACACACACTACATCAATCATGTTTCTGTTAAGATTTTTCTATTAGCGGGGTGACTGTATCCAACACTTTCACGTTGGATATCATTATGATCAAACTCAGCCCAGTATAGTTCAAATGCAACACTATCTTCCAGTGCTTCGAACTGATGATATTCACCTGGTTTAATCTGAGTAAAGTCACCAGGTCCTAAAATAGTTTCATCAACTAAGTCGTAATCATTTTTCCAAGCACGGATAAGAAGTTTACCGCTCTCAACAAAGAAGCCATTCCATTTAAAAGCATGCTTATGCTTGCTACAAACGCCGCCTTTCTTTGTTGAGATACGGTGAAACTCTAATACACCATTGGCATGGATGAGGTTAGTTTCGCCCCATACTTTGCCGCTGATCATTACATTGAATTCTTTTTGTCTTGGATTTCAGCACGGCGTGCTTTTGTAAGTTTGCCGATTTCGCCCAGTGCCTTACGTGCACGAGCTGCCGCTGCTTTAACGCCTTTTTCTTCAAATGAAGCATGCTCTTTAAGATACACTTCCATTTGTGCTACGATGTCATCGTGATTAGCCATATTACGTTTTTCCTTTCTTAACGTTATATTATAGTCTATTGTATATTATTTTGGTCCTGATGTAAAATATTTTTTAATCGAAACGTTGGATATCTTCTTCATTTAATTTGTCACTGTCACCCTTCCATATCTCAACAATATGTGCAGGCTGATCTGAATCATTAACACCTTGATGCCAAACACCCCGACTAATATTAAAAGGATTATTTGGATGCAACTTGTTGATGGTTGCACCATCAAATGGATCATCGTCTTTTCTATGATTAGTCAACACCTTGGCTTCGCCACTGACAATATTCCAGGTTTCGCTTCTGTGTTGGTGTCTCTGCATACTTAGCTTACTATGAGGAGCAATCACTAATTCTTTGACAGCAAATCCAGATCCTTGATATAATTCTCTGTAATGACCCCATACTCTGTCCACTCTGGGAGCCTGCCATTCCTTTAGGATCCAACTGCTTGAATTCATCTTATCTTCGCCGCCAACACCGTATACAAACTTAACTGGGCTTGAGCCGCTGTACACTTTTTCTTCTGGAATATTTCCAGCATTACGATCGCCACCGTTGGCAAAAATTACAGTGTCACGACCACGGTCAATCTCAGATAATACTTTAAAAATAGCCTGTGTTGCACTGCCGTCGGCATCGTTAAAATCAATAACTTGATCTACTGACTTTAGGTTACTAACAATAGCAGCCCGTTCATTCCAGGGCATAAACTCACGACCTTTTTTACGGCGCAGCCAGTCATCACTGTTTAACCCAACTACAAGTTTATCGCCTAAACTTTTGGCTATTTTTAGATATTCGATGTGCCCGCTATGGATAGGATCAAATCCTCCGGTGGCTAAAACTATTTTCATTGAACTTTTAAACCTTATAAATATATGCGTACTTTACTTATTATAAGGGATTTTTATTTAATGTTCAATATTTATATTGGTTGGGATAGCCGTGAAGATATTGCTTATCAGGTGTGTGAGCATAGTATACTGAGAAGGTCTTCTAATGTTAGTGTAACGCCGCTAAAGCAATCAGTTCTTAGAGACAGTAACCTATACTGGAGAGAAAGAGATAGACTTGCAAGCACTGAGTTTACCTTTACTCGTTTCCTAGTTCCTTATATGAATAACTATACCGGCTGGGCTGTATTTTGTGATTGTGATATGGTATGGTTAACTGATGCATCTGAGTTGTTTAAAGATTTAGATGATAGCAAAGCTGCTTATGTAGTTAAACATGATTACACTCCAGCAGAAGGCACCAAAATGGATGGCCAGTTACAGTTACTGTATCCTCGTAAGAACTGGTCAAGTATGATACTCTGGAACTGTGGACATCTCAAGAACCGTGCCCTGGATTTAGATACTGTGAATTCTCAAATTGGACAATTCCTGCATCGGTTTAGTTGGTTAGATGACGATGATATTGGCGAGCTTGGTGCAGAGTGGAACTGGTTAGTAGGCTGGTATAAAGAGCCCAAAGATGGTACGCCCAAGGTATTGCACTATACTGAAGGTGGTCCCTGGTTTGAAAACATGCGTGATTGTGAATACGATCATGTATGGAAAAAAGAAGTAATTAACTTATATAGCTCGTGAGAATAATTTAATGAAGTTTATATCGCATAGAGGAAACCTAAATGGTCCTGACCCCTCATTTGAGAATAATCCTGATTATATTACGAATGCACTCAACGCTGGTTACGATTGTGAAATAGACGTATGGTATGTAGATCATGAATTTTGGCTTGGGCATGATAGCCCTGTTTACAAGGTACATCATAGATTTATAAATAATCCCAATCTCTGGTGTCATGCCAAGAACTTGGAAGCATTGCGTATAATGCTTAACCTAAAAGTTCAGTGCTTTTGGCATCAGGAAGATAATTATACTTTAACTAGCACAGGGTGGATTTGGGCTTATCCTGATCAACCGGGGAACACAAGAACAATAGCAGTAATGCCAGAATGGAAAGATACTGACGTAACTGGCTTTGGCGGTATATGCAGTGATTATATAGAGAAATATAAATGATAAAACTAGTAGTATTTGATCTAGACGGCGTACTAATAGACAGTAAACAAACTCATTATGAAGCATTAAATCGTGCTTTGGGTTCTGAGTATGCTATAACAATCGAAGAACATTTGAGCACCTATGACGGGTTGCCCACCAGGTCCAAACTAAACATGCTCTCAGAGTGCAAGGGATTGCCCACTGACCGTCATGCCGAAATAGCAAGAGCAAAACAAAAGCATACTGTTGAAATACTAAAAGAAACGGTACAACCCAGACAAGACTTTTTGGATATGTGCAGAGAAATAAAAGACAGAGGATATAGTCTAGTATGTGCTAGCAATGCTGTTCGCGATACTGTTAAAATGAGTTTGTTACAGTTGGGTATTATTGAATACTTTGACTTTTGGATTAGCAATGAGGATGTCACTAAACCTAAACCTCACTTCGAAATGTATTTTGAGTGCATGCTTAAAGCAAATGCCAAACCAAGTGAAACAATTATTATTGAAGACAGTCATATTGGTAGACAGGCAGTATTAGATGCTGGTGCGCATTTACTGGCAGTAGAAGACACACACGATGTAAGTTTAAGCAAAGTACTAGACAGAATAGAAGAAGTTGATAAACAACCCAAACATAATATACCATGGAAGAGTAAATCAATGAACGTATTAATACCCATGGCTGGTGCTGGCAGCAGGTTTGCTGAAGCAGGATACACATTCCCCAAGCCATTAATTGAAGTAGACAACAAACCTATGATCCAGGTCGTAGTAGATAACTTAAATATTGATGCACATCATATTTTTATTGTGCAGAAAGAACATTATGAACAATACAATTTGGAAACAGTGTTAAATCTAGTTAAACCAGATTGTACTATTGTGCAAGTAGAAGGCGTCACCCAAGGTGCCGCTTGTACTACTATGCTAGCCAGGGAGTATATTGATAATGAAGACCCACTCGTCATCGCAAACTCAGACCAATTCGTCGAATGGAACTCAAACGAAGTCCTTTACGCTTTCTCCACTGAAGGTGTGGGGGGAGGAATACTCACGTTTGAAAGCACCCATCCAAAGTGGAGTTATGCTCGTACCGACAACAATGGATGGGTGGATAGAGTTGCTGAAAAAGACCCAATTTCCAATAATGCCACTGTTGGCATCTATTACTATGCACATGGTTGTGATTACGTTAGCAGCGTAGATAGTATGATTGCTAAAGACATTAGAACAAATAATGAGTTTTATGTTTGTCCAGCATACAATGAGTTTATTGAAACTGGCGGCAAAGTTCGCTTAAAAAACATTGAACGCATGTGGGGATTGGGAACTCCAGAAGATTTACAAAACTTTCTACAAAATTATAAAGGAAGTTATTAACTTGATACGCGATAGAATGTCCGACGGTATTGTAAAGTTTCACAATGCACAGATATATAATCATTTAGATACAGGCACCTGCGAAGTTTTGCGATCAGGCGGCGAGTACGTTAACTTAGAATTAGGGAAGAGTGCAATTAAAGTTGCCAACTCATTTAAAATTCCTGAGAACGTTACGCCATGGCTGGATCCAGCAATACAAGCAGGCGTCTATTTTTATATGTGGAGCAAGCCTCTTACGAATTATTATCATTGTATACTCGATGGCCTAGGTTGCTTGCATAGGTATTTTGAATTAAAAAAGAAATACCCTGGTATCGTTTGTTTAATAAATCGCACACCCAGAATGGGCCTAACTGATTATCCTCCTTTTGTTAAAGAAATGCTGGAACTCCTAGATGTAAATTGGGAGTATACAGACCCTGATGTAGAATACGAAACACTCTATTACGGCGATACACTTAATCAAAATTCGCAGGGACATCGTATAAACCCTGACCCAGCACAGTGGCAGTTGATTAATAAACTAGTGAAAAATGCTCGAGCCCGAGTGCAAATGCCTGTATACGAACGTGTATATCTTAGTCGCAGGGCACACGCAAATCCATTAAATAATCGCAAGGAAGTAATAGGAGAAGATAATACTGTTAAACGTGGCCTAGTAAATGAAGACAGCATTGTCAAGATACTTGCAGGCCTAGGATACACAGAAGTGTTTGGTGAGAACTATACACTAGCGGAAAAAATTGTACTGTTTAGTCAAATGAACAAGTATATAAGTGCTGCTGGCGCAGGTGTTACTAATATAGTATGGGTACGCGACCATACTGTTAGTGTTGGCGGAATACACACTCCAGGATTTTTATTTCCAGGACCTAATCACACAAGACACATATGCACATCTTACCCCCACAGTCATGCTGATATAAAAATATATCCTGGAAAGGTTGTGTTTGAAGACCCACAGCCAACAAAAGGTTATAACCACCCGTGGCGAATTAACAACTTAGATGTATTTGAAAAGTGGGCTGCACAGATTTAAATTACTAAGTTAAATCTCGCCATGTTGCCTTAGGCAATTTTTCGCTATCAGTATACCAAAGATTACCATAAAATTGAGTTCTTTGAAACTGTAGATGATCGTAGTCTAACTTTACAGCATGCATTGTTCTATTATTAGGAGCAAACATTGTTATGCTGTTGTTCTTAGTGTGTTTAAATGCAGTATCGGCCCAACTCCACGGAACCCAACAACGATCTACATCTAAGTTATTTTCCCAATACTCATACAAATGATGTTTATCTTTTGTAAACTTCATAAAATGTGTGTGCAATTCTAAATGTTCAGCTCGTGGATGATTTATGTTAATCATATACGTTGCACATTTACGTCTTATATCTGGGTGCGGGGATATTTCATATCCACTTACATATTTTTGTATTGCTGTTTCTACTCTAGTTTCCCTAGTCTTACCAAACTTATTTTTAATGCAAGCATGCCATGCATCACTATTAAAAAAATCAACAAGTTCTTGTAGTATAGTATCACTGTATGACTGAAGTCTAAAAGCAATGCCTACTCCCTCAAGTAAGTCCTTGTTAGCAGTTTTATAATCATCATTGCGTTCATTGTACCAACTAATATAACTGTCAACATCTTGAGTACACCCTGGAAAACTTACAGGACTGTAGTTATATATTTGCTGTAGCTGTTCGCACATCGCCTCTGTGCTGGCAAATTCAGGAACATTTACTTGTGTTGCATTAACAATTTGTGCAAAGTGTTCTCCACTGAAAAAGTCTTCACAGTAAACAAAATCAAATGGGTCTTTACTAACGGACTGACTGTTTATTTTTTCTATCAAATAATCATAATTACTCATGTGCTGTTACCTTAAGATAAAATTCTCTGTTTGCAGCTCTGCATTCTTCTAGATAATCTGGATAGGTTTCTGCACTAGTAAAATCATAACAGTCTTCTTTTGTTGTTACAGGTGCTACTTTTTTCAATTCTATTAATTTAAGATCATCCATTGTAAGTATAGTGGGCTGATGTTTGAAAAATAAAAACTTGTTAGTCCACGGTGAAATCAGTACCACAGGTTTGTTACACAACATACTCCAGTATGCTCCATGATAACTGTTTGTAACAATGTACTTGCTGTGCTTTATTTCTTTTACTATCTTAGCAATTTCTGTTTTAGGTTGTAACAGTCTTTTTTTACCTGATAAGAATCGATGCTGAACTAACAGTGCTTTTACTTTATGATGTGCAAGTATTAGGTAGTCTTGTTTTATTTCACTTTCAATATCATCAAATACAGGATGCATGCATGTGACACAGGGAAGATAGTTGTATGACTGATTGTAGTCTCTTACTGCGATCTTATCTTTATCAAACCCTTTAAGATTATACTGCTTGGCTTTAGTGTTTTTAACTAATTTTGCAAATCCTCGCCGCGTTATTTCCTTGGGATTGCTTATGTTACTATTAATACCGGGTGCCCAGAACCAAACTCTATCTGCGTGTGGTAGCAGTTGTTGTATACACGGATCAAAGTTGTTGTTGCCCAGCAGTCAGCCACCGCCTACAATAATTTGATCATAACTGTTTAAATCTACTGAATCAATATTCATAATATCAATCCAGTCGCAGTTTTTAAATTCATCCCAATAGTGCATGGGTGTACACCAATAATCACCAGGATTGTGCACATCAGAATTTATCCGAAATCTACCGTTGTTAGTGTCAGTGCTGTCTTTTCGATTAACAAATAGTCTTTTCATTTCACTTGCCCCTGTAAGGCATTCATCATATCCCAGGCCGTGCCGCGCTGTATTTCTGCATTATTGAATTGACAAGAACTTAGCCAATGCACCAATTTTTTTCTATTTGGGTCTTGATCAAATTTAGGATTGTTTACATCTGCAAACAAGTCTTCAAAAGTATAACTAATTGGGTAACAACAGTTATGTTGATTTGTAATTACTGGTATTCCTTGCATTGTTGCCTGAAGTGCCACCACACTATTGTAGGCTATTACTATATTAGCATCGTCGAGGTCTTGCTGCAAAGGCACATTTTCCTCTGAAACTTGTTTTTCTAACCGTAATAGATTTCCCAGTTTGTCAACAATGGGCTCATTGGGTTTTTTGCGCACCTTAATAAGATTGTGCATACTAGCAGGAAGATTTTGTTTAAGTTTATCAACAACCATGTCTTCCCAGTTGTAAGAATTAAAATACCACTGCACTGCATGAGTAGGCGGTAAAACTAAAATCTTATCGCCACGAGCTCGTCTAGGTCTCCAAGCATATAAATCATTGGTTGTTGAGAAATTAGCTTTCCAGCGATCTGAATAAACCTCGGTTTCAGGTAAATAATTCATAGTATGTTTGTTTTTAGAAATTCGCAACCATCCATTGCCATCATATCCAGGATTAAAATAAGCATGATCAATATAATACCTATCAATACCCTTTGATGCAGCAGATTGAAGTGCTAGTCCAGTGCCTCTGAGAATTCCTAAACACACTATTGCATCAGTATCAGCTGGATGCCCGTTATTAAGAAAATCCTCAATATTAACTACTCTAGGAACCCAATCTTGGACTCCTCGGTTAACTACACCACGAGCAAATTGTTGTATTATCTTGGTTGTTTTAGGTCTGCCGGTGGTATAACAAATTAAATTTTTAAACTGTGACATACTATTGTCCTATTATTGAATACGCTAATCCACTGGATATTTCTTTTTCAGTGTATTGTTGATATGCTAAATGATTTAACCAAGGCTGTCTCTCTGGGTATGACAGCTGGTTAATATTACTTATGTCGGTTTCAGACACTGGTGCTGCAAAACTTAGAGGATTGCAGACTACTGGCACGCCGTTGATTATTGCTTCTACGGCGCACAAACTAACACTAGTAACAACCGCATATGCATTCTGTATGTCTTGAATAAAACTGGGTGATCCTGTTTCTGCTTCAGCAGCAGGACCGCTTGTTTTCCGTGTCCTGGGTTTGTGTCTAACTCTTACAGGTCTATCGGTATGTTTCTTAATAGTATTAACTGTTAACTCTATCCAGTGTTTTTCTGTTAGTTGAGAACACCAGTCTGTCATTGTATTGCTACTCGGACATACCAATATTTCTTCTCCGTCTCGCCGCCAGGGTTTTATGTCAATACCCCAGCGTTCAAATCTATCACAGGGCCGCTGTGTTATCTGTGTTTCATGCACTGAGTTTTTACTTACTCGCCAATAGTGCTCGTCAACACTTAGATATCTTCCCCAATAGGGCATATCCCAAAACCACCAATCAACATTGTTTTCCTGATGCTGCTTTATTAGATGCCAGTTATTTTGTATAAATCCCCAAAAGTGTGCTTCTAAGTATAGCGCAGGCAACTGTCTATCACCAAGCTGAGTTTCAGGCCATCCTTGTTTAAGACTATCCATTACCCAGTTGCATTTACTGGCATGGCTATCTGTGTTATAGTATAGATTAGATTTCATAGTTAAATCTTGTTTAAAATATCACTGGTGTCTTTGAGAATGTCAACAGTAGTGTGTTTAAAATGTTCATGCCAATCTTTAAATTCACTCATGCCATATAAAAAGATAAAATCAATTCCAAAATCCTGCGCTGTGTCATAATCATACTTGGAATCTCCAACGAAAACAATATTGCCAGTTAGATCCATTTCAGATAGTATCTCGGACTTTGATCTAGGACTACCATAAATTCCATCAAAATATACATACAACTCTCTGTGAGTAAATATCTCAACAAGCTCTTGTTGTAGTCCACCAGATACTATATAACACTTTTTATCTTGTAGCTTGCTGAGTAACCTACGTACATCAGGTGCTTGGTTACATTCCATGAGTCCTTGTCTAACATGTTTTGCAAATGTTTCCAGTAACTCACTGTGTACACTATCATATGATGTTAAATTTAAAATGTTCTTACAAAAATACTCAAACTTTTTATGTCTGGATATACCGCCATTGGCTATGTGATATTCAACAAGTGCATCAGCTTTATCAGCACCATATTTTTCTGTAGTTTTCCAGAATGCATTTGTTTTTACCTTGTTACTATCCAGAATAACACCATCACAATCAAATAACCAGATGTCGTATTTTTTATACATTCTACTGCTCTTTAATTATATTGCGAACTTTTTCTAGATCATCAGGAGTATCAACAGCATAAGAACTTCCGCTTAACTGTACCATGCGAACATCGTAGCCCATTTCTAGGAAGCGTAGTATTTCAATATCTTCGATCTTTTCTATTACTGTTTTTTCAGTTTGACTAGTAAAACTTGCTAAACATTCTATAGGAAACGCATATATGCAAATTTGCCGCCACGCAGATTCAAAATTTAATGTCTTAGTTGTTGGTATTGCATTTCTACTCATATAGAGTAGTCTACCGTCTGACCTGGTAACAACTTTGGGTATACTTGGGTTACGGAACTCTTGTTCAGAATCAATGGTTGCCATCCCGTTAATAATTTCGCCAGGATAATCCATAACAGCGTCAATAACTTGTTGTATGTCTTCTGGATTAATAATAGGCTCATCGCCTTGAACATTTATAACAACATCGCAATCAATTGCTTCAGCAGCTTGGGCAATCCTGTCTGTGCCAGTTAAACAGTTACTGGAAGTCATTACAACGTTCATGCCTAGTTCTTGGCAATGTTCTTGTATTGTTGTATCGTCTGTAGCAACGTATACGTCCTGATCTGGTAGTACATCTATACATTTTTCATAGGTGCGCTGGATCATACTTTTACCTACAATGTCAGCAAGAGGCTTGCCAGGTAATCGTGAGGATTGATAACGTGCAGGTATAATAATTACTGGTTTCATTATTTGTTCTCCGCTGATAACATTGCTTTATTTAAATTCTTAATGCTAAAGGAATAGTTTTCTCCGCCACATAGTTCTTTAAGTATTTCCATCACATTGTCAGGCTTTAAGTCTAGATCAATTAGCATATGCTGGACATAGGTTGGATGAATATTTTCCAGTGCACTATAGTAATAGAGTTCACTAGGCCCCCAGTGGTATTGTTGTTTAAGATTTTCCACCTCATTCATAACTATTGAGAACAAACTGTCTGAGGTAAACTGTTTGCCCTGAGTCTTTTGTAGTTCACGTATAAGAACTTCAGTCTTTGCATTTCCTGCACCACGACCCATGCCCTGTAGTGTTGCGTCTACCCAGGTCACTCCTGCATTAACTGCTACCATGCTATTAGCGTTTGCCTGTTCCATGTTATTATGAGCATGTATGCCTATTTCCCTGGGCCAACCTCCCCTGATAGCACCAATACATCTTTCGATGTCTGCTCCGCCCATATTTCCTAAACTGTCAGCAAAGTATAGTACTTCCATATCCTTATGTTCAGAAAGCATGCTAGCAATCTCTGTAATCTCACTATTACTTGCCCGTGATATTTGCATTAGGTTAATCATTGTTCTATAACCCTTTGCGCTGATACTCGTTAAAATATCTCCTGCATGTTCAATTTCACGTAAGTGAATAGCAACACGAACAATATCAACAGGACTTAATCGTTTGTCCTGAAAGAGATTATCAACTGCTTCGTATATTCCGCCTTCAAAATTTATTAGATCACTTGCATTAACCATCACACTGATTTTTGCTCGCTTGGGTAATGTTAGTCTACTCAAGTAACTGTCGGTTGTATATGCAAAACTTCCGTAGTTTGGACTAAAACATCTAAATCCTAGTTCAACTATATCAACACCAGCGCGATCAGTTGAAGTAATATATTTCTCAGCAAAACTGTGCGAGAAGTCCCAGCTATTGTAATACCCGCCATCACGCATAGTGCAATCTAAGAAGGTTAATTTATTTGGCATTGAAATTCTCAACTGTTCCGTCTGACTTAATAAATCTTATTTTGTCATGTGGGTATAACTCTCTTACATGTGCTACTGCATCTGATTGTTTAATAGTCTTGTCTACAAATCGCAATGCACTCATAATCTTTGCCATGTCATCATTCTTACAGTTTGCTAAGAGTAGATGGCACTTCTTACGATGTTTTGATATTGTATCAATATAATCTGCTTGTAGTGGATAAAAGTCGCTGTCCAGTATACCTACAGTTTTAGGATATATATACCCTGACACTACATCTTCCAGTCTAGCAGTTTTAATTGCCTTTTCAAATTCGTATTCTGGATTTGGTTTATAGCCACGACTTAACTGCACAAGCTCTACACCCTTGTTTGCCAGTAATTCAGTTAAGATAGATAGTCCTAACCGTGTACTTTGCCTGTCAGTAGCACCAATGCTAGCATTTTGATTGTCCCAGGTATGTCCTTCGAAAAAGTACATGCTTTGTGTTCTATAATCACAATCCATACCAAGTACATATATCTTTTTAAATCCCATGAGATAGCATACTATTATCATGTCTAGAGTTACACTGCCAGTTTTTCCAATACCATCTTTGATATGGTCCGGGAGATACTTGTTTTTCATGCTCTTCTTTTGACTAAGAGCGACTCTCTTTGGAACTAAATAATAATTATCATGTTTACTTGCATGTTTTTGAAATTCATGTGAATTTACTACTAGGTCACTGTAGAATTTAGGAATAGCATCTAAACCATATTGTTTCATTTCGTCTATGTGTTTAACCCAACTCATTAACCCAGTATACATTAACCCATTGGCTTTATGCAGTAAGCCCATTTCGAGTGCTTTCCAGGCTTTATTGACTAGATATACTTTTTGCCCATTTAATAATTCAAGAGGTTCATCCAATACACTAGGGCTACTTCCTAAAATAAAAGCAGGACCTTCTTGAACCGGTTTTACGGTATCCCATTGCAATTCTTTAGCCATTGTTATATTCCCTTTTCAACTTGAAACCAAATCCATCTTGAATGTCTTGCTTTAACTTTAATCTGTTTTACGCTCGTTACAGGCAGTGTTATATCACTAGCATAGTTTGTAAATCCGATATCCCGGAGGTCTTTTTTAAGGTATTCTTGATCTTCTACAGAACAATCAGCGCCACCGTTGGTGCCTTCAGCGGCATAATTATCCACATGATAAGGAGTTATCCTGCCATTAGCAATATTAGTCTGCTGATGCTCGTCTTCGCGACCCATGCCCATTTGCGCACAAAATCTCCCACCAGGTTTTAACACTCTAAATATTTCTTTAAAGATATCCATGCGGATACTGTGTGAACAAATATGCTGTAAACAAATAACACTATATACAACGTCATAAGTATTGTCTGCTGTGGGGATACTGTTTCCGTCTGTGACCAATAGATTAGGATGTGGTATGTTGTTTTCATCCAAATGCGTTCGTGCAGTTTCGATAACCGGTTCAAAATCAACGCCGTCGATTCTCGCAAAACGATTGTGCCAGTTAATAATATTTCTAGCAGGACCACATCCATACTCTAGGGCAACCAATTCCTGTGTGTCGAATCCCTTAAAAAGATACTGGTCATACAATGGACTAGCGTTATGAGTTTCTGGGCTTCCAATAATTGCTTTGCGTATACCCCTAAGCCACTTTTGTGCACCTTTAGTATAGACTTTTTTCTGCATGTCCAAGTAATCATTTTTAGTATGCCGCACTAGTGTGATCCTTTTGTCTTGCATCAACATTGTCTGCACTGTATTCTGTTTTCAACTCATCCACAACGTCATTAACGTAACGGCCCTGCATTGGTATTTGAAACGGCGCATCCTTTGTTTTGGTGTACGCTGCAACAATACTAATATTGTGTGCTTTTCCGTCCCTGTTATGCAGTTCGTCATATGCACGTTCTAATTCACTTAGGGGCGCACGTGGTTTCTTTTGCTCATAATGTACCCAGCTATCTAACTCTGTCGGACAATCTATATATTTGCCTGTGTTTTGTGCTAACCACATAAACTTCCATTCGTACCCATTTGCTGCCGCAATGTCACGAAATAGTTGTGGATGATAACTATAGAAGCAGTGATTGAACCATGGAGCAAAAGGAAGTACATTAATCATTGTGCCACCAACCTTACATAAGTTATGCATGTTTTCAAACACTGTACGTTGATCAAAAACATGTTCGCCTGTGCCGTTGTTTGTTACATAGTCAAACTCGGTTGTGTAGTTGTACTTGTCCTTAAGAATAAAATTAAGATCCATTGCAATACTACGCAATTCAGTATTGATGTCAATAGCAAGATAATCACCAAAGCCTAAATCTTCAAAATATTCCCAGACATATTGCGTAGGCTTGCGCAGAGTTTTACCGCTTACATTTGCACACTGGTCTAACCAATTCTCAGTGTATCTAAAACGTTGGTTACCCCATTCTACTACTGTTGCTCCTGGATTAAATGCGCCGCGGCGTGTTAGTTCTGCGGTTGCTAGTTGCATAATATTATTAAATGCCATTGATTAGTTCCTCTACTTCTGGAAAAGTTTTTGCAAAATTTGTGTTTCTGTATACATCGTGTCTGTCACGCATTGTCAAAAAATGTTCATAGTATTCACTGCTATCATTTACTTCCAAATACTTGCCCCATGTTACTACATCAGCATGTTTACTTTTGCTTAAATGCTTTGCTATACTTGTGCGAACACTGTTTTTATAAACACATGGAC
>Ga0181607_10002514_pt1 | contig 16147 bp, 16 predicted proteins | sample 041ome_9_FD_132420 | JGI IMG/M metagenome (GOLD analysis project Ga0181607, IMG submission 132420) | Coastal salt marsh microbial communities from the Groves Creek Marsh, Skidaway Island, Georgia - 041413US metaG (megahit assembly) | ecosystem: Environmental > Aquatic > Marine > Intertidal zone...
CGCGGGCGCTCTATGCGCACGATAAAATTCACCAAATCCCTATCCAACAGGCGGGTTTCCACCCCCCCATAGACGGGGGCACTGGCACCCGCACCCAGGCCAGTACCGGCCTGGCTGCAGCCACCGACTGCGCAGGCAACCGCCAGCGCCAGGGGCGATATGATCACCCGTTTGCCCATTATTCGGCCGCTACCTTCAGGCTGCGCGCCTTTTGCCCGGCGCTGAGTTCGGCCATCAACTGGCTGGCGCGGGCAATCGGGTTGGTCAGGTAGAAATCTTTGATCGCCGGGCGGAAATCGGCCTGGCCCAGCGGCTCGGCGGGCAGGGGCGCTGGGGTGTTTTCCACCACCTCATCCACCTGTGCCAAATGCGGCACCTCTGCCACCAAGGCCTGACGCAACTGTGCCAGCGTGTCAAAGGGCAGCGTGGCGCCCAATTCTGCCGACAAGGCCCGCAAAATGGCCCAGTTTTCCTTGGCCTCACCCGGGGCAAACCCTGCGCGCAGGGCCAGTTGCGGGCGGCCTTCGGTGTTGACGAACAGGCCGTTTTCTTCCGTGTAGGCCGCGCTTGGCAGGATGATATCGGCGCGGTGCGCCCCACGATCGCCATGGCTGCCTTGGTAGATCACCACAGGCCCGGGGGCGATATCCACCTCATCCGCGCCAAGGCTGAAAATCACTTCTGCGCCCTCGATTGCCGCCAACATGCCGCCTTCGGTCACGGCGCCCACATCCATGGCGCCCACCCGGGCAGCGGCTGTGTGCAAAACCAGAAAACGCGGCGAAAGCGCCTGCGCCGCGGCCAAAACCGCCAGCCCATCGGCCTCGCGCAATGCGCCTTGGCCGACGATCACAATCGCCCCCTCGGGCGCGCTTAGCGCCGACAGCGCGGCGCGGTCAGTGCCCGCATGGGTGTAGTCATAGCTAAGGTCTGCTGCCTGCCCCACCAAGGTGATGTTGGCGCCGCGGCCCCATGCTTTGCGGATACGCGCATTCAGCACCGGCGCCTCGTCGCGCGGGTTGGTGCCGATCAAGATGATGTCTTTGGCGGTGTCGATCTCTTCGATCGCCACAGTGCCCACATAAGCGCCGCGGTTGCCAATGGGCAGGCGGGCGTTATCGGTGCGGCACTCGATCGCGCCGCCCATGCCCTGCACAAGATGTTTCAGGGCAAATACCGCCTCGACCGGGGCCAGATCGCCCACCAAAGCCGCCAGTTTCTTGCCCTGCATGGCCGTGGCCGCAGCCGTCAGCGCCTCGGGCCAGCTGGCTTTGCGCAGCTTGCCATTTTCACGAATATAGGGCGTATCCAACCGCTGGCGGCGCAGGCCGTCCCAGACAAAGCGGGATTTGTCTGAAATCCACTCTTCGTTCACCCCATCGTTATTGCGGGGCAAAATCCGCATCACTTCGCGGCCCTTCGTATCGACGCGGATATTGCTGCCAAGCGCATCCATCACATCGATGGTTTCTGTCTTGCTCAGCTCCCACGGGCGGGCGGTAAAGGCATAGGGTTTGCTGACCAGCGCGCCCACGGGGCACAGATCGATGATATTGCCTTGCAGGTTAGAATTCAGCGTCTGCCCCAGATAGCTGGTGATTTCACTGTCTTCGCCCCGCCCGGTTTGACCCATCTGGGCAATACCGGCCACCTCGGTGGTGAAACGCACGCAGCGGGTGCAGCTGATGCAGCGCGTCATATGGGTTTCCACCAAGGGGCCCAAATCCAGATCATCGCTGGCGCGCTTCACTTCGCGGTAGCGGCTGAAATCAACGCCATAGGCCATGGCCTGATCTTGCAGATCGCACTCGCCGCCTTGGTCGCAAATGGGGCAATCCAGCGGGTGGTTGATCAGCAAAAATTCCATCACGCCCTCGCGCGCCTTTTTCACCATCGGCGAATTGGTTTTCACCACAGGCGGTTCGCCATTGGGGCCGGGGCGCAAATCGCGCACCTGCATGGCGCAGCTGGCCGCAGGCTTTGGCGGGCCGCCCACAACCTCGACCAGACACATGCGGCAGTTGCCCGCAATCGAAAGCCGCTCGTGGTAGCAAAAGCGCGGCACTTCGATACCGGCCACTTCGCAGGCCTGGATCAGGGTCATTGCCCCATCCACCTCGACCTCGGCACCGTCAATGATGATCTTCTTGAGGTTGGACATTTTTCCTCACTTCACTTTCAGCAAGGCGCCGATCTGGCTGCCTTTGGCAATTTCCTGGCGACCCAATGTGCACAGGTCAGCGGTATTGGCGGGGTTTAGCCCCTGCGCGCGAACATAGTTTTGCGCCTTTTCGCGCATGCGGGCCTTTTCCTCGGGCGATTTAACGTGGCGCTTGATTTCGTCCCTGGAATAGCCAAGGTTCTGCGCCTTCTGCTCGAGGCTGTTTATGTAAAAATACGCCCGAACCATGCGCGCTGCGATATCGTCGCAGTTTTTACGAATTTCATCGGCCAGCGCGACGGCCATCAACCCATCATCAATCTGCGCAACACTGCGCAAAGGCGGCAGTGCTTGGGCGGCATTGGCCCATGCCCCGCCTGCCCCCATCAAGGCCAAGCAGGCCGCACCTGCGGCGCGGCGTAGGGCCCTTTGACCCGCAGATATAAGCCGGGTCATTGCCATCCTTTGCAACGCCCCTCGAACACCAAACTATCCTGTTCAAACCGCAGATCGGCGGCATCGGCATCGGGGCCGGCATTGACCCAGGTAATCTTGGAATTCCCATAAAGCCCGATGCAATATTCCACGCCGCGATGGCGCCCCGCCTCGCGCGCCCCATCAAGCGAGCGGCTGGCCTTTGGAACCTGCACAACAAAGCGCTGCCGATCTTCTTTGTCGACGGTCAAGCTGCTGCGAAAGCGCACGCCGTCGAATGCATCGGGGCGTTGAACAAGGTTTGTCACCTTGTTGTCTGCGCAGGCCGCAAGCATCAGGCCAGCCAAAAGAAGGGGAAGGCTGCGCATGGGGTTACTCCGCTGCCATGGCGCCAAGGCGCCCGGATTTTTGCGCCTTGATCCGGTCTTCGATTTCCTCGCGGAAATTGCGGATCAGGCCTTGAATGGGCCATGCGGCGGCATCACCCAAGGCACAGATGGTGTGGCCCTCGACCTGTTTGGTGACTTCAAACAACATGTCGATTTCTTCCAGCTCGGCCTCGCCGCGCACCAGCCGGTCCATCACGCGCATCATCCAGCCCGTGCCTTCCCGGCAAGGGGTGCATTGGCCACAGCTTTCGTGTTTGTAAAACTTCGACAGCCGCCAGATGGCTTTGATAATGTCGGTGGATTTGTCCATAACAATCACCGCCGCCGTGCCCAGACCCGAGCCAAGCTCGCCGCGCAGGTAATCGAAATCCATCACCGCATCGCGCATCTTTTCGCCCCGCACACAGGGCACGGACGAGCCGCCGGGAATGACCGCCAGCAGGTTATCCCAACCGCCGCGAATACCGCCGCAATGCTTATCGATCAGCTCTTCAAAACTGATCGACATCGCCTCTTCCACCACGCAAGGGCTGTTCACATGGCCCGATACGGCAAACAGCTTGGTTCCGGCATTATTTGGCCGCCCAAACCCGGCAAACCAGCTGGCACCGCGGCGCAAAATCGTGGGCACAACGGCAATGGATTCCACGTTATTCACCGTGGTCGGGCAACCATAAAGCCCGGCACCCGCAGGGAATGGCGGCTTCATGCGCGGCATGCCTTTTTTGCCCTCTAGGCTTTCCAAAAGCGCGGTTTCCTCGCCGCAGATATAGGCGCCCGCCCCGTGATGCAGGTAAAGGTCGAAATCCCAGCCAGAGCCGGCGGCGTTTTTGCCAAGCATGCCAGCGTCATAGGCCTCGTCGATGGCGGCCTGCAGCGCCTCGCGCTCGCGGATATATTCGCCGCGGATGTAGATATAGCAGGTATGGGCATTCATCGCGAACGAGGCAATCAGCGCCCCCTCGATCAGCGTGTGCGGATCGTGGCGCATAATTTCACGGTCTTTGCAGGTGCCCGGCTCGGATTCATCGGCATTGATCACCAGATAAGACGGGCGCCCATCGCTTTCTTTGGGCATGAACGACCATTTCAAGCCGGTCGGAAACCCCGCCCCGCCGCGGCCGCGCAAGCCGCTGGCCTTCATCTCTTCGATGATCCAGTCACGGCCCTTTTGAATAAGCCCCGCGGTGCCATCCCAATGGCCACGGGCCATCGCGCCTTTTAGGCTGCGATCGTGCATACCGTAGATATTGGTAAAAATACGGTCTTGATCCTTCAGCATCCGCTTACCTCTGATCGTTTTGGCGCGCACGCCAGATTTGGTAGGTCATCGCGATGGCAAACACAAAGCCTGCCAGCGCGACCAGGTCCAGCAACGCCCTTGTGCGGTTGCTCCACCCGTAATCGGCACCAATAAGATTGGCCAGCACCCAAAACACCGCCGTACCAGCAATGACCAGGGCGGTGATGCGCCCTTTTCGTGCCAGATATGCGTCTTTGTCCTGCATGCCCGCGCATCCAATCAGTATACATCGCCCTTGCCCACGCGCGCCGAGAATTCAGTCTCGCCGCCCGCAGCCAAGATTTTCGCTTGCGCCACCCAGTTGTCGCGCGTTGCGCGCCCCTTAAAGCCCGCAAGATTTTCGTTCACCCAGTTCACCTCGGCCTCGGTCCAGGCGGCAATCTGGTCGAAGTGATAAAACCCCATTTGGTGCAGCATCTGCTCTAACTTGGGGCCCACCCCTTTGATTTCTTTCAAGTTATCCGCTTGCCCATCGCGGGGCCCTGCCAATGTGGCGGGTGCGGCATCTTCGGCCTGTGCTGGCGCATCTGCCACAACCGGCGCGGCCGGTTCAACGGCAGGCGCGGGTGCAGGCGCAGACGCGGGCGCCGGATCGGTTGCAACAGGCGCCGATGGCGCCTCGGCAGCCACGGGGGCTGGTTGCGCGGGCACCACAGCGGCAGGCGCTGGCGCGTGATGCTGTGCCACCGCCTGGCGGCCTGCGTCACACAAAATCCAGTTCAGCAACAGCCCCAAAAACACAAAAACCAAGGCGGCCACGAACAGCCCCCCAAGGAACGACCAGCCACTTGCCCCCATCAGCAGGAACAATGCCAGCAATCCAACGATTGCGGCAACGGCCCAACACCCATATGCACAGCGGCTACTTGTTGTCCCAACACTCATTATACACTCTCCCGGTTATCAAGTTGCACCTTATTCAGGTGCCCCCTTTTTAACACGGTTGGTGGTTTGCGTCTTGCCTTCTTCAACCATGCGTCGTGCCTGCCCGACCCAATCATCGCGGGTTACCCGGCCTTTGAACCCTTCAAGGTTGTCATCAACCCAGGCAATTTCGGCCGCACTCCATTGGGCGATCTGGTCGAAATGATAAAACCCCAAGCCATGACACAGCTTTTCCAGTTTTGGCCCAATGCCCTTGATCAATTTCAGATCGTCCGCTTGGCCCGCACGCGGCGCGGCCATGGCGGCCGGCTTTTGCCCGGCATCGGCCGGGGCAACCGGCTTGGGCGCGGCAGCTGCAGGTTTTGACGCAGGTTTGGCCGCAGATTTAGACATGGCGGGCTTGGCCTTTGCTTGGCCCAGCCAAGGGGTCAGCAGCGGCACTTCGGTGCCATCAATGCGCTTGACGGTATCGCCAATGTCTTTGGCCAACTGCGCGCTGGCGTTATATTGGGCACGCCCGCTTTCAAATTCGGTCAGGCTGGACAAGCCGCTTAGGGGCTCGGCTGCGAAACGGCCATTTTGCGGCCCGGCTGTGGGCACTTTGCCCGCCGCCAGATCATCCAGCAACTGCGCAAAGCTTTCAGCGGTCAGATCTTCGTAATAATCTTTGCCAATCTGCACCATCGGGGCGTTGGCGCAGGCGCCAAGGCATTCAACCTCTTCCCACGAGAATTTCCCGTCAGCAGACACCTGATGCGCCTTGGGGGCGATTTTTTCCTGACACACTTTGATCAGATCTTCGGCACCGCAGATCATACAAGACAGCGTGCCGCATACCTGCACATGCGCAACCGAGCCAACAGGCTGCAGCTGGAACATAAAATAAAACGTCGCCACTTCCAGCGCGCGAATATAGGCCATGCCCAGCATATCGGCCACATATTCAATGGCGGGGCGGGTCAGCCAGCCCTCTTGCTCTTGGGCGCGCCACAAAAGCGGAATGATCGCCGAGGCCTGGCGGCCCTGGGGGTATTTTGTCATCTGCGCTTCGGCCCAAGCTTGGTTGGCGGGCGTGAAGGCAAAGCTTTCAGGCTGTTCGTGGTGCAGGCGACGCAACATCAGGCACGGGCTCCGGTATTATAAGTGCCGCAAGGGGTGGGCAGCTCTGTGGCCCGCGCGACAAAAAAAGACTGTGCACAGCCCATCGCGGGCTGGCTTTGGGTGGGGGCCCCCGCAAGGGCACCCAGATGCACGGCCAAGGCCGGCAGATATGCCACAACAGGCGCCATCAGCGGTCGATTTCCCCGAACACAACGTCAAGCGAGCCCAAGATCGCCGAGGCATCGGCCAGTTGGTGCCCTTTGCACAGGTGGTCCATCGCCTGCAGATGCGCATAGCCCGGCGCCCGAATTTTCGTGCGGTAGGGTTTGTTGCTGCCGTCCGACACCAGATACACGCCAAACTCGCCCTTGGGGGCCTCGACGGCGACGTAAATTTCGCCCTCAGGCACGCGAAAGCCTTCGGTGTATAGTTTGAAGTGGTGGATCAGCGATTCCATCGAGGTTTTCATGTCACCCCGCTTGGGCGGGGTCAGCTTGCCGCGCGCCAAGACGTCGCCTTGGTTTTCGGGCATCTGCAACTTGGCACAGGCTTGGCGCATGATATGGGCCGATTGGCGCATTTCTTCCATGCGGCACAAATAGCGGTCATAGCAATCGCCATTGGTGCCCACTGGCACTTGGAACTCGAATTCATCGTAGCATTCATAAGGCTGGGCGCGGCGCAAATCCCACGCCAAGCCACTGCCGCGCACCATCACGCCCGAAAAGGCGTATTTTTGAATGTCGTCTTCGGTCACAACGCCGATATCAACGTTGCGCTGCTTGAAAATACGGTTTTCGGTCAGCAGCCCGTCGATATCATCCAGCACCTTGGGAAATTCCACAGCCCAAGCATCGATATCTTCGATCAGCTCGGGCGGCAGATCTTGGTGCACCCCGCCGGGGCGGAAATAGGCCGCGTGCAGGCGGGCACCGCAGGCGCGCTCGTAAAACACCATCAGCTTTTCACGCTCTTCAAAGCCCCAAAGCGGCGGGGTTAGCGCGCCCACATCCATGGCCTGCGTGGTGACGTTCAGCAGATGGTTCAAAATGCGGCCAATTTCGCAATAAAGCACGCGGATCAGCTGGGCACGGCGTGGCACTTCGGTGCCTGTCATCCGCTCGATCGCCAGGCACCACGCGTGCTCTTGGTTCATCGTGCCCACGTAATCTAGGCGGTCGAAATAGGGCAGGTTTTGCAGGTAGGTGCGGCTTTCCATCAGCTTTTCGGTGCCGCGATGCAATAGCCCGATATGGGGATCGCAACGCTCGACGATCTCGCCGTCCAGCTCCATCACCATGCGCAGCACACCGTGGGCCGCCGGGTGCTGGGGGCCAAAGTTGATGTTAAAGTTGCGGATCTTCTGTTCGCCCGTCAGGGCATCGTCGAAACCTTTGGAACCGTCCATCACTTCGCCTCGCTTTTCTCGTCGCCCGGCAGCACATATTGCGCACCTTCCCAAGGCGACATGAAATCGAACTGCCGGTATTCCTGCACAAGTTTCACCGGCTCATAGACCACGCGCTTAAGCACCTCGTCATAGCGCACCTCGGTATAGCCCGTGGTCGGGAAATCCTTGCGCAGCGGATGGCCACGAAAGCCGTAATCGGTCAAAATGCGGCGCAGGTCGGGGTGGCCCGAGAATAAGATGCCGAACATATCAAAGACTTCGCGCTCGAACCAATTGGCACTGGGATGCACGGCCGTGATTGATGGCACCATCTCGTCTTCGCGCACCGCCACTTTCAGGCGAATGCGGTGGTTTTGATACATGCTGAGCAGGTGATAGACCACGTCAAAGCGCTGCGCGCGCTCGGGGTAATCCACCGCGGTGATATCCAGCATCGTGGAAAATTTGCAGCTTGGATCGGTTTTCAAAAACTCGATCAGCGCGGCGATCGCATTCAACGCCACATCCACAGTCAATTCGCCATTCGTGACGTGCCAGTTCAGCACGCAGTCGGGGCGCTTCATCTGGATATGGGCACCCAGTTCTTTCAATGCGTCGCTCATCTCACAATTGTCCCTGTGCGGCGAATTTTGCGGGCCAGCTGCAAGATACCATACAGCAGCGCCTCGGCGGTGGGGGGGCAGCCGGGCACGTAAATATCCACCGGCACAATACGGTCGCACCCGCGCACCACGCTGTAGCTGTAGTGATAATAGCCACCGCCATTGGCGCAGCTGCCCATCGAGATCACATAGCGCGGTTCTGGCATTTGGTCGTAAACCTTGCGCAGCGCCGGTGCCATCTTGTTGGTCAGCGTGCCCGCCACGATCATCACGTCCGACTGGCGCGGGCTGGCGCGCGGCGCGATGCCAAAGCGTTCGGCATCATAACGCGGCATCGAGGTGTGCATCATCTCGACCGCGCAGCAGGCCAGACCAAAGGTCATCCAATGCAAGCTGCCCGTGCGCGCCCAATTGATAATGTCTTCGCTAGAGGTCAGCAAAAACCCCTTATCCTGCAGCTCGCGGTTCAGCGCTTGGGTGGCCACTTCTTTATCCACACCAGCGGTGTTGGCACCGGTCATCACTCCCATTCCAAGGCCCCCTTCTTCCACTCATAGGCAAAGCCGATGGTCAGCACGCCCAAAAACACCATCATCGACCAGAACCCAACCATGCTTAACCCCTGAAAGGCCACGGCCCATGGAAACAGCATAGCAATTTCAAGATCGAAAATGATGAACAAGATCGAGACCAGATAGAAGCGCACATCGAATTTCATGCGCGCGTCATCGAATGCGTTGAACCCGCATTCATAGGCCGACACTTTTTCGGGGTCGGGGTTGCGGACCGCCAAAACAATGGCAGCAAGGATCAGGACCAGCCCGATCGCAATGGCAATAGCCAAGAAGACGAGAATGGGAAGATATTCCCGAAGCATCTCTTCCACGGAGTAGCTCCTTTCAGGCGCGCAACAGGCGCATCGTAACGCACCGCTACTGGCAGGTTTTCCTAGGCGGGGTTTACTCCTGCCCTATGGCGGGGTCAACCGAGGCTGACACATATTTATGAATGCGAAATTGATGCCATTGCGATATTGTATACCGCCGCACACCGCCCTGTTTTTACAGCATCATCTGGCCCCAAAGCCGCACCAAAGGTGATGCGCAGGCGCAGGGTGCGACAATATTTTTTTTGCCTCACATCGCGGGCATGCGGCCAATGCCACCGCTGTGCTTAATATTTTGGCTGTTTTGCTGCGCCAGCGCGGCCCGCTTCCCGCCCGAGTCACCCCTGCCAGGGCGGCACGCGCTTTTCAAAAAACGCAGCGATTCCCTCGGGCGCCTCGGGGCCTTCCCAGCAGGCCACCAATTCGGCAATCGTGTGCTCTATCGCGGCCGTGTCAATCACAGGCCCCAAACGGCGCAACAGCGCCTTGGCCCGCGCCACGGCCTGCGGTGCGCATTGCAAATAGGGCGCGATTTCAGCCTCGATCGCGGCATCCAGATCTTCGGGCGCCACAGCGCGCGCCAACAGCCCCAAGGCCACCGCCTCGTCTGCCGCAAACCGCCGCCCCGACATGAACACGCGCCGCGCATTGGCCTCGCCCATCCGCGCGCAGACATAAGGGCCAATTGTCGCCGGGATCAGGCCCAGCCGGGTTTCGGTTAACCCCATGCTCAGGGTGCGGCTGCCAATGGCAATATCGCACACGCTGGCCATGCCAACCCCACCCCCAAAAGCATTGCCCTGCAACCGGCCAATCAGCGGTTTGGGCAAGGTATTGAGCGCGTGCAGCATATAGGCCAGCTTGCCCGCCTCAGCGCCGCGCTCGGCTGGGCTGGCGCCCATCTGCGCGCGCATCCACCCCAAATCACCGCCCGCGCAAAATGTGTGCCCACGCGCGGCCAGCACCACAACGCGCACCTTGTCGTCCGCCCCCAAATCCAGCGCTGCCTGATGCAATTGGGCAATCATCTCGCCCGACAGGGCGTTGTGCTTTTCTGCGCGCTCCAGCCACAGCCAAGCCACGCCCCGGGCCTCTTTTTCTATCGTAATCATGCCATATCCCCCTGCCCTGCACGCATGGCCCGCGCCATATCCGCCGCACGCGCCAAAGTTGCGCCATCCAAGCCCGTTTCATAGCCCAAACCTTGCAAATGCGCATGCACCGCTTCGGTGGCCACATTCCCCGCAGCCCCCGGCGCATAGGGGCACCCGCCCAAGCCGCCAACAGCTGCATCAAACACCCGCAAGCCATGCGCCAAAGACACATCTATATTGGCCAAGGCCCGCCCGCCGGTATCGTGGTAATGGCCCGCCAATTGCGCCGCTGGCACCTCTTGCAGGACCGCGCGCAACATCGCGTCGATGGCCTCGGGCATGGCACGGCCCAGCGTATCACCCAGCGAAATTTCGTAGCACCCCATGTCGCGCAACTGCGCCGCCACCCACGCCACCTGTGCGGGCGGGGTGGGCCCGTCATAGGGGCACTCTACCACGCAAGACACATAGCCACGCACCCGCAGCCCAGCCGCCAGCGCGGCCTCGGCCACAGGGCGAAACCGCTGCAAACTGTCTTCGATCGTGGCATTGATATTGGCCCGGCTGAACCCCTCTGAGGCCGCGCCGAAAATCGCCACCTCATCTGCCCCAGCCGCCAGCGCGCGCGCCAGTCCTTTGTCATTGGGCGTCAAAGCCGCATAGCGCACCCCGGGCGCGCGGGCGATGGCGGCCAAAACTTCGGCACTATCGGCCATTTGCGGCACCCATTTGGGGCTGACAAAACTGGCGCATTCTATCCGGCGAAACCCCGCAGCCGACAAGCAATCCACCAGCGCCACCTTATCCGCAGTGGGGATCAACCGCTTTTCGTTTTGCAACCCATCCCGCGGGCCCACTTCAAAAATTTCGGCCTGCATGCTCATGCAGCCTCCTCTGCCTCGTCTTCCAGCCGGATCAGCGCCGCCCCCGCTTCTACCTGCGCCCCGGCCGCCACCAAAACCTCGGCCACAATGCCATCGCGCGCCGCCAGCAAGGCATGCTCCATCTTCATCGCCTCCAACAATGCCAGCCGATCGCCCGCCGCCACCCTCTGGCCCGGCGTGGCAAAAACCGCGCGCACCAAACCCGGCATCGGCGCCTCGATCACATTGCCCGCCGCCGCCCCACTGGCCGCACGCTGCAGCGGGTCCACCACCGCAAAACATAGCCCCGCGCCGCGAAATACCGTGACATCAGCCCCCAACCGCACCCAATGGGGCAAAACAGCGCCCGCCACCTGCCAGCCCGCAGCCGGCGCACCCCGGCGCTGCAGGCACACCGCAGCACCGCCATCGGGCGTGGCCAACACCCGGTCAGCGCCCAGCACCTGCAACGCAACCCGGCGCTCGTGCCCGGCATGGGCCAAGACAACAGAGTGCTCCATCGGCTGCCACAAATGAAACCCAGCCGTTTCCGGCAAAGGCCCCAACACCCCCAAGGCCGCAGCCGCCGCCTGCGCCCAATCCACATCTTGCGCCTCGGCCGTTGCCACCAGCTGCGCCTGATCGCGCGCAATCAACCCGGTATCCACCTGCCCCGCGGCAAAGCCTTCATGCGCACAAAGCGCTGATAAAAACCCAAGGTTCGTCACACTACCCGCCACCTGCGTGCCCGCCAGCGCGGCGCGCATCCGCGCCAAGGCAATATCGCGGCTGGGCCCATGGGTGATGATCTTGGCAATCATCGGGTCGTAAAACGGGCTAATCGCATCACCGCTGCGCACCCCGCTATCGGCACGGCACCCATCGGGAAAGGCCAAATGCCCCAAGGTTCCAGTGGCAGGCAAAAACCCTTTCGCCACATCCTCGGCATAAAGGCGCGCTTCAAACGCATGGCCATTGATCTGCAACGCCTCTTGGCCCAGGGGCAAAGGCTGGCCCGCCGCCACGCGCAGCTGCCACTCTACCAAATCCACCCCGGTGATCAGCTCTGTCACCGGATGTTCCACCTGCAAGCGGGTGTTCATCTCCATGAACCAAAACCCATCCTCGCGCAGCCCATCGGCACCATCGACGATAAACTCAATCGTGCCCGCCCCGGCATAGCCAATCGCCTCGGCCGCGCGCACCGCCGCCTGCCCCATCGCTTGGCGCACCGCCTCGGGCATCCCCGGGGCCGGGGCCTCTTCGATCACCTTCTGATGGCGGCGCTGCAGGCTGCAATCGCGCTCGAACAAATGCACCGCGCGTTGACCATCGCCAAAGACCTGCACCTCGATATGGCGCGGCTGTTCGATGTATTTCTCGATCAAAACCGCAGGGTTGCCAAAGGCGCCCAGCGCCTCGCTTTGGGCGCTGGCTAAGGCATCTGCAAACTCTTGGCCCCGCGTGACCAGCCGCATGCCCTTGCCGCCGCCGCCCGCCACCGCCTTGATCAACACAGGATAGCCAATCTCGGCGGCGCGCGCGGCCAATAATTCCGCCTCTTGCTCGGCCCCATGATAGCCCGGCACCACCGGCACCCCCGCCTCTTGCATCAGCGCCTTGGCGGCATCCTTCAGCCCCATCTTGCGAATGGCCGCCGCCGAGGGCCCAATAAAGACCAACCCCGCCGCCTCGACCGCCTCTACAAACTCGGGGTTTTCCGACAAAAACCCATAGCCGGGGTGAATAGCCTCGGCCCCGCTTTCCAAAGCCGCAGCAATAATACGCTCGCCACGCAAATAGCTATCAGCAGGCGCCGCACCACCAATATGAACGGCATGATCCGCCGCCGCCACATGCGCGGCCCCAGCATCCGCATCCGAATACACCGCCACCACGCGCACCCCCATCGCGCGCGCACTGCGCGCAACGCGGCATGCAATCTCGCCACGATTGGCAATCAAGATTGTCTTAAACATGCGCTTCTCCATCCTCATGGCTGTTTTGGGCTTTGGGCGCTTGGCCCCTTCATCTTGCCCCAAATACTCACATCCCGCCCACCCCCGCGGGCGCATCGCGGCGTTGGGTCTACATACGGAAGACGCCAAATTTCGTGTCGCGGATCGGGGCATTCAGCGCCGCCGAAAGCGACAACGCCAGCACGTCGCGGGTTTTGCGTGGGTCGATAATGCCGTCATCCCACAACCGCGCGCTGGCATAAAGCGGGTGGCTTTGGCGTTCGAACATCTCGATCGTGGGGCGTTTGAATTCGGCCTCCTCCTCGGCGCTCCAGCTTTGGCCTGCGCGCTCCATTCCGTCGCGCTTCACCGTCGCCAGCACACCTGCGGCCTGCTCGCCCCCCATCACCGAAATGCGGCTATTGGGCCAGCTCCACAAAAACCGGGGCGAATAGGCCCGCCCGGCCATGCCGTAATTGCCTGCGCCAAAACTGCCCCCCACAAGCAGTGTGACCTTGGGCACTTGGGTGGTGGCCACGGCCGTGACCAGCTTTGCGCCATGGCGCGCGATCCCTTCGTTTTCGTATTTGCGCCCCACCATAAAGCCGGTGATGTTTTGCAAAAATACCAAGGGGATCTTGCGTTGGCTGCACAATTCAACGAAATGCGCCCCCTTCACCGCCGCCTCGGAAAACAACACGCCGTTATTGGCAATAAGCCCGACGGGGCAGCCTTTGACATGGGCAAAGCCGCAGACCAAGGTTTCGCCAAAGCGCGGTTTGAACTCGTCAAAGCGCGAGCCATCCACAACCCGCGCGATGACCTCGCGGATATCATAGGGGGTTTTCAAATCGGCTGGCACCACGCCCAAAATCTCGCTCGGGTCATAGGCCGGCTCTTCGGGGGTTTGCCATTGCACCTGCAGCGGCTTTTGGCGGTTCAAATGCCCCACGGCGCGGCGGGCCAAGGCCAATGCATGGGCGTCATCCTCGGCCAGGTAATCGGCCACGCCCGACAGGCGCGTATGCACATCGCCACCCCCCAGATCTTCGGCACTGACGATCTCGCCCGTGGCGGCCTTTACCAAGGGCGGCCCTGCCAGAAAGATCGTGCCCTGCTCTTTGACAATAATGGTCACATCCGACATGGCCGGCACATAGGCCCCGCCCGCCGTGCACGAGCCCATCACAACCGCGATCTGCGCGATGCCTTTGGCCGACATATTGGCCTGATTGTAAAAAATCCGGCCAAAATGATCGCGATCTGGGAAAACCTCGTCTTGCTGGGGCAGATTGGCGCCGCCGGAATCGACCAAGTAGATGCAGGGAAGATGGTTTTGCTCGGCGATCTCTTGGGCGCGCAGATGTTTTTTCACCGTCATCGGGTAATAGGTGCCGCCCTTTACGGTCGCATCGTTGCAGATGATCATGCAGTCATGCCCCATCACCTGCCCGATGCCCGCCACGATACCGGCGCAGGGGGCGGCCCCGTCGTACATGCCATGGGCGGCGGTCGCCCCCAGTTCCAGAAACGCGCTGCCCGGGTCCAGCAGGTTGGCCACCCGCGCGCGCGGCAGCATTTTTCCGCGCGCGACATGGCGTTCGCATGCGCGCGCGCCACCGCCTTCGGCGGCCTGCAACGCGGCCTCGGCCACCTGTTCCAGCGCGGCCAAATGGCCCGCCCGGTTGGCCTGAAAACTTTCCGAACTGGGGATGGCTTTTGATATCAGTTTCATTCGCTCTCCTGCGCCGCGCGGGCCTTCAGCTCTTTGCGGATTACCTTGCCTGTGACCGTCATCGGCAAGGCATCTAAAAAAGATATTTCTCTGGGATACGAGTAGCTTGCCAGCCGCTCTTTCACATAATTTTGCAGCGCGATGGCCAGCGCGGGGCTGGCGGGCGTGCCGGGTTTCAACACCACATAGGCTTTCACAATTTCGGTGCGCAATGGGCAGGGTTTGCCCACCACCCCCACCGTGGCCACGCCCGGATGGGTTAGCAAACAATCTTCAATCTCGGCCGGGCCAATGCGATAGCCCGCGCTGGTGATCACGTCATCTTCGCGCCCGACAAAACAGATAAACCCGTCGCGCGCGACACCACGGTCGCCGGTCAACATCCAATCGCCACGAAATTTTTCCGCCGTCGCCTGCGCGCGGTTCCAATACCCCAGCATCATGCTGGCAGAGCCGCGCCTTACGGCAATGTCGCCCTCGGCATCGGTGGGCTGGCCTGCCAGATCAATCACTGCCACGTCATGGCCCGGCACCGCCCGCCCCGTGGCCCCCGGACGCGGGGCAAACATCGCCGCGCAGGCGCTGAGCACCATGTTGCATTCGGTCTGGCCATAAAACTCATTGATCGCCAAACCAAAGGCCTGCCGCCCCCATGCCAGCATTTCCGCGCCCAATGGCTCGCCCCCGCTGGCGACCGAGCGTAGGCCGGAAATGGTGCAATCTGCCGCTTTTAACATGCGCAAAGCCGTGGGTGGAAAGAACACGTTGCGCACGCCCGCGCGCTGGCAAATCGCGCGCGCGCCTTGGGGGGTGAATTTGGCCATACGCGCCGCCACCACCGGCACGCCCAGCGCCAAACCCGGCATCAGCACGTCAAACAACCCACCAATCCATGCCCAGTCGGCGGGCGTCCACAGGCAATCGCCCGGTTGGCCCAGAAAATCATGGCTGGCCTCGACGCCGGGTAAATGGCCGGTCAACACCCGATGCCCATGCAGCGCGCCCTTGGCGCTGCCGGTGGTGCCGCTGGTGTAAATCAGCACCGCCGGATCCTCTGGGCTGGTTGGGTGCACCGCACACGGCCCCGCCTGCGCGGGCAAATCGCCCCATTGCAGGGGGCGCACAGGCAGGGGCGCCAGCATCGCTGCGCCCTCGTCATCGGTGATCACATGCACCGCACCGCAATCGGCCACGCGGCTGGCCAAGGCATCGTGGCGAAAAAGCTTGAACAGCGGCACCGAAATCGCGCCCATGCGCCAAATTGCAATATGGGCCGCAGCCGTCAGAAACGATTGCGACAACAGCACCCCAACCCGGTCGCCCG
>Ga0181607_10002528_pt1 | contig 16118 bp, 8 predicted proteins | sample 041ome_9_FD_132420 | JGI IMG/M metagenome (GOLD analysis project Ga0181607, IMG submission 132420) | Coastal salt marsh microbial communities from the Groves Creek Marsh, Skidaway Island, Georgia - 041413US metaG (megahit assembly) | ecosystem: Environmental > Aquatic > Marine > Intertidal zone...
GACTCATTTATATTGTTGTTGTTGTCGCTTCTTCTTCTTTTTTCTCTGGGCGTGCTCGCGTATTGAAGATATCCAGATACGCTTTGTTAGGGAAATTCATCCCTTACTTCATTTGCTCAAATTTACGCGCCTAATAAAGTACATCATCGATCGATCGATCCTTCCCGCTCGTTTGATACGCATATAACTGATATGTTTGCTTCTGCGACGACCACCGCGACGACGACGACGAGAGTTCTCCTCTCCCTCTCTTCTTCTTCCTCTTCTTCTTCGAAGAGGAGAATGCATTATTCAACTCCCCGCGCTGCCGTTTCGGATAACGACAACGACGAGAAGATATCGACGACGAAGAACAACGCCGCGCGTCTTACCACCGCCACCACCGCCGCCGCGCTCTTTCTCACCTCTGCGTCTTTTTCTTCAGCCGCCTACGCCGCCGTCGAGTGTAACCTCATCACCCCGTGCACGAACCCGCCACCGAACGGCGAACCGAGATATATTTTACCGGGAAGTCAGTACGACCCGGCGAAAGCGGCAGAGGAAGCATATGTCAGAGCGCTCGAAGCGAAGAAGAGTAAAGTCCCCGAAACGACATTATTGGAGGCACCGGCGGTTGAAATTACAAAAACTGATTGATGCTAAAGTCGGGGAAGGTGAAACTGCGACGACAACGACGTTTGGGAATTGAGAAGAGAGAATAGAGATGATGCGCATGTGCGCGCGCGTATCATCCGAAAGTGTGTAATATCTAATTTTAGGGGATTTGCTTCATTTCATAAACTCTCTCTTTTAAAATACTCTATTTAACGCGCGTTTTTTGTTTATCGTGAGCGTTCAAACGCTCGATCGCGCGGTGGTCTTTTATGCGGAGAGACTGAATTAAAAGATACAGAGAGAGAATGTCGAAGCGAGAAGAAGAAGAAGAAGAAAACGCGGGTAAGATTCGAGACGAAATCGAAGCTCTGAAAGCGATATATAACATCAACGATGATGATGACGACGAGATGATCGACCACCGCGGGGGATGCGGCGAAGAAAAAGAAGACGAAAACGCGACGACGAATAATGCAGTCGTCGTCGTTAAAATTCGAGAAGAAGAAGAAGAAGTCGATAAAGAATCAGAAGGAAAAAAAACAAACGCGTTTCGCGTGAGCGTGAATTTTGGAACGAAATCGCGTCTCGTCTTGTGCATGGATGCCGCCGCGTACCCGTCGCGCGCGCCGTTCGCGATCGAAGAGATGAAAACGCCAGATAACTTTGACTGGGATTTCGAGAAGCTCGTGAGAAAGACGAAGGATGCGATGCATGAGAACGAAGTCTTCGCGTTTGAATTCATCGAGAAATACAAAGAAATGTTCGAACGAGAAGAAGCGGAGGCGAAGAGACGAGAGGAGAAAGAGAGAGAGGAGAACGAGCGAAGCGCGCGAGAACGGAGAGAGAAGCAGAAACGCATGAGCGAAGAAGATGCAAAGACGAAAGCGGCAATATTTAAAGATCATCTGGTGAGTTGGAAACACGAGGGCGACCCGAACGTGACGCCGTTGTTAGAGACGGAGCTAGCCGACGACGTTCGGAAACGGTTCAAATCGCACGACGTCGTGTGTTTTGAAAAATGTCGTTTTCAAGCGCACACGGTGACCGACGTCCAAACCATCAAAGAAATCAAAATAGCGCTGAAGCTCATCTTGCTCGACCCGAAAGTCCAAACTGCCACGCACCCGAGAATTTTCGCGTACCGAATACCGAACGACGACGATTTCAACGACGACGGCGAGACCGGCGCCGGGAAAAACTTAGCCAACGTTTTGCGTCTGCGAGGGAGCGAAAACGTCTTCGTCGCCGTGACGCGGTGGTTCGGCGGAACCCACTTAGGACCGCAAAGGTTCAAAGTCATAAACTCGTGCGCGAGCGCGGCTTTAGAGGCAGTCGGTGCCAAAGGTTTTGAAAAAAAGTAAGTAACGTAAAGCAAAGTATCTCGTCGTCTACGAAAGAAGAAGACGGCTGACGACGACGACGCGCGCGTACCTCAGCGCGCACACGCACGCGTGTAAACGCCGAGACGAGCGGCTGAGGAAGTCAAGATGAACACCACCACCACAACAACATAAACATAAACAACATAAAGTGAGATTAATAGTACCTAGTAGTAGCAATAACAGAGCCGTAACGTAGTAAAAGCGTAGCATTTTAATACGATAGTTTTTGATGCCATTTTGTAAAAATATGTCACATCTCGGGAATATTCCGCAAAAAAAATAAAATGTCCACCCCTACTATGAGCGCGCATCATCCTCGAGAGCGCGCGGCCGCGCAGCAAAAACACCACCGCCAGAAAAACGTCGTCTTTTTCGGGTCTTTGTCTTCGTCGTCTTCGTCTTCGTCGTCGACTTCAAAAGTTTTGCTCGATGATGATGATTGCGTCGGAAGAGGGAGAAGAGGGAGAAGAAATCAATCCGTGAGCAGCTTATCGGTTCGCTCCGAAGAGACGCTTTTATTGGAAAAGAAGAAGAAGAAGAAGAACGAGAGCAAGAAAAAGAACGAGAAGGAGGAAGAGACGAAGAAAACCGAACGTGAGCAGGCGACGTTCATGACGCACTTAGTCGCCGGCTTTTGCGGCGGCGCGTTATCGAGGACGGTCACGTCGCCGTTGAATGTCGTTCAGGTGCGAAAAATGACCAACCAGCTGACGAATCAGTGCAAACTGGTGCCGTCGCTCGTGAAAATCGCGAAAAATGAAGGCATCAAGGCTTTGTTTGCCGGCAACACCACGATGATGTTGAGGTACGGACCGAGTAAAGGATTAAATTTTGCCACGTTTCACTTCTTCAACTCGAATTTACACGCGTTTGTAGAAAAAAGGAGAGAGAAGAAAAGAGCGACGGAAACGTTTACTACTACGAGTAATCATGGCGGTAATCATAACAATAGAAGGAGAAAGCGTAAAGAAGAAGTAGAAGTGGAGAAGAAAAAAGACTCGGAGATTTCGATTAAAATGCTCGCTGGGGCGTTGTGTGGGGTGAGCGCGTGTTTGTTGTTGTATCCTCTCGACGCGTATGCGACGAGAAAAGCGGCGGGAAAGATTTCGGAGAATTTTACGGGGCCGTTTTCGGTCGGGTTGGGAATCCATCACGTGGTGAAGAACGAAGGCTTCGGTGGTTTAATGCGCGGATTGACGCCAGCGTTGCTGGCGATTGCACCGGAAGCAGCGCTGACGTTCGGGACGTACGATATTATTGCCGAATGGTACAAAGACACGTTTAACAAAGAGTACGTCGAGCCGCACGTTTCCATGTGCGTGGGCGCAATTTCAGCGACTACCGGGCAGTTAGCGGCGTTTCCGATGGAGTTGATCGCGAGAAAAGCGGCGACGAATAGATTTTCTTTAACATTTCACGATACGTTCTGGTTAATGGCGATGAATAGAGGTATTGGGAGTTTGTACAAAGGTGCAAAGGTAGCCGCGACGCGTTGTATGCCGATGAGCGCAGTTTCCTTTGCCACTTACGAGATTGTGAAGCATTTGATATTGTCGTGCGATAACCCGATCGTCGAGAGCGTTTTTAAAGCTCCGCAAGTAAGCGAGTAAGTTGAGTTTCATAATTTTAGTTGTGTTGTACCAGTAAATATCGTCATCGATCTAACAAATCCATTACCACTACGTGCTATTTTTTTCTACGCGAGCCGGGGGCAAAAAAACTTCTACTGCATTTCAATCGAGCGAGAACTTTGCTCTGTGGGAATATAGCACCATCGCTAAAAACAGATGCATAGCGAGGAAATACAGCGCAAAGAAGCTGCGGAAACCTCTGCTCGATAACAACGCTTTCCCTCCAGCCATGGCCAATCGATCGTGCGTGGCTAAATTGGATGCACCTCCATCCTCGCTTTCCGTGCGTTTGAACGCGTTGAACGGATTCAGGCGCGCCAGATAACGCTCGCGGTATCTACCCACGACGCCGCCTTCGTCCCCGCCTAAACTAGCGCTTTCCAAATCTCCGTGTCCGCCGCCAAAACCACACCCGTATCGCTGCGCGCGTTTTCGCATGCCGTCTGAAATCGCCAAACGGTCCACACCAATCGTCACGCCCCCGACGCCGCACGAATACCTAGCGCTTTTGTTGGCTGATTTTTCCGATTCTAAGGAGTCGCTCAAAGGCACGCCGGATTCGTCAACGCGAAGAATTTTGACCGCCGCGGAGGCACCACCCGATAACTTCGAAGCGTAGTATTTTTGCACGTACCTAATCTTTTCGAAAAGTTTAACGTTGTCTTCTTCGAGTTTTGCAACTTTAGCGCTCGTCGAGGAGAGTTCAGTCGTTACGCGAGCTTTCTCCTCGTCGAGTTCAGAAACTCGCCGTTTGAATCGGTCTCTTTGTGAAGCTAAGATTGCAATCATATCAGCATCTGAGTTTGACGTTGTTCCTGTCGTCGTTGCCGAAGATGATGATGCATCATCTGTTGCGGCGGACGGTGTCGATGTCGTGCGCTTCGCTAAGTCATCCTCTAAAACTGAAATAGTTTCCGCCGCTTGCATCAATTTCGTCTCCGCCGCGACCGCTCTTTCGATGGCTACTTCTTTTTCCTTATTTGCATCATCCTTTGCGCGTTTCGCGACGGCAATCTCTGCGGCTAATCTTCTGTTTTTATCTCGCACGGCTATGAGCGCTTTGCCGCCGTTGCCTTCTTCTTCCTCTCCTTCGCCTTTTTCGTTGGTATCGTCGCTACCCCTAATTGCCATAGCTTCGGCCACGTCGCCATCTTCAGAATCCACCAGCGCTTGCAAAACTCGCACGCGTTCTTTTAATTCCTCGACAACTTTCGCCCCACTCATTTCCGCATTGCTCTGTTCCTTCATAAGTTCTCTCTTCGTTTCTTCCAACTTCAACTTCGTCTCCGTCAATTGTTTCGTTAAACTCGCGACGTTCTTTTCCGCCTCTTTCGCCTTCTCCACCGATGCCTTCTCCATCTCTTCCACGTCTTCTGCTAGTTTGGCAATCATCCTTTCTTTCACTTGTAATTTCTCCTCCAAAGCCGCGATGCCGAGTTCTGGGAGACTGTTACTATTATTCCTCATCATCACACCTCCGTTGTTTGTCTTATTCACGAATTCCTCCTCCCGCTTCTGCAATTTCTCAACTTCGAGCTTCAAACTCTCTCGATCTTTTGCTAACGTCGATTTCATCTCCATTTCGTTATTTTCTAAATCAAAAATGCGACTCTGTGCCTCATCGTGTCTCTTCCTCAACTCTCGTAAATTTTGCTCCGCCTCGGCGAATTTCTTCCTCGCTTGATCCGCCGCGTTTTCCGCCGCTGTTTTTCGAACCTCCAACGTTTTAGTCTTCTTCTCCACTTCCCGAGTCAAGCGCTCTTCGAAACCTTCTCGCTCTTTCTCTAACAATTCAGAATCCACCGTGCTTTGCTTGCTCTTTTCCAACTGTCGAAGAGACACGTCCAACTCGCTTCGCAACGCAAACGTAGCTTCTATTTCTTCAATCGCCGAGATCAAGATGGAATCTTCTTCCTCCTCTTCTCCTTCTCCCGTCGATGACGTCGACGAAGCATTCTCTCCTTCCTTTTCATCGTCTTCGTAACTCGTCTTCACTCGTTCGCGCAAACGTTGCACCTCTTTCAGCAGCGCCTTCACCAGCGCGTCTTTCTCCTTGTTCGTTTCCTTCACGTCCGTCGATGCACCATCACCATCAGTTGTTTGCGCCGGCGGTTTCTGCGCCCTCTTGACAATCTCCATCAATTTCAAATCCGCTTCCTTATCCTCCTTTTTTTTCTTCGCCTTCTCTTCCTCTTTTGCCTCGCGTTTCTTCTCGCGCGCGCTCTTCTCGCGCGCTTTCCGCGTTCGAATCTGCTTCAACTTGCGCACGACGTCTTTCCCTCTCTCGGTCATCTTACCACCACCACCACCACCACTAATGGTGTTCTCTTCGTCGTCGAACGTCACCAACCCGGTATTTTCGAGCCTGTTGACGATTTGTTCTTCGACCAAGTCGAGCGCGCTGTTCATCATTTTATCCATCTTTTTTCGCGCGCGCGCGAGTTGTTCGAGTCGTCGTGCGTTTACGAATGTGTTTGCTTGCGCGCGTCTTTGATTTTCTGTCGATTTTTTTTTGTATCTAAAATACGATAAAATACGCGGAAAAAACCTCAAATGGCACCATCGAGCGTCGGTGCGCACTCGGGAGGACGCGCGTTCACCGCACCTCGCGCTTTACTTTTCGCAAAGAAGAAACGCGAACGCGAGAGAATGTTGCGCGCGATCGGTAAAAAAGTCTTCGCGTATTCGTCGGTATCATCCTCCTCCGCGAGAGGGAAGAGCGACGACGACGACGACGACGACGACGACGACAACGACGTGAGCGGAGGCGGGGAGATCGAAGGACGACGACGACGACGACAACAACAACAACAACAACAGAACAAAAAAGTGTACCTGTTCACGCGCTCGCGATGCGATGGCGACGCGACGATGGCGAAAGTATTGGGCGGGAAAGGCGCCGGATTAGCGGCGATGACCAATCTCGGATTGAAAGTACCACCGGGTGCGACTTTATCGGTGAACATGTGCCGAGAGTATCTCGAGAAAGGACCGGAGACGTTGAAAGGTTTGGAGGATTTGATTTTCGAAGCGGTGGATGTGATCGGGGAGCAGGTTTCGAAGATGTTTTGGAGAAAGAGCACCGATTTCGTCGGCGAAGAGTTGCCTTTGTTGTTGTCCGTGCGATCTGGAGCCGAGGCGAGCATGCCGGGGATGATGGATACGGTGTTGAATTTAGGATTGAACGATCGAGTCGTGGACGCGTTGACGCGAACTTCGTTCAAGGAGGAATCCGAGAGACGGTTCATATACGACGCGTATCGCCGATTGTTGGATTTGTTCGGTGACGTCGTGTTTTGTATTCCGCACGAAGATTTCGAGAGGAAGCTGAAAAAGTTGAAAGAGCTGAGGAACGTGGAAAACGACGTCGATTTGAAAGCGGATGATTTACAAAGCTTGTGCGAAGCGTATAAAGACGTCTACGACGCGCACGATAAGAAGTTTCCGGAAGACCCGGAAGAACAGTTGATCTTAACCATCGAAGCGGTGTTTAAGTCGTGGAATAATCCGCGTGCGCGAGTGTATCGCGAAGTGACAAAAACAACCGGGTTAGCCGGGACTGCCGTAAACATTCAAGCGATGGTGTACGGAAACTTGAACGAAAAGAGTTTGTCCGGAGTGTGTTTCACTAGATCCCCGGCGACTGGAGACGATATGATTTACGGAGAGTGGTTGCAATCTTCGCAAGGTGAAGACGTCGTCGCCGGTATTCGAACGCCGGAGCAAATCGCAGATATGGCAAAATTCGGATTCGGCGACGCTTTGGAGGAGTTGAAAGAGGCTTGCGACGTCCTTGAGAAAGCGTATAAGAACATGATGGACGTAGAGTTCACCGTGGAAGACAACGTGTTGTATATTTTACAGTGTCGCGTTGGTAAACGAACCGGAATCGCCGCGCTTAAAATCGCAACCGATCTCGTCGAAAAGGATAAGTTAATCTCTCCGCGAGATGCCGTCGCGAAGTACGTCAACGTCGAACACATCGAACAAGTCATCCACCCGACGTTTCGTCGCCCAGCGTTTACCTCTTTCGGCAACTCTTCTTGGAACGTCCTGGCGGAAGGCTTAGCAGCGAGCCCGGGGTGTGCGTCTGGACGCATCGCGTTCACATCCGCGGATGCTATCAAAATGCACAAATTTGGCCAGAAAGTTATCCTCGTCCGAGAAGAAACGAGCGCAGAAGATGTTGGCGGTATGCACGCAAGCGATGGTTTTTTAACCGCGCGAGGCGGGATGACGTCGCACGCGGCAGTTGTGGCGCGAGGTTGGGGAAAACCGTGCGTCGCGGGAACAAAGTCAATGCACTTTGTCGATCACGAGTATCACGTCGCTCCGCACCCACGAGTGGAGCATATTGATGTGACAACTCATCGCGACGCGCTCGAACCAGCCAATACGACGAGTTCACGAACTATCGTCGAACGCTCGGTCGTGTTCGAGGAATACCCAGACGTTTCGTTCCGCAAAGGTGATTTCATATCCATCGACGGCACGCGAGGTGAAGTCATCGAAGGCGAAAAAGAGTTAGAACCTCTGGGAACCGCCGTGAAAGATAACAAAGCGTTGATGGATTTCATGGAATGGGTCGACAATATTCCGTCTAAGACGCAGGTGTACGCGAACTGCGATACGGAGAAAGAAATAAGGTTCGCGATGGAAACTTTTGGCGCATCCGGTATCGGATTGTGTCGCACGGAGCACATGTTCTTAGCATCTCCCGATCGCGTTCGATGTGTGCGTCAGCTTTTCCTCGCGAAGGACGAAGACGCGCGCTCAAAGGCATTGGAGGCTATCGAACCGATACTGCGATACGACTTCACCAACCTTTTCCACGCAGTGGGTCACGAAAAGCCCATAACGATTCGGTTGTTGGACCCGCCCGTGCATGAATTTCTACCGAAAGATGCAGAGTTAGACGACCCGGAGATCTTGGAAGAAATCACAAAGTATTGCGACGTCTCCGAGACGACGTTGCGCGCGAAAATCTCAAAATTACGCGAAACGAACCCGATGCTGGGAAATAGAGGCTGTCGTCTGGGGATTTCGTATCCGGAGATCACCGCTATGACGACGCGCGCTATCGCGCACGCGTACTACGACGCGCACGAGAAAACGGGTATCCAACCCGTAGTGAAAATCATGATTCCACTCGTCGCTACGGTCAGCGAATATCTCCAACAAGTGCACATCATCGATCGCGAGATGCACGCGGCGTACTTGGCGAGAAGGCACACGCTTCGCTTCGCTAAAGATCACTTTGAGAGTCGATTGGCGAAAGAACGCGAATTCGAGCTCGATTACCATCCGTTTGAAGTCGGATGCATGCTCGAAACGCCTCGATCGTGCTTAATCGCGAAGAACTTAATTGGCATCGAAGATGCCGGTCAAGAAAACTTCCCTCTTCGAGCGTCGTTCTTCTCCTTCGGCACGAACGATTTGACTCAAATGGTTTTCGGATATTCCCGCGACGACAGCCAATTCTTCCAAGCCTATGAACGAGAAAAGGTCGCCCTCGTCGACCCGTTCGAAGTTTTAGACGTCGACGGCGTCGGTAGGCTCATCAAAATCGCCCTCGACGAAACCGCCGGTCGCGCCGTTCGATACTCGGCGTGCGGCGAACAAGCCGCCGAACCAAAGTCCATCGAGTTTTTCGTTCGCAACAATATCGACGCCGTCTCGTGCTCCGCGTTTCGCGTTCTCGGCGCGCGATTGGCCGTCGCGAAGGCTCAAATTCGCGTTCAAGATGACGAGAAGGAGGAGGAGAAGGGAAAGGAAAAGGAATGAAGAGAGATTGAGATTGAGAGAGAGATTGAGAGAGAGAGAGAGACAGAGAGACACACTCAAAGATTGAGAGAGAGAGAGAGACACACACACACACACACATCACACAAAAACGATGTAAATGAAGAGAGAAAAAGACAAATTTTTTCCCACAAAAATCTGCTCTTCCACACAAACTTTCCGCAAAAACACACACGCACTTCATATATATATAGAGAGAGAGAGAAAGAGAGACAGAGAGACGGACGAGACAGAGAAAGAAGATGAAAGCTATCGTTGCGAGACCTCCTCGTCTCGTTCTTCTCCTCTTCCTGTCTGCGATTTTCATCGTTTTCGGTAGCGCGAACGCGCGGGATGGAGGGGAGCGCGACGATAATCATCGTCGTCGTCACGGAACGGAGGAATCGTTGACGGAGGAGGAAATCGCGGCGAGAGAATCGGGAGTGCACGTTCCGCACATGATGGGGGTGATGCCACCGCGAGGACATCATCAAGTTACTCCTCCGCCACCACCACCTCCACACGCAGACGATCACCAGCACGGACAGATGCCGCCGCCGCACGCGCAGAATCATCATCAGCAGCAAAGAATGCCACCGCCGATGATGGAAGAAGAGGGATTAGAGTTAGAATTGGGAGAAGAGGAAGGTGCCTCCGCGCCGCCGCCGCCGCCGCAACAGCAGCAGCAGCAAACGCCACCGAGGCAACGACAACCGCCACCTACTGATGCCGATGCTGATACTGTTGATGACGGAGACGCGGAGGCATTCCCGGATGATCCACAACAGCAGCAACAGCAACAGCCGCCTCCGCCCAAACTGCAGCAGCAGGAGCAGCAGCAACGACAACGACAACAACCGCCGCCGACTATGAAGCGCGGACCGCCTCCGCGACAGCAGCAGCAGCAGCAGCAACAGCACCAAGAAGACGAAGACGATTATGAAGAAAAAGAAGTAAAAGGAAAAAAACGGCGCTTAGAGCAACAGCAGCAAGCGCAGCAGGCGAAGGAAAAGAAACAACTTCCGACGCCGGAAAGGAAGCAGTTGGAGGAATACTTAGACCACGTGTTAGAGGACCAACCGGTGAGACGCTTAAACGTTCTGGGTACGTTCTCAGACGCTGCTGGACATTTAGAGAGACAATTCTTGTCCAAAGCATCCATGGAGGCGCATTCAAAGATTAAAGAGTGGATGGCGGATGCCGGCTTGAGGGTATTTACGGACGCCGCGGGGAACATTCATGGCGTGTTGGACGCAACGACACCGCCGGCGTTAGACGAGCACGGTGAAAAGATGATTCGTAAAGAGATGTTTGTTGGGTCGCATTTAGATACGGTCATCGACGGGGGTAAGTTTGACGGTGCGCTGGGGGTTGTAGTGGCCATCGCTGCGGCGAAAGCTTTGAGACGAACAAACCCGGTAAGAGAGTATAATATTCACATCATCGGTTTCTCAGACGAAGAAGGTGTTCGTTTCGGATCCACTTTCCTCGGATCGCGAGCGATTGTCGGCACGTTGCCAGACGATGTGTACGACGTCGTCGATAAACAAGGCGCAACTTTTCTGCAAGCGTTAAGGAATGCAGGTTTACCGGGAACGAAGGAATCTATCAAAGAGGCGAGGTTACCAAAACAATCGTTCGGAGCGTACGTGGAAGTGCACATCGAACAAGGTAAAGTGCTCGAACTCGGAGGTTTCCCCATCGCTGCCGTCGCTGGCATCGCAGGGCAAACTAGATTGAAAGTCATAATCAACGGCGTTCAAGGACATGCAGGGACGACGCCGATGGTTGCCAGACGCGATTCAACTCCAGCCGCGGCTGAAGCTGTCCTTGAAATCGAAAAGAGATGTAAAAAAGGCGGCGTCGGCGAAGCGTTGCCAGAAGTCATGCTCGTGTGTACCGTCGGTGAATTTCAAATCTTTCCAGGCGCGACCAACGTCATCGGTTCTCGAACAACGTTCTCGGTGGATATCAGAGCGCAATCCGATCGCGTTCGTAAAAACGTCGTCCAAGACGTCACGAGAAAGGTCCAACTGATTTGCCGCGCGCGAGGTTTAGAATGCAAAGTTCAGCGAACACACGAAGCCTCTGGCGTGACCATGGATCGAAGACTCACGAAACAACTCGAAGACGCGTGCGATCGAACGACGGAAGAAATGCACCGCCGCGCCTACGATCTCTACATGGAACAACAGCGTCTCCAACGCGAAGAAGACGACGACTACAGCGATGACTACAACGACGACTACGGCGACTACAACGATTTCGACGGCGAAGAAATGCGAGACGAAGACCAAAGCGATGATTTGTTTTACTACTCCGACGCGCAAAAGAGAAAAATGAGCTCAAAGCAACGCCGTCGAAACAACAACAAACGAAACAGAAACGACCGAGGAGGTTTCACGCGAGAACCAGTCATCACGCGTCCACCAACTTTGGTTTCCGGCGCCGGCCACGACGCGCTCGCCATGGCCGACGCCATGCCCGTCGCCATGCTCTTCGTTCGATCAAAAGACGGCAAATCACACTCGCCCGACGAGTACACGTCGCCGGAAGATATCGGCATGTCCGCCAGAGTCTTGTACAGATTTTTGCAAACCTTCACGTTCCCGGAAGACGAGGAGAATGAATACGTTTCGTACTACAACTTACCGTGAGTCAGTGCTCTATACATACGCACACGCACACACACACACACACACACATATATATATATCATGCGCACGCGTGCGCTTGTGCACTAGAAAAAGAGAAAAGAGTAATTTTAAATATTATTATAGATTGCAGTATATTATCGTCCGTCGCGTCGCGTCCGCCCGCCCGCCCGGAGGGTCTCTCTTTTCTCACTGACTGACTTCTTGTTTTTTTTTCCGTTTGTTTGATGAGGCACACCAAACTTTTCGTCAAATTTGACACACGCCCAAACCAAAACGCCATCGATATCGACCGATCGATATCGTTCGAAGATGATGAACGACGAGGAAACATTGATTCCTTCGTCGTCTTCTCGGGGGAACAGCGAGGACCGCGGCGGCGGCGGCAGCGACGCGAGATCAAATCTAAACGCCAATCGACCTCCGCGTTTATCGTCGTCGTCGTCGAATCAAAATGCGAGCGGATTGTCAGCGTTCGCGCGAAACTCCGCGCGAGGGCGAAACGCGACGTCGTCTTCTTCGCCTCGAACAACAACGAGAGGTGGTTTTAGAAACCCTCGAGAGACGTTCCAGGCCATCGCTGCGACGGCGGCGGGTACTTTAGATAACCGGACGAGTTCTAACAGTCCGAGAGAATCCGCCCCTGCGGTGGTGTTTGGTGCGACCGTTTCGGACCGAGAGAAGAACATGGCGAGTTTACGCTTGAGAAGAATGACGGCGTTCGAGTCGCACGATTACGATCCAATCGATTGCGACATCGAAGAAGAACAGTTGAGAAGCCGAAAGCGAGCGGAATATCAAAACGAGGAGTGGTGGAAGTGGACGTTATCGGCCATCATCGGCGTCGTGATGGGTTTCGTCGCGTTTGTCGTGGACGGATTGGTGGATAAGTTGAACTCGTTTCGTTTTGGCATGGCGATGAGATTAGTCGTCGGAGACGGGGAAAGCCAAGACGCGTCGAAATTTTATGCGTATATCAGTTCGCTGTTTGTGACGTGCTGCTTAGCCGCCGTGGCTGGAGGGTTGGTGAGTTACGTGGAACCGTTGGCAGCCGGGAGCGGGATTCCAGAGTTGAAGACGTATTTGAACGGCGTGCACTTGAAAGGATTATTGCGATTGAAAACGCTTTTGGCAAAATTAGGTGGTGTGGCGTTTAGTATTGGTGCTGGTTTAATTGCCGGTAAGGAAGGACCGTTCGTGCACGGTGGCGGTTTGGTCGGCGGCGGTTTGTGTTCGTTCGGTTCGCACTCGCTCGGATTCAAAACCAGAAGACCGAACCATTTTAGAAACGATAGAGATAAGCGAGATTTCGTGGCTATTGGTACCGCGACGGGTGTCGCAGTCGCTTTTGGCGCCCCCATCGGTGGAATGTTGTTTACTGTAGAGGAAGGGACGTCGTTTTACAACTCGTCCATGTTGTGGCGAGGTTTCTTGGCTACGTGCGTCGGCGTGTTGACCTCGCATTGGTTAGAGCAGTTAGATTTCGACGCCACGGATTTTGCGAGAGCGAAGTTCGGGACTCACAGAGATTTTGGTCTATACACGGACGACGAGGCAAACTACTCCAAACAGTACTGGTGGTACTTTTGGGAGGTGCCAATCTTTGCGATGGTTGGATGTTTGGGAGGCTACATCGGCGCGTTGTTTGTCAACTTGAATGTACGAGTAACCGCGTGGCGAGCGAAACACATCCCAGTTAACAATAAGTTCAGAAGGTTTTTAGAAGTCATCGCGGTCGCTGCGTTGACGTTTACGGTAATGTTTGTTTTCATGGCAGCGAGTCCTTGTTTAGAAATCCCGGCACCGTTGCGAGACGGACACACAAATTTAGCCAACGAGTTGGACAGGTTCGAGTACGGGGAGGCGAGTAAAGAGGAAATTCGAACGGATTTCTTCTCTAAGATGTATTGTCCAGAGGGATTTTACAGCTCTTACGGTCAGTTATTCTTCGTTCCTCTCTCTCAATCGTTCAAATTTCTCTTGCACCTGGGCGAAGTTGGCGAGAACGGGCAAGCGCACGAGTTTTTGTTTCGATTTGATTTATTAGTGTTTTACTTCTTAGCGATGTTTTCGTTGATGACGGTGACGTACGGAGTTGGTGCACCGACGGGTTTGTTTGTCCCATCGTTAGCGGTAGGCTCGGCCTTGGGTCAAATTTGTGGGAGAATCGTCAACACGATGAGCGGATGGATTTTAACAGACGTGCAAATAGATTTACACGCGTACGCGGTCATCGGCGCCGCCGCGAGTTTAGGTGGAGCAACTCGAATGACCATAAGCATTACCGTTTTGGTCATGGAAACGACCGGATCAATGCAATTAATCATCCCGTTAATGTTGACTATTTTCTGTGCCAAAGCAGTCGGCGATCGGTTCTCTCACGGGATTTACGACACGCACATCAAAATTAGAGGCGCGCCGTTCTTAGAAGAACCCGAATTAGCCGGTCCAACAGGGGATAAATTACGCGTCAACGAAGTCATGGCAAAAACTATGGTTACGATCAAACCGCGCATGCGCGTGAGAGATTTGATCGGCATCTTGGCCTCGAACGATCACGGCGCATTCCCAGTGACGGAAAATCCACCTACGAAACCGGGAGAGCCTTTCGAGTTACACGGCACGATTACTCGAAATCGGTTGTTAAAAATGATCACGCACAGAATCGGTTTCTTCGATGGGAACCCAGAGTCTCGACCGGCGGACGTTTACGGCTACACCACCGCCAAAGACAGAGACGATTTACTCGATAAGTTGAAACAAATTCCGTTCAAATCTCCACACGTCGCTGAAGTTGCCGCGTCTCTATCTTCCGTAGAGATGGACTCCGCGTGGATTGACGTTTCGCGGTTGATGCAACGTCACCCATTCATCACCCACGCAGATGCGAGAGTGTCCAGAGCCTACCGCATTTTCCGAACCATGGGTTTACGACACTTGTACGTAACTCCTGATAAACCTCTAGTCGTCGGTGTCATGACCAGAAAAGATGTCATTCAAGAAAACACGAGTTTAACCTTGGGCGAAAAAGCGGAACGAATCATGGCGGAGAGACGATCGGGTGGTGGCGGCGGCGGCGGTGGTGGTGGTGGCACTTTCATCGACGGCGAAGCAGAGGGTGCCGATGCCTTCCCCGGAGGCGCGAACTTGTACTCGCAAGACTACGCCGACCGTTTCAAATCGAAGAAAAGCGAACCGTCCGCGCGCGGCGTCGACGAGCGCGGCGGAGGCGCGAGCGCCAACGACTACTGGAACGACCAATTCGACGACGACGACGACCACCACCCCGACGACGACGACGACGACGAACGCTTACCGTACATCCCGTATTATCAAGGCAACGCCGGGGAAGACGACGACGACGACGTCGACGACGATCACGGCAACGACGCTCGAAACGGCGGTAGTACTAACGACGGCGTCGGAAACAACGCGGACGGCGGCGGCGGCGGAGCCGGTTTCACCAACATCTCCGGCGCCTCCATCGTGCGCAGAGCGAACGGGCCGGATAATTTGTAATGCTAAACGTACTAACACTAACATCATCCGCTCGATTGCGCGAGCAAGCAATCGACTCGTAAATGGTCGAGAAAAAAAAACTCCTCTCTCTCTTCGTCTCTCTCTGGTGGGCGCTGCTTTTGAGAAAAATTAATACGTTCTTCTTCTTTTTTGCACACGTTTTCTTTTATTTTTGTCGTCGTCGTCGTCATTTTGAATTGCACGCGCGCGAGGAGAAGAAATTCAGATTCCACTCTCTCTCTCTCTTTTTCCTCTCTCGGCGCGCGCGCTTTTACTCTTCTTCGTCTCGGTCGAACGATCGAACGCTTTCGTCTGTCGCGCACAGAAAAGGGGTCCTCTTCTTCTTCTTCCTCTCCTTCTCCCCTTGCGGCGCAAAGCAAAGAGATTGAATCCCCCGAAGAAAAAAAAACGATCTCTCTTCTCTTCTGCGTCTCGGGAAACAGTTGGTTTCAGATTCGTGTCGAAGAAATAAAGAAGACGACGACCCACGAGAAGAACCACGAAACAGAATAGTAACAACAAAAAATAATGGGCGCGTACCTCTCGCAACCGGTCAA
>Ga0181607_10002530_pt1 | contig 16113 bp, 10 predicted proteins | sample 041ome_9_FD_132420 | JGI IMG/M metagenome (GOLD analysis project Ga0181607, IMG submission 132420) | Coastal salt marsh microbial communities from the Groves Creek Marsh, Skidaway Island, Georgia - 041413US metaG (megahit assembly) | ecosystem: Environmental > Aquatic > Marine > Intertidal zone...
CGAGGCTTTCCGCAAGAGCGGCTGGGCCACGATGTCGCCCAACGACCGCGGGGTGCACCTGCACCGTTTTGCAGACATCCTGGAGAAAAACCAGCACGTGCTCGCACAGCTGGAAGCTCTCGACTGCGGCAAGCTCCTGCCTCACGCCGCGGGTGATGTCGGCAACCTGATCAGCACGCTGCGATTCTTCACCGACATGGCGGGGCATGTGCAGCGGCGGAATGCATTGGCTGTGGCCGGGCATGAAGCCTGGACGATTCGCAACCCCTGGGGTGCTTGTGGCTTTATTTTCCCCTGGAACTTCCCGCTGCTGCTCTTCGGCTGGGGCACTTCGCCTGCGCTTGCCGCTGGCAACACCGTGATCGTGAAGCCCGCTGAAGACACACCGCTCTCCACGATCTACGTCGCCCGTCTCGCTCGCGAAGCAGGCCTGCCTGATGGCGTCGTGAACGTGGTCCCGGGTTCGGGAGCCACTGCTGGCGCGGCACTCTCCGCGAGCCCAGGGATCAAACGGATGAGCTTCACCGGCTCACCTGAAGTTGGGCGTCTTGTTGGCGAGGCCTGTGGCCGCAACCTTGTTCCCGTCAAGCTCGAGCTTGGTGGCAAGGGAGCCGCGGTGGTGTTTGAAGACGTTGATGTTGAGGAGACTGCCACCAAACTCGTGGGGGCGATCACCTTCCACACAGGCCAGGTCTGTTGCGACGCCACTCGGTGGGTGGTGCACGAGTCGATCTACGACGACTTCATGAGCCGCTGCCAGTCAAAGCTGAAAAACGTGCATGTCGACTATCAGCTCTCCGACTCCTGTGGCATGGGGCCGGGGGTGAATGCCAAGCAGCGTGAGCGGGTCTTGTCATATCTTGAGAAAGGAGTCGCTGGCGGGGCTGAGGCGGTGGTTGCGGGTGGAGCGGCGGACGTGCCGGGCCACGACGGCTACTTCGTCAAGCCAGCGTTGCTTGCAGGCTCCTTTGACAATGTGGCCGCCCGCGAAGAGATCTTTGGACCGGTCGCGTTCGTGACGAAGTTCAAAACGGAAGAGGAAGGCATCGCCATTGCCAACGACACCGACTACGGGCTCGCCAACAGTGTCTGGACGACCGATCTTGGCCGTGCAGCTCGTGTGGCAGAGTCGATGGTTGCCGGTAACAGCTGGATCAACGCCCACAATGTGTTTCCGGCCGGCGTCCCGTACGGCGGAGTGAACAAGAGCGGTATGGGTGGCGGTGTGAACTCGATCGAGACGCTGTTTGACTACTGGCGGAGCCAGTCGGTCGTGCGGCCGCTCTAAGAGCACGATGCAGCTCAACCTTCTTGACCGTGCGAATGGCCTGCCTCCATTGCGGACGGCGGTGGTGCATCCGTGTGATCCGCCTTCGTTGACCGCTGCGTTGACAGCGGCCGACCGAGGGCTCATCGAACCGATTTTGATCGGTCCTGAGAACAAGCTCCGCAGTATCGCCGAGGAGGCCGGGCTCGATCTTTCTGCAGTGCGAACGATCGCCACGCCCCACAGCCATGCGTCGGCAGCTCGAGCCGTAGAGCTTGTGCGAGCGGCTGAGGCGGACGCGGTGATGAAGGGGAGCCTGCACACCGACGAGCTGATGGCAGCGATCGTCGCTCGCGACACCGGGCTGCGAACCGCCCGCCGTATCAGCCATGTGTTTGTGATGCTCGTGCCGGGCTACGACCGGCCGCTGCTGGTGACCGACGCAGCGATCAACATCGAGCCCTGCTTAGAGGAGAAGGTCGACATCGTGCAGAACGCGATCGACCTCTCGCATGCGCTTGGGATTCCCTGTCCGCGTGTTGCGCTGCTCTCGGCCGTGGAGACAGTCACGTCGAAGCTTCGCTCCACGATTGATGCTGCGGCCCTCTGCAAGATGGCTGACCGTGGCCAGATCACCGGCGGCCTGCTCGATGGCCCTTTGGCTTTTGACAACGCTGTGTCACTCGAGGCGGCGCGTACCAAAGGGATCGTCTCGGAAGTGGCCGGGCGGGCCGATATCCTCGTCACCCCAGACTTGGAAAGTGGCAACATTCTCGCGAAGCAGCTGGAGTATTTTGCCCACGCCGTCGCGGGTGGCATCGTACTGGGAGCCCGCGTGCCTGTGATCCTCTCCAGTCGAGCCGACTCGCTCGAGTCTCGGGTTCTCTCCTGTGGCGTGGCGGTGCTGCTGCGTCAGCATCAGGCCTCTGCCGGGCCGGCGGTGGCGCAATGACCGCGACACCTGCTTCGGTGCTCGTCGTCAACGCGGGCTCAAGCAGCATCAAGGTGGTGCTCGACGATGGGGCGGGCGCGTCACTGCGAGCACAGGCGGACCTGCGTCACGACAGCACACAGCTGACGGTGGAGCATCCCGCGGGCAAGCCACACACCGAGCAGCTGCCAGTCTCCACAGGGGATCGCTGGCAGCAGGCACTCAACGCCTTGCTCACGATCATCTCAGGCGAAAAGGGACCGGCCGCTATCGGCCATCGCATCGTGCATGGAGGACGCAGGTATGACGCAGCGGTGGTGGTCACCCCGACGGTTGTCAGCGAACTTTCCGCGCTGAGTTCACTGGCTCCTCTCCACCAGCCCCATGGGCTTGCCGGGATAAGGGCTGTCAGTGAGCGATTTCCTGGCCTCCCTCAGGTGGCCTGCTTTGACACAGCTTTTCACCGCACCTGTCCGGACGTCGCCCGCCGCACCGGCTTGCCTCGCATGTGGCACGACCGCGGGATCGAACGCTACGGGTTTCACGGCCTGTCGTATCAGTCGATCGTCGAGCAGCTTCCGGCGGTCGCTGGCAGCATGCCAGAGAGAGTGGTAATCGCCCATCTCGGTGCCGGAGCGAGCATGGCGGCCGTGCTCAACGGGAAGAGTATCGCGACCACGATGGGCTTTACGCCACTCGATGGTCTGATCATGGCCACCCGCAGCGGAAGCCTTGACCCCGGAATCGTGCTCCATCTCGCGGAAGCCCATGGTCTCACACCGGAACAGATTGGCACGATGCTTTCGCGAGAGTCGGGACTGCTTGGGGTGTCTGGCATCAGCGGCGACATGCGTGACCTGCTCACCTGCTCCGAACCGGCGGCGGTAGAGGCGGTCGACCTCTTCTGCTACCACGCCACGCGAGCGGTCGGCTCGCTGACGGCCGCCCTCGGCGGCCTTGACGGCCTGGTCTTCACCGCCGGCATTGGCGAACATGCGGCTCCCGTCCGTCGTCAGATCTGCGAGGGGCTCCGATGGCTCGGGCTCACGCTCGATAAAGACGCCAACGCTATCAATGGCCCGCGGGTGAGCACGACCGGGAGCCGCTGTGGGGTCTGGGTCGTGCCGACGGACGAGGCTGCGGTGATCGCCCGAGAAACACGGCAGTGTCTCGCTCACGGCACGTGACGATGGCCCGTGAAGCGAGGCACACAGCCGCCCAAGACAGCGGCTCACGGCTGCCGCGAGTTCCACCAGAGCAGTCCACCCACCGCAAGAATGCCGACCCCTGCCGTCCAGACAGCCGGCGTATGAAACAGCTCCAGGCGACTTTCCTCAAAACCTGTCAGGATCGCAATCCCCAGGATCAGCTCAAGCAGGGCAGCCCCAGTAATGAGGCCGGCAGCCGAGAGGATCGACTCATTGGTTTGGCGTGCACGGCCCCGCTCCCCAAGAAAGCGAAACAGGGCACCGGTCAGGATCCCTGTGCCGATCGCCGCTGGGAGATAGATGCCCACCGCAAGTGCCATCGCAGGAAGCGTAAGCCCACGCTTGCGAGCGCCAATCTCGAGGCCCACCGAGGCAAGCCCCAGCACAAGCCCTGCAATGATCGGAGACCATGGAAGTCGGCTCTCCAAAAGAAGGCCATTGACGAGGGTGGAGAACATCTTTCCTTGCGGTGCCGGCAACGCCTCGCTGCCCAGGCCGAATGAGCTGTCGGCTACATACAGAACGGTCGGAACGACTACCGCCCCCACGCAGAGACCAAGCAGCTGGGCGAGAAAGCCATCCTGCACTCGCAGTCCGGAAAGCTGCATTGTCTTGTAGTCCTGCGACGAGTCGTTGGCGGCACAGACCGCGACACACGCCCCAACCGTCAGCGGCGTCAGGATCAGCACGTCGGCGATCGATGCGTGGCCAACCGCCAGTGAAGCGAGACAGAGCACCAGCGTGGTGACGAAGATCGTCCCTGAGACGGGTGACGCCGAGCTGCCAATCTGCAGTGACAGAATGGCTCCCAGCGTGGTCATCAGCATCGACATCACCAGGATCGTGATCGCCATCGTGACCATAAAGCTTCCCACGCCCGCCTCACTCGTCAGCCAGCCAACCAACACCGACATTCCGAGCACGATTGCGGCGGTGAGCCCGCGGCGAACCTGTGGATCAACCTCTAGGAGATGCCCTTCCTGGGTGTCAGGCGCCTGGAGGGCCTTCACGCCAAGAAACTTCACCAGCGAGTAGCAGACCGCAACGAGCATCGTCGCGCCACCAAGCCACCGCATCGAAATCTCAGTGTTGCCTCCGACCACCTCAACAAAGTTCACCGCCGCAGCCGATCCCGGCGTCAGCCCGCCCAGCAGATACTCCCCACTCATGCGGATCATCGCTCCGCCGAAAATCAGGAGGGCGGTCGGCAGCGTCAGCAGGCCGCCGATGCCAATCAGGAGCGCATCGAGAGGCATCGCCACCGTGAAGTCGCCGCTCGCCCGTTTCTGCGAAAACAGCGGAAGACCGCCAGCCAGGAGCCCCACCTTCGTGGCGAGCGTGGTCAGAGAGCCAAGGCCAAGGGCCGCAAACAGGGAGCGACCAACCAGTGGTCGCTGTGCCGCATCGGTCACTGCCGCGCTGATCATTGTGGTGCAGGCGCGGGCCTCTGGAGCTGGCAGGCTGGGGTCAGAGAGAAACTTCTTCGTCGTCAGCCCGACAAAGCCGAAGCCGATCAAAGCGCCGGCGAGCGAGAGAATGATCAGCGACAGGATATCGACCGGCGGAGGATCCAGACCTCGCTGCCGATACACAATCTGGATTACGGGTGCGGTGAAGATCACTCCTGCCGTCACGGCCATGCCACCGGAGCCCGCGACCTGAGCAAGATTGAGAAACCGCGAGCCCTGCGAGCCCGACACACGAGCAGCAAACAGCCCCCACGCCGAGAGGATCACAAGCGGGCTAACACCCGGCGTGATCCCCGCCTTGAGGCCCGCAATCACGAAGGTGCCTGAGAGCAGTGCCGTCAGGCCGAGCCCAAATAGAATGGGCGGCAGGTCTCGCTTCATCAGAAGTGCCCTGGTGGGTGTTCGCTGCGAAAGATCAGGAAGTCAGGCCCACCTAGGCTAGCCGACGACTCATCCGCGAGCGACCCATTCCGCACGACCTCCCCGGGCGATCAGCAACGTCGCGGCCACCACGCTTTCACGGCAAGCGGGTCTGCCATCAGCAGATGTGGCTGTGCTGTGAACTCAAAGCCACACGCCGCCCCCATCGTGTTCTCAAGAAACTCGCAGCTGGCCTGCCGCAGCGTCCAGGGAGGATGTTCAATCTCTCCACGAAACAGCTCACCGCGGGCATTGCTGCTATACAAGCAGTAGCGAGCAGTCAGCCAGTGCTCAAGCGTCTGCGGGGCTGCTTGAAATCGGTCGCCATGCCCAGAGTAGCGGGCTCGAAACTTCGCTGGATGTTCTCCGCGATGCGTCCGTGTTGAGTCGTAGCAGATCCCCGCGGGATCCTCAGCGACCATCGACATTCTCGCGTCCATGTACGGCAAGCAGAAGGTTGCCCTCGCAACCCGGACCGCTACTGCGTTGGCGGCGTCGAGCGAGAAGAACCAGACACCCGGCTTCTCATCACGCATGACGTATGTGCGTACGTTGAGTTCCGGAAACGCACTCAGCCCTGGCACGGCTGGACACCACCGTGGGGCGACATCGGACATCAAAAACGGAACGACCCCAACCCAGGCCGCGCTGTCGAATGTATCGACCGTCAGTCCACCGGGGAGCTGCTTTTGGACGAGATCGGGATCAACCTGCCAGTGGGCAAACAGCAGTTCAGACCACCGCATCCGCATCACCCACGGAGCCCGCGGAAGCGGCCAGGTACGGTCACTGCGTTGGCAAACATGACTCACGACGGGCTCTTTCTCTGCCATTCACAGCGGAAACAGGCTGCAAAGCCGCACTCCACGACGTCACTTGGATCGTAGGTCGCAGCGAGCACGGAGCAACTGCGGCTATCGGATGATCCTGCCTCATCAGGTGGACATGCGAGCCAACCTGCCCATTGGGCGATCGGCTGGTATTCTCAGGACGGGGTTGGTGGATTCGATTTCATCCCGAGAAGGCTTTACTCATGCGGAACGCTCGTGCGACCTGGCGGCTCACGCTTCTTGCTGGCTGCCTTGGCCTCTACGGACTCGGGAAGCCAGGAGCGGCACCGGCGATTGAGCCCCCAGCGGAGGCCCTTTGGAAAGCGATCCTGACCGCAAAGCCCGTCGAGCTTCCTGCAGATCCGGCCCCGAACGGTGATGTGGTCTGGCGGGACAACTTCGATCTGGCCCTGGCGGAGGCAAAAGGCAGCGGGCGGCCACTCTTGGTGACCTGGCGGTGCCTGCCCTGCAAGCAGTGTGCGGAGTTTGACAAGGAGATCCTTGATGGCAGCCCCACGCTTGACCCGCTGCTACGTCGTTTTGTGACGGTGCGGCTCACGGATGCCTCACTGCTCGACGAGCGATTCTTCCCATACCGAACGCATCAAGACCTTGATCTTTCCTGGTGGGCCTATTTCCTGTCGCCAGAAGGCGACCTCTACGCAGTCTTTGGTGGCAAGGATCACATTTCTGAAAACACCCGGATCAGCGAGCGGGCGTTTGAGAACACACTGCGACGAGTGCTTGCCCATCACGCCGACGCCAACCGGTCCGCATGGGACGTTGACCGGCCGATGGGAGCCTCATCGCTTGTTGAGCGTGGGCCTCGTGACTCAGCCGGGTACGAACTGCTGCTCAAGAAGCGTCCGGGAATGGAGAAGCCGCATGCCGAGTTTGGCAGCTGCATCCACTGTCACCAGGTGGGTGACATGCTCACGATGGAAGCACTTGCTGACGGCAGCTTCACCGTTGACGCCTTCACTGGCCGCTGGCCACTGCCAGAGAATGTCGGCATTCTGCTCGACCGTGATGACGGACTGCTCGTCAAGGCGGTCGCGACGGGAAGCCCAGCTGCGCGGGCTGGCCTCAAGCCGGGAGACACGCTCGGCATGGCTGAGCAGACACGACTCTTCGGGCAGGCGGATTTCCGCGGCGTTCTGCATCGCGCGGCCGAGGGGGCCGATTCCATTGAGATCGCCTGGCTCCGCAACGGAACACCTCACTTCGGCAGTCTGACTGTTGCTCCCGGCTGGCGGCAGGCCAACAACGCCTGGCGGAAGACGGTTTACGACGGGGTCTACGGGCCGGGCATGGGCTTCTTCCCACTCAACGGGCCGCGAGCAGGCAAAGGCCAGGGGCTCTCGATCAAGCCCTGGATGGGGCCGAACCCTGGTGAACGTCCAGTCTTTGAAACGGGTCTCCGGCCAAACATGGAAATCGTGGCCATCGACGGCATGACCGAAGACCTCCCCACCCGCGAGCTGATCACCTGGTTCCGGCTCAACCACCAGCCTGGCGACGACGTTGTCTACCGCGTTCGTGATGGAAAAACCTACCGCTTCACGCTCCCCTCGGAAGAGTAGCCACTCTGCCGGACTTCCCGCATAAACTAAAGATGTTCTTGTTGTCCTGGGGAGTGATGTCGGAATGCAGCGAGTGTTGATGAGTGCCGGGGCGTGGCTGGGATTGCTGGCGACAGTTGCCGCGGGCGGAGAGCCGCCGACCTACAACAGTGATATCCGGCCGATCCTCTCGGAAAACTGCTTCGCCTGCCATGGGCCCGATGCCAAGGCCCGTGAGGCAGGACTGCGGCTCGATATCGCGGATCAGGCCACGGCTGAGCTGGAGAGTGGTCTGCGGGCTATCGCCCCTGGAGACCTCGATAGCAGCGAACTCCTCGCTCGCGTCTCGTCTGCCGACCCCGATTTGGTGATGCCTCCTCCCGAGGCCAAACTCGGTCGGCTCTCAGCGGAGGATCGTGAAAAGCTCACCGCCTGGATCGAAGCTGGTGCTGAGTATGAGCCGCACTGGACTTTTGTCTCGCCAAAACACGCCCAGCCCACGCTGACGCCTGCGGGGAGCATCGACGCGATAGTCGCAGAGGGGCTCGCCGTTCGTGGCCTGACCTTTCAGCCAGAAGCTGAGAAGACCACGCTGATCCGCCGAGTGAGCTTCGACCTGACGGGGCTGCCCCCATCGCTTGCTGAGATTGATGCGTTTGTGGCAGACGCGAGCCCTGCGGCCTACGAGAACCTGCTCGATCGACTGCTGGCGAGTCCTCGCTACGGTGAACGGATGGCGGCTGACTGGCTCGACCTCGCCCGTTACTCGGATAGTTATGGCTTCCAGGTTGATCGCGAACGCCCCTACATGTGGCCTTGGCGGGACTGGGTGATCGAGGCCTTTAACGACAACCTACCCTGGGACGACTTCACCCGCTGGCAGCTCGCCGGCGATCTGCTCCCAAACGCCACAGCACAGCAGCGGCTGGCGACTGCCTTCAATCGCCTCCATCAGCAGGAGGCCGAGGGGGGCTCAGTCGAAGAGGAATATCGGGTTGCCTACGTCAACGACCGTGTGACCACCTTTGGAACCACATTCCTCGGGCTCACGCTTGAATGCTGCCGCTGCCACGATCACAAGTTCGATCCCGTCAGCCAGAAGGAGTACTACCAGTTCTTCGCCTTCTTCGACGATGTCGATGAGGCAGGGCTCTACTCGTTCTTCACGCAGTCGACCCCCACTCCCAAGATGCCACTCCTCGACAGTGCGGCGGCGACAGCCCGTGCTGCGGCTGATGCACGCGTTGTCGAAGCAGAGGCACAGCTCGCGGCTCGGGAGCAGCAGGCTCGCCAGACGTTTGCCTCAGCGTTCGCCAACGGCGAACCGATTCCCGATGCATTTCTCACGCAGCTCGCCAGCGGACTCCCTGGAGAGCTCGTGCACTACACGTTTGATGAGCGGCGGGCGGACGGCAAGTTTCAGTCATTGACCGACCCGCCACCAGAGCCAGCAGAAGCTGAGCCCGCAGCAGAACAGTCCGAAAGCGAGGAGGCAAAGCCAGAGCCACCAGCAGACCGAGCCGCAACCTCCCCGAGCGAAAACACTCTCGTTGCCAGTCGCGATGGCCAGGCCGTTCACCTCACCGGCGACCATGCCGTGACCACACCTGTAGGCAACTTCCGCCGGAGCCATCCTTTTAGCGTGGCCACCTGGATCAAGCCGGCTGCCGTCTACGACCGTGCCGTTGTGTTTCATCGTTCCCAGGCCTGGACCGACGCCGCCAGCCGTGGCTACGAACTCCTCGTCGATCGTGGCCATTTGCAGTGGTCGCTCATCCACTTCTGGCCAGGCGACGCCGTCAGCGTTCGCGCCGCAGAGCCGCTGCCAGTCGACACCTGGACCCATGTCTGCGTCACAAGTGATGGCTCGAGCACGGCAGCGGGTCTGAAGATATTCATCAACGGCCGCCCTGTGGCCACTGAAATCATCCGAGATCGACTGACCCGCGAGATGACCGGTGGCGGTGGCGACACAATCCGCATAGGTGAGCGGATGCGAGACAACGGCTTCAAGGAAGGTGAAGTCGACGAGTTCCGCGTCTTTGACCGCATGCTGCTGCCGATTGAGGTTCGCGAGACCTTTGCTCCCGGCACGCTCAGCGAACTCCACGCCGGCGTGGCTGCCGGGACGGCAACGCCGGCAGATCTTGAGGCCTTTGTCAGCCTCTATGCCGGCACCGCTGATGCGGCTGTCGCTGAAGCTCGCGCTGCGGTCGAGGCAGCTCGCCTGGCACGCGACGACCTTGCGGAAAAGCCTGCTGAGGTGATGGTCATGCGTGACATGGACCGGCCGAAGGTCGCGTATGTGCTCGAGCGGGGAGACTACGACAAGCGAGGAGCAGCGGTGTCTCCAGGCACACCGGCAGTGCTGCCACCCTTTCCTGAGGGGCAGCCTCGAAATCGGCTTGGGCTTGCTCGCTGGCTGACCGATCCAGAACATCCACTTCTTGCCCGGGTCACCGTCAACCGTATCTGGCAGAGCCTGTTCGGCATCGGTCTTGTGCCATCATCGGAAGACCTCGGCAGCCAAGCCAAGCCTGCAGAATATCCGCAACTGCTCGACGAACTCGCCTGGAGGTTCTCGCATCCGGCCGCCGATGGTGGCCTCGACTGGAACCTCAAGGAGCTGATCAAGCAGATCATGCTCTCGAAGACCTACCGCCAGCGGAGCATCGCCGACGCCCGCACGATGGCCGACGACCCGCAGAACATGTGGCTCGCCCGGGGGCCGCGGCACCGACTGCCCGCCGAGATGATTCGCGATAACGCGCTCGCCGCAGCAGGCCTGTTGGTTGAGCGGATCGGTGGCCCGCCAGTAAAGACCTACGACCTGCCCGACTCCTTTAAGCCGACCGCTGCCGGCAGCGGGGAAGACCTCTTCCGTCGCAGCCTCTACACCTTCTGGAGGCGAACCGGTCCTGGCCCGGTGCTCGAGGCGTTTGATGTGCCCAACCGGGTGGTCTGCGTGGCCAAACGCGACACCACCAACACTCCTCTGCATGCTTTTGTGTTGCTCAACGCCACCCAGTTCGTCGAGGCATCGCGGGTCCTCGCTCAGGAGAAACTGCTCCAGCACGAGGCCGCACCACAACCAGCGCTCGAAGAGAGCTTCCATGTGCTAACCAGTCGCCTGCCCGACGAAGAGGAACAGGCGATTCTTGCCTCCATGTACGCGGCCCAGCGGGCCTGGTATCAGCAGCACCCAGAGGCCGCAGACGAGCTACTCGGCGTTGGTGAGACGCCTCGTGCGGAGGGGCTCGCAGCGATCGACCTTGCTGCCGCCACCAGCGTGATCAATGCGTTGATGAACTACGATGGATGTGTGGTGAAGCGCTAACTGAGGACACGAGATTGATGAGCATCACATCGCCACTCTCACGACGCAGCCTGCTTGGGCATTTTGGCCTTTCGGCGGGTGGCATCGGCCTGGGCGGACTCGCACTTGCCAGTCTGTTGCAGCGGGAAGCGTCCGCCGGCACCGGCGTGCTTGCCGAGCCGCATCTGCCGGTGAAGGCCAAGCGGGTGATCTACCTCTTTCAGTCCGGCGGTCCGTCTCAGCTCGACCTGTTTGACGACAAGCCAAAACTCCGCGAGATGGACGGCCAGCAACTTCCGGACAGCGTTCGCGCTGGTCAGCGGCTGACTGGCATGTCGGGCAACCAGAGTTCGATCCCTCTGGTCGGCTCCCCCTTCACCTTCACCAAGCATGGCGAGGGAGGTGCTACGCTCTGTGATCAGCTGCCTAACACCGCTCGGGTGGCCGACAAGATCTGTTTCATCCGTTCGATGTATACCGAGAGCATCAACCATGGGCCCGGCGTGACCTTCATGCAGAGCGGCTCGCAGATTCCCGGTCGTCCAAGCATCGGGGCTTGGCTCGACTACGGTCTCGGCTCATTGGCAGACGACCTTCCCTCGTTTGTGGTGCTCGTTACCAAAGACAAAGGTGGCCAGCCACTGATGAGTCATCTCTGGGGAGCAGGCTTTCTGCCCCCGAAGCATCAGGGCGTCCGTTTTCGCTCAGGTGCCGAGCCGGTGCTCTCAATCAACAATCCGCCCGGAGTGTCACGGGAGAGTCGCCGGGCAGTGCTCGACGGTCTCAGGCAGCTCCACGAGCATGAGTTTGCTCAGCTCCCCGACAGCGAGATTACCGCCCGGATTGCGAACTACGAGATGGCCTACCGCATGCAGGCGAGCGTGCCTGAAGTCACCGACTTCTCCGACGAGCCACAGCATGTGCTCGACGCCTACGGGCCCGATGCCCAGAAGCCGGGGAGTTTTGCTGCCAACTGCCTGCTTGCTCGACGGCTGGCCGAGCGTGGCGTGCGATTCATTCAGCTCTATCACCCCGGGTGGGATCATCACGGCGGCTTGAAGGGTGCTCTCACACGGCAATGCCAGGAGACCGACAAGCCCTCTGCGGCACTTCTCGACGACCTTGCCGACCGCGGCATGCTCGACGACACGCTCGTCGTCTGGGGCGGCGAGTTTGGCCGTACGAACTACGGCCAGGGCCACTACGCACCGGGCTCCAACTTCGGTCGCGACCACCACCCACGGTGTTTTACGATGTGGCTGGCAGGAGGCGGCGTGAAGCCGGCAACGACCTGGGGCGAAACCTGCGAGTTTGGCTACAACGTTGTCAAAGATGGGGTGCATGTGCACGACCTGCACGCCACGATGCTGCACCTGCTCGGCATCGACCACGAGCGGCTGACGTACAAGTTTCAGGGCCGCCGCTATCGGCTCACAGACGTCCACGGTCGCGTCGTGAATGGCATCCTCGCATGACAGCACCTGCCACAGACACCGAATGGGATGCCGACGATTGGGGTGATGAGGACAGTGACGTCGGAGACGATTCTGGCGATGAGGCCACGGTCGCCTGTCCCTACTGCGGTGAGGAGATCTATGAAGATGCTCCTCAGTGTGCCGCCTGCGGCAACTACATTTCAGCTGAAGATCACGCCACGCCGTCAAAGCCTGCCTGGATCGTCGTCACGGCGGTCATCTGTCTGGCCATGGCGTTAGGCTGGGTCTTCTTCGGCTGAATCTCTGCACATGACAGCGGTGGGCAGGCAGGCGATACTCTCGGCAGGGAGTTTTGCAGAAACAGGGGAACACCATGTCGTCATCAATTGTGCCGTCATCCACTGTGCCGTCATCCAACAGCCGCGGTGTCTCACGACGAGCGGTATTCAAGTCGACCGTAGCCGCAGCCACCACGGCCCTCGTGCAGGCGGGCAGCCCACTGGGGGGGCCTCGGCTAGCCGCCGCTGACCAGCAGCGTGGGCTCGGCATCGGTGTGATCGGCTGCCGGTATCAGGGCTCAGTGATCGCTGGGCTCGCCAAGGCCCATGGCCGTCTGATTGCCATGGCGGATGTCGATGCGGCCGTTCGCGACCTCTCAGCGATCGACCCCTCAGTGGAGAAACAGACCGGCCTCTCGCCGGCATCGATCTACGAGGGCGTCGCGAGACACGAAGACTACCGACGCCTCCTCGACGACCCACAGATTCAGGTGGTCCTGATCGGTGCTCCCGACCACTGGCATGCCGGCATGCTGATCGATGCGCTGAAGGCTGGCAAAGACGTCTACGTTGAGAAGCCAATCACACTCACCATCGATGAGGGCAAGCAAATTCGCCGGGTGATCGAGGCCACCGGCGGGATTGTGCAGGTCGGCAGCTGGCAGCGGAGCGACCACCGCTTCCGTACTGCTGTTGAAATGGTGCGTGCTGGGCGGATCGGCCGGCTCAAGCGACTGGAAGTGGCACTCGGCAGCAATGAGGTGGGTGGTCCGTTTGCCACAGCGGCCGTTCCAGATGGACTCAACTGGGAACGCTGGCTCGGCCAGGCCCCGCTCGTGCCCTATACCAAAGAACGATGTCACTACACGTTTCGCTGGTGGTTTGACTATGCCGGCGGAAAGATGACCGATCACGGGGCCCACCATCTCGACATAGCCCAGTGGGCGATCGGCTCAGATCCGATCGAGGTGATTCCAGAGGCAACGATGCCCCAGGTCGCCAACGGCTACAGCGTGCCGACCGCGTTTCGCGTGCTGTTTCGATATCCAGACGATGTCGAGATGCTCGTCACCGACACGGGCCGCAACGGCATTCTCTTCGAGGGCAGCGAGGGCCGCATTTTCGTCAATCGTGGCTCGCTGACAGGGGTGCCCGTTGATGAACTGGCAGAGAAGCCGCTGCCGCGTGGGGCGTTTACTCTCTATGACTTCGACAACCTCGAGCGGCCTGAGCGAGCAGGAAAAATCGAGGCCATCGTGAATCACATGGGGAACTTCTTCGACTGTGTTGCCGCTCGCCGCCAGCCGATTTCCGATGCGGAGAGTCAGCATCGCTCCGCAACCACCTGCCACCTCGGCAACATCGCCTGCCGTCTCGGAAGACCACTGGCCTGGAACGCCACTGCTGAGCGGTTCATGTCTGATGAAGCGGCAAACGGGCTGCTCAGCAGGCCACAACGGAAGGGATATGAGGTTTCCGCATGACTGCCACGCTTAGTCGCAGGTCCTGGATGAGTTCTGCCGCAGCCGTCATAGGAGCGGCCGCCTTCGCTGAGGACCAACCCCGTCGCTGGCAGCCAAACTACATCCTCTCATCGGCTCTCTACGGTGATGCGACGCTTCCCGAGATCCTTCCAGAGGTTACCAAGACCGGTGCTAGATCTATCGACCTGTGGCCCAGGCCGCATGGCACCCAGCGGGAGGAGATCGACAGCCGCGGTGTGGTGCAGGTGCAGCGGCTCTTGGAAGAGCATGGTGTTCGGCTCGGTGGAATCGCCTGCTACCGTCCAGGAGCGTTCAAACTCGATTCGGAGTTTGCGGTTGTGCGACAACTCGGCGATGCCGAGACCGTCCTGGTCACCATGGCCCCTGGGGATGGCACACTCTCCGGCGATCCACTCGATAGGGCGATCCGTGATTTTCTCGCCAAGCTCAGCCCCGCGGTTCAACAGGCTGAGGCGGGAGCAGGCGTGATCGCCATCGAAAACCACTCCAACTCGCTGCTGAAGTCGCCCGAATCGATCCGCCGATTCGCCGCTTTGGTGGAGAGCGACCGTGTGGGAATCGCCCTTGCCCCACACCATCTTCCCCAGGATGGCAGTCTGCTCGCCGACCTCGCCGGTGACGCCGGCTCAGCGCTCAAGTTTGTCTACGCTCAGCAGTATGGCCACGGATCGTCGCAGAAGCTCCCCAAGGAGGAGGAACTGCTGCAGCTGCCGGGCCGTGGCAGTCTCGACTTTGGACCGCTGATGCGACAGCTCGCGGCTCAGCAGTTTTCCGGGCCTCTCGAGATCTTCATGCACCCCGTCCCACGAGGTGTGCCAATCCTGCCGACTGTCGCTGAAATCACCACAGCGATCACCGAGTCTCGGACGTATCTCGATAACCTACTGGCGGGCTGAGTCGCCTGCGGCGCAGAGTCTCAGGAAGTGATGCCCTGGAGAGCGTCGAGCTCAGCGATTGCGGCGTCAACCGCCGCCTCCCGCTCACTCACAGCGGTCGCCCGCTGCTCGACAACCGCCGTTGCCTGCTCCACAGCTGCAACAGCTGCCTGGAGCTGCTTCTCCACTTCAGCAATCATGGTGTTGGCGGTTGCCATCTCAGTTTGGCGGGTGGCGACCGCGTTCTGTCGCTCCGCAACACTCTTTTCCCAAGCTTGCTGCTCGGTTGTCATCGCAGCCATCATCTCCTGCTGGGCCTTCAGTTGGGCCTGCTTGGCTGCCACAACGCCTGCAATCGCCTCCCGAGCCGACTTCAGCTCGGCATCCTCTGGAAGCACTGCCAGACCTTCGTCGAGGCTCGCTGCGGAACGCTCAAGCGCCGCGGTCGCCTGGCCGATTTTCTCAATGCCAGCCTGCGTCGCTGCGAGTTCACCGTTGCGGGCCTCGATTTTGGCACCCAAATCGGAGATTTCCTGCTCTGCAGTAGCATTGGCTGCCTGCAGGGCTGCCACCTGCCCACGCAGCTCTGCAAGCTTCGAGTCGTGACCCTGGCGAACCTGGTCGGCTTCCTGCTTCGCCGTCTGAGCTTCCGCCTGAGCGACCTGGGTCTGCTCGAGGGCGGCTTCGATGTTCTTTAAGGCGGTAAACTTCGCGTCGTAGTTGGCCTGGAAGGCGAACTGCTCATACCACCGCGACAACTCCTCAGCGGCTGTGGCGGTCTCGTTCTTGGCGGCTGTGAGCGCCACCAGAAGCTGTGGGGCCTGTTTGCGAGCCTCGGTGAGGGCAGACTCAGACTCCTGACGCTTGGTCTCGGAGGCCACAAGGGCGGCCTTTGAGGTTTCCACCCGCGTGGCGAGTTCGGAGACGGTCTTCTCAGCGGATGCAACATCAGCGGCCTTTGCCTCCGCCATTCCACGCAGCTCGTCTCGACGGCCAGCTGCCTGCATGTGGGCGGC
>Ga0181607_10002532_pt1 | contig 16105 bp, 12 predicted proteins | sample 041ome_9_FD_132420 | JGI IMG/M metagenome (GOLD analysis project Ga0181607, IMG submission 132420) | Coastal salt marsh microbial communities from the Groves Creek Marsh, Skidaway Island, Georgia - 041413US metaG (megahit assembly) | ecosystem: Environmental > Aquatic > Marine > Intertidal zone...
AAAATATTTTTAAGTCTAATTTTTTCTTCTTTTTTAATTGGTTTACAAAAAGTCTGTTTTTTACGTAAAAAGAATATTTCAATTAAGTGAACTAATATATTTGTAAATATTAGTAATATAGAAAGATAGATACTAAAAATATTTCCAAATAAGACATAACTATTAATTCCAATACCGAAATAAAATAGAAACTTTATTATTTTATCATTATAGCTATCTAAAATAGAACCAAGATGAGTTGTTTGATATTTAAATCTAGCAATTGGGCCATCAACACAATCTAACGATGATGATAATTGAAAGAAGAAAATTGATAATAAAATAAATTTATACTGGTTAATTGAGAGAAGGTAAGTTGCAATCAATCCAGTCATTAAAACTATTAAAGTTATAAAATTAGGTCTAATACTCGTATTAATTAATAAATTAGTAAAAATTCTTCCAATTGGTCTATTAATTAAATTAGTAAAAAAAAATATTTTTTCTGCTGGAGGCTTATCTATTAAAATGTACATCTCATTTATAGCTTTTAAAAAATTTTTTTTATTATTGATTTTAATAATTTTTAATTTGTTTAGTTTATTGATATCAATAGGTATTTCTTTTAATTTATAATTAAATAAGTCATTTGAATAAATAAAATTAAATTTATCTTTTTCAAAATTATATTTAATTTCTATATCTTTAAAAAGCTGCTTGTTGATAAATTTAAATTTTATAAATTGTGAAATTTTTTTTATATCGCTATTTTTACAAATAATATTAATTTTATGATAATTTAGAACTTTTGCTAAATAAAAATTTCTTTCTAATAAAGAGATACCCAAAAGTTTTTTAAAAGTAAATTCTTCATTTTCAAAAACTATATTGAAATGTGTGGTTTTCATAATTCTCTCGATTATAGAAATATATTTTTTACTTAAAAAATGAACTATTTTGTTTACAAATCTAAAATATTTTTAATAGACTCATATTAAGGTTTGCTATCAAATAAATACATTTTTCTAGATATGTTTGAAAATTATATTTGCTATTCTATCAGCTGAATTACCATCCCATACTTTTAACTTGCGTTTTACTCTATGAGTATTGAGATTTTTATAAAATATTTTTTCTAACATCTTTTTATTAAAACCTACTAAATTATTTGTACCTTTTTCTAAAGTAAGGGGCCTCTCAGTATTTTCTCTAAGGGTAATACAGGGGATACCTAAAACCGATGTTTCAACCTGTAATCCGCCACTATCGGTTAAAACTATACTACTATCTTTTAATAAACCTAAAAAATTGTTATATGATTGTGGCTTTAAAAACCTAAAATTTTTATGATATTTAATATTAATTTTTTTTAATTTATTTTTTGTTCTAGGATGAATAGGAAAGAAAATGGGTATTTTCTTTGACAAATCATTTACTATTTTTATAATTTTATTTAGTTTATCTAATTTATCGACATTTGATGGTCTATGAAGTGTCAAAATAGCATAAGAACCTATATTTTTCTTTAGCAAATCGCTTTCTAATCTTAAATTTTTAATTTTTTTTAGTTGGTAAAAAAGGTTATCAACCATTACATCTCCAGATAGGAATATTGAATTTTTATTTTTTCCCTCTAATAGTAATTGTTTAACTCCATCTTTTTCTGATGCAAAACAAAACTTTGATATTCTATCTGTTAGAATTCTATTAATTTCCTCAGGCATAGTTAAATCATGACTTCTCAATCCAGCCTCTACATGGGCAATTGGAATATTAAGCTTTCTAGCTACTAAAGAACAAGCTAAAGTAGAGTCAACGTCTCCTACAACAATAACTAGATTTGGGTTAAATTTCTTACAATCTTTTTCAAAGGCTATCATAATATTTGCTATATTTGATATATTTGTTGAAGGATTAATTTTTAGAATTTTATCTGGTTTTGGGATATTTAAATCATCAAAAAAAACTTTATTCATTGAATATTGTTTATGTTGTTGAGTATTAACTAATCTAAATTTTGTTGTTCTAGAATATTTTTTTAAGCTTCTTATTAAAGGAGAAACCTTCATAAAGTTAGGCCGCGTACCTGCAACAATAGTTATTAATTTTTTCATTTAAGTAATCTTTATTTTATTTTGACTTTTGACTTTAAAGTAAAAAAACTATTTATATTATACATTAAGTTTTCATCATGAGAAACTATTACACAAAGATTATTATATTTTTTAACATGCTCTTTTATAATTTTAAGAACTAATAATGATAGATCAGTATCTAAACTAGATGTAGGTTCATCTAGTATGATGACTTTTTTATTGTGTAGTAAAAAATAAATTAAACACAATCTTTGTAGCTCACCTCCAGAAAATTCTTCTAACTTCTTAGACTTCACAGATGAAAACTGAAATTTAAGATGAAATTTATTAAAATAATTCTCAACTTTACTAATATTGAAGTTACTAAAGATTTCCGAAATAAGAAAGGTATTTGGTATGGAATTTTGGGTAAAATAAGATGCATTCGATAGGATTTTTGGATTAAAAGCATTGCTAATATCTGTCTCACCATTTAGAGAAATTTTGAAACTATCATTCTGATCTAATCCCAAAAATGACTCGAGAAAGGTAGTCTTACCAATACCTGAAGAACCAAAAAGTCCATAGATATCACCAGGTTTTATTCTAAAACAAGTCTTATCAATTTGATCTATATTTTTCGCATCTAAAATACTAGATGAAATTTCAATATATTTCAAAGTTACAGTATTTAGATCAATCTTTTCAACTCTCTTAAGATTTTTTTCTAAAAAAATTAATTTATCTAACGATGGAAAATTAGATTTTAAATTTTGTAAAGAGTTTCCAAATTGGCTCATATAAGGAACTAGACGTACAAAAATTAAGCCAGAGAAAAGAATTAAAGAGAGTTCGACCTTTTTCAAATAGAATACGTATATTACTAGTAATATAATTGAAAGTGTTGAAATTTTTATAACAAATTCTACGAATGCTGATTTTTTTTGAATCTGGAATTGATTGCTATGAATTTTTTTTACAACTTCATTATCAATCATAACTGATTGTTCAGTTTCATTTGACAACATAAACTGAGTTTTATCATTTAAAATTTTATCAATAAATTTCATAAACCTATCATTCAAACCAACCAGATTTGAACCTAGAGTCTTTGACTCAGCGTATGTTTTTGACAAAAGAAAGTATAAGATGAATACTGTAAAAACTAATATAAAAATTAAATTTAAGTCAATAGAAATTATAAAAACACATAGAAATAATATTATAAAAAATGAAGAACATATATTGGTAAAACTTAACACAATTTGTGATATTCTTTGTGTTTCTATACTTAAATAAGATTTTACCAACTCTTGATTAATTTTTTTAAAAAAATATAAATTTGTTTCAGAAATTAATTTAAATACATGACTTCTATTTCTATTTATAATTTCTTCTTTAATTTTATATTTTCTAGAAAATCTCAGATAAATAACAAGTGCTGTTATTAATATTATTGATAATGAAATAAATATTATTTTCTCAAAAATATATTGATTTTGAACAAAGGGGATTAATTCAATTACATATATATAATATTGATTATTTATAATTGATTTATTTTCTAAATAATAAAAAACTGGGTAAATTGAAAATATGGATAGAAACTCCATAATACTTATGATTACTGAGATCGAAACTAAATTAAAAAAATTTTTATATTGGATTATTTCAAGAAGTTTATTAATTTTTTGTAAATTTTTTCTCAATGTTAGATTCCAAATTAAATTCTAAAACTATTTTAGTTATAATCATTTTGTATTGTTTGTGTTTTTATTAAAATAAAGTTTTAAATATGCACTAATACCTATAGCTACCAAAAGCATTATTGCGCCATACCTGTAACGTACCAGGGCTCCTATGTTTGGAATTGCGTATGTAGGTATTAAGATAAAGTAAAATGAAAAGCACATAAACATCCAAAACTCTATTTTTTTTTTCAAAATATATAATGAAATAACAAAACCTACCAAACATATGTAAATAAATAATATTTCAATTCCTGTTACAAAGTGCATTAATTTCGATAAATGACTTGGATGTTCAGCAAACCACATTGATGGAAATGGTGAAAATAATCCTATTTGGATTGCTCTAGGGAGATATTTTACTAACTTTTCAAAACTATTAAGATCTATACCAATATCGAACGTAGAATTGGCACTATATTGGACAGTATAGAAATAAGATCTTTGGTAATATAATTTTTTAAATTCATTATCAATGATAGTAGGTAAATAAGTTGAAGGATACCATTCTTTAAATTCTATTACATTGGGAACTGCTACTTCTTCTTTTTTTTCTTTGTCAGATATAAATTTTGCAGTTTTGATGGATTTATTCCGCTTTTCATTAAATGCTGGATAGGGGACTTGACTTAATAATGAACTCTTATCAATATGCTGACTTTTTAATTCAGGTAAATTTATAATAGATATGATTAACAAAAATTGAGTCATTAATACAAATAACATGATTAGAAAAGATAAATTCTTTTTTAAAAAAATTTTTAAAATTAAAAAAACATTAATTGCAATAAATGATAACAGTACAAATACTAGAGATATTTGTACAAAATAAGGTCTAACAATCCAAATAACAACAAAACCAAATAACATTGCAATGTATACACCTAACAACTTTTTGAATGTGAAAAGAAAACCATTACCATTTGATATATTTAAGATCCAAGTTAAAGATAATAAAATTATTAATGTTCCACTTATAGTGAATACATCCTTAAGAATTTGACTAACCCACAAAAGAGAAGATGGAAAAATTAAAAAAGGTATAGCAGAAAGAAAGGATACACCTCTATTAAAATCAAGTTTTTCAATGAGCAGAACTATACATATAGCTCCTAGAGAGTGCAGTAAAGAAAAAAAAGGAATTAATACATACGGCTCAAAAATTCCAGTGATACTATATATTGCTGAAATAAATCCAATTAACCCAAATCCATTAGGTTTCAATTGCCAAAAATGCCAACCATGTTCTTTGATTTTATTGGATAAATCAACTGCAAGAGAATGATAAAAAGTCCAATCTCCTCCATCTAATAGTCCATGACCCATATGAAATTGTGGTAATAATATGGGGAGTATTAAAAATTGAACAGTCACAGATATACCTAATGAATAAAGAAAAAAAATAAACCATACTTTAGTCAAATTATATGTTGATAAATAATTTATAATTTTTTCCATTAATTATTATTTTGCAAGTCTATTACAGTTTTCAATTACAGCATCTTTATACAAAGTTTTTCCTATCCATGTTTGCATAGCAAGATTACTCATTTGACTAAAATTATCATTACTCCTTAAAACCAAAACAACATCTCTTATTGCCTCCATGTTTGAATAAACCAAAATTGAGTTTTTATAATTACAATATTTTTTTATCTCACCAACTGGTGTTACGACTGGCACTAACCCCATCATCATTGACTCAACAACAGACATAGCAAAACCCTCAAATTTACTTGTTTGGAGATAGTAGGAGGATTCTCCTGCAAGTTTTTTAATACGCTCAAACTCCATTTCGTCATAAAAATGAACTGAGTTAGTTAATTTTCTATCAACACAATATTGATATATTTCATCAAAATCAAATTTATGGGAGCCAATAATTTTAAAAGTTGCTCTAGGAAAATAATTCAAAATACCCTCAAATATATTTAAAGCACGATACAGTCCCTTATCTTTACTTATTCTGCCCCAATAGATAAAATTTGGCTCATTTTTCTTATGTAAATTACTTTTATAATGAACTTTTGATATATGAAAGGGGAGGATGAAATAATTTAACTTCTTAAAAAAAAATTTAAATCTATTTTTAAAACTAGCATTTGAGTCAAACCACGTTTCGTTGCAAAATAGTAAAGCTAAACGTGTTATTAAAAAATCAAAAAAATGTGAATTTTTTTCACTATGTATAAATAGTATAAATTTCATTTTAGGTTTAACAATCTTAACTACAATGCCTACTAAAGCGGCTCTCCAAAGAGATGTAATTAAGATGTCTGGACTATTTGCTATAACCTTTCTTAAACTTTCAAATATTTTTATAATATTAAAAATTTGAGATTCATTTTGAAAAATATATTGTATTTTAAATGTGAAATTTTTTTCATTTAAGTTCTTTAATTTTTGAGCAGCAATCTCAACGCCACCCTTTCCATCTAAGGGGATAAGATAAGTGATATTTTTCATTTTTTTTGGAATCGTTGGAAGATTATTAACCAGAAATTTAATTGAAATGATAATTTAAGAGTTTTTAAAAAAATGAAAATTAATACTTTTTGAAATTTTTGGTTTTTTAATTTTTTAATATTTAAACTTTGTTGATTAATCCATCTAATCCAAAATAAAATTCTAAACAATATAAAATTTATTGAATTTCTATCAATGCCTTTTTTTTTCATATAATTCATTAACCTAATTCTATCAGGTATATTTTCAATAACGCTGTCATTAGAGTCATGAACTCTGTAATAAATTAGTTTTTTTTCTAGCCATAAAATCTCCCCAAAACTTAATAAAGAACTTAACATTGCGACATCACTGTGTTTGCCTTTAATGGGCATGTTTAAAAAAGCCTTCTTTAAATATTTAGTTCGATAAATATAACTAGGGTATGGAGCATTACCTCCATTACCAGGAAGATACTGATTTAAAAAAGATTTTTCATTAATAAATCTTTTTGGTTTATCAAATTTATGTGCATTTTTTTGTGCATCAAATATATTATTATTAAAAATTTTAGCATTACAACCTACCGCAACAGCATCATCTTCGTTAATTGTTTGAAACATATCATTTATATAACTAGAACTTAAAATATCATCATCATGTAACAAAATTGCAAAATCTTTATTTAATTTTGAAACAACCAGTTTAAAATGTTCTTGCGCAGGCAAAGGAGGATCAATCTTAAAGTATTTGAATTTTCTATTACTGTAACTGTTGGCGATCATATTTCTTACATCGCTTCTCTCAGAGTTATCTGAAATAATTAATTCAAAATCTAGAGGTGGTTGTTGATTTAAAACAGAATCAATCGCTTGTTTTAAATAAATTGGGCGATCTCTTGATAGTATAAATACTTGAAGACTTCGCATTTAATTTTTAAATGATTCTTGTGTATTTTAAGATGAACTTTGCTATTTTTTTTAAAAGAGAATTTGCATAGTAAGCATTGGTATTCAGCTTAATATTTTGATTTTTTAAAGCTTTGCTAACTGCTAAATTTTTCATTAAATTAAAAATATTATATTCGTTTAAAATTTTTTCTCTTGAAATATTAATAATTTTTTTTCTTTTTTCAAAATGTTCACTGTGATCTAGTAGATATTGTAATAGTTTAACAGTACTGTTTATATCATTAATATCTATCGTAAAGAGGGAGTCTTTATCAAAATAATCGTAAATATTAGGGCATCCGTAATAAATAGGTAGCGAGAAGCCTAAAAAGGAGTCTGCTAATTTCTCTGACCAATAGTCTGGTTGCACACTATTTTCTAAAACTATGTGATATTTATACGGTGCTATAGCATCCCATTTGTCTGATATGTTGTGATAGCCATGACCAAATATATCGATATATTTTGCTATAGGTAATTTTTTTAATTGTTCAACAAATTTTATTCTTTTTTTATGCCCTTCTGAAAAATTTTTATTTGAAATAACAAGAGATATCCTATTTTTTTTATTTGGAAATTCCATTAAAGATAAATGGTCATAATCTAAATTTATTTTTTTTTTAAATACATGTTGATTATTTTTTTTTTCTACAATTATTCCAACATACCAAGTCACCCAATTTTCATAGATTTTATTTTTATGGATAACATCTCTATCACAAGTAACCAAACAGGAAAACTGGCTCAAAAAATTATTTGAAACCTTGCTCATTTTCTCATCAGGTTCCATTGATACATAAATTATATGATCCGGATCGCAGATACAACTTTCAGACTTAACTAGTCCGGATCCATGTAAAACAAACCACCAATCACAATTTTCAATATTTTTATTTATATAAAATTTACAGTCACCCCAAATACCACTAAAATTTTTAGTTTGGCGCAATAATAGATTTGTTTTTTCTGGAGAGCCTGATGAAATTTTTATAATTTTCAATTTAAGTACCTTCTATTATCATTTAAATTTTCTCAAAATAAAAATACATTTTGAATAATATAAATTAGTCATTGCTAAAAAAACCTCTAGGTCTAGATGATTTTGATTAAGTATATTGTCTGAAGAAGGAATGGCATACCTCTTCTATGTGATCAAATTGTTCATCTACTAACCCCTGATGACAACCAATTAAAACGCCATTTTTCATCATATCATTTGCATTATCATAACTATCATTAGCAATATAATTTTGACCTTTCATCATAGGTTGATTGATTATGTTACCAGAAAAAGGAGGTCTGGTCTGAATTCCTCTCAATTCAAAATAAGTTTGTACTTCTTTTCTAGAAAAGGGAGAATTTTCATTAATTATAAAAGGAAAATGCATCCAAACAATTTCTGCATCTGGATGAGGTATGCCAGTTCTTAGGTATTGATTGTAGTTTTTAAAGATTTTTTCCATTCGTTGATATGCTTTTATTCTTCTTTCTTTGACAGCTGAAAAATTAGACAGTTGAACCAGACCAAAAGCAGCACCCATTTCAGACGGTTCAAGTTGATATCCAGGGTATTCAAAAATAAACTTTGCATCATACTCAATTCCATTTAATTCAACGCCAAATCTCTTTTCTAAACTCTCTGCTTTTGCGATATCAATAAATTCCGAAGATGTTCGCCCCCAGGATCTCAAAAGTCTAGCTTTGCGTGCCATTTTTTCATCATTAATTCCTATCCACCCTCCATTACCGCCACAATTAATAATATGAGAACCATAAAAACTGGTAATACTTATATCTGAGCGATCACCAGTCGGTTTTCCTCTTAAAGTCCCTCCGAGTGTATCAGCAGAGTCTTCAATTACTAATAATCCATATCGATCTGCGACCTCTTTGATGATGTCCCAGTCAGGAATATTTCCAAGCATATTTGGTATCCAAAGAGCTGAGGTTTTTTTTGTAATAAATTCTTCAATCCTTGAAGCATTAATATTTAATGTATCTTTATCAGCATCCATAAAAACTGGAATCAATCCATTTTTTAAAATTGGTGTTACAGTTGTAGCAAAGGTAAAAGCTGCTGTAATAACTTCCGATCCCTTGGGTAAATTTGCAACCTCTGCTGCAAGCATTAATGAAGATGTCCCAGAATTTGTCATAAGACCAAATTTTTTTTTAAACATTTTGGAGACAACCACCTCCATTTCAGCAACATTTTTTCCCATTTGAGTAGACGATTTGAGTACTTTAACTACAGCGTCTATTTCAGCTTGTCCATGGACAGATTGTGCATAGGGTATTTTGAGAAATTTCAAATCATTCATGCCTTATTCACTTACATATTATAACTAATTAAAAGTCAAATAATTTTCATTAAGGGTATTGTATGAGTTTAATAAAGATCTTGTATCGAATATGATCTTATTTGAAAGTGATATTCCAAGTTTATCAATAGACTTATAGATAGACCAATTTGTGGCTATTATAATAATATCTGCTTTTAAAACTGCTGACTCCCAGTCACTCACGTAACTTACTTCAATAGTTGAATTAATTGATTTTTTAGTATTTTCAATAGCTATTGGATCATGGGCGGCGAGAGAGGAGACTTCATCATAAAGTAAATTTATAAATTTTAGCGATATAGACTCCCGGATATCATCAGTATCAGGTTTAAAAGAAAGACCTAATATCAAAACACTTTTATCTGATAAATTTTTTATTTTATTTTTTAAAATTTTTAATAATTGTTTTGGTTGTTCCTCGTTTACCGCGATTACTGCATCGATTATTTTTGAAGGTATAGACAATTCTTTAGACAAAGAAGAAAGTGCCATGACATCTTTTGGGAAGCAACTACCTCCATATCCAGGTCCAGGTTTTAAATAATCTAATATTTCAGGAAAAAGTTTTTTTTGATTATTCATCAATGGTGACCATCTATTATCAAAATAAACACCTTTCATCACTTTTTTAAAATCTATATCTCCTATTTCCCTAGCAATATTAGCATGTTCGTTAACACTAGATATTAAAGTTGCAAGAATAGTATTATTAACATACTTCATCATCTCAGCAGAACGACTGTTTAGCTCTATTTTTTCACAATTCCAAGATGCATACATTTCTTTTAAAATATTTAATGTATCTGGATCTTCATGCCCCATGACAATCCTGTCAGCTTTAAGAAAATCATCAACAGCGTTTCCCTCTCTTAAAAACTCTGGGTTCATACCCAATCCAAAATTACCCAGACTTTTATTAGAATTTTTTTCTATAATATTTTTGAAAAATGTATCAGTTGTTCCAGGTGGAACTGTGCTTCTTAAAATAATCGAAATAAATTTATTTGTCAGTTTAATTAATCGAGCAAGCATAATCGCAACAGATTCTATTTGGCTAAGATCTGCCTTACCGTTCTCACTAGGTGTTCCGACCGCTACAAGAATGACATCGAAATTTAAAAGCACATACTCTTTGGATAAGTTAAGAACCTCAAAAGAAATATTTTTTTTTGAGTTTATCAATAATTCATTTAAACCATTTTCGTAAATTGGAATTTTTCCATCTTTTAGTAAACTAATAGGTTCTATTCTAGAGTCAAAACAAGTGACGGAGTGTCCTCTTGAAGCAAAGCATACGCCTGATACCAACCCAACATACCCAGTTCCAATTATAGCTATTTTCATTGGTTTAAAGTATCTTTGAGAAATCGCAAGTAACGCTCTACACCAACTTTTACATCAATTGTCGGGTTGAATCCTAAAATCTTTCTCGCTTTATCAATTGATGGGCATCTTCTATTAGGATTATCTATCATATAATTTATATCTGAACTTTTTTTAAAAGTAATGGAGCCTTTATAACCAAATAAATTACTCCCTACCATTTTGAAAATTTCGGCAAAGCTTTTTACACTTATCTCTGGCTTATCCATGCCAATATTAAAATAATCATACGATCCATGTGTTAAACATAAAAGATAACCAGTGATAGCATCAGATATATAACAAAATGTTCTTGTGGGCGCTCCATCAGATAGGATGATTAAGTCTTTTTTTTCTATAACTTGTTTAGCAAAATCAGCAGGAAGTCTTTTATCATCTAATTTCATGCCAGGGCCATAGTTATTAAAAGGTCTAACAACAGAAATAGGCATATTATACTGCTTTGAATATACCCAACACAATGTTTCACCAAATCTTTTTGACTCATCATAACAAGCACGAGGACCATGACAACTTACATTCCCTCTATACTCTTCATTAATTGGAATAGAGTCAGCAGAAGCATCTCCATAAATTTCACTTGAAGAAAAAAATAAAAAACCATCTAAGCGTTTCTTTTCTCTAAAAAAATCAAGTAGCTTTCTTAAACCCCATATATTTGCATCTATCGTTTCAATAGGAAATTTTCTATAAAAAGTTGGGGATGCAATTGAAGCACCATGTACAACATATCTTGTATTAGATATATCAGGTATCTTGTTGATATCATCTTTGGAAATGTCAAATGTCATGACTGACAATAAAGATGGAAATTTACTTTCTAGTTCATATAACCATTTAGGCTGTCCTAGTTGAAAATTATCCAAGGCAATAATTTTTTTTAATTTAAGACTATGGCCATAATTAACAAAATAATTTAAAAAGTAAAATCCTAGAAAACCAGCACAACCAGTAATAACAATCGTAGCATCAACCCAGTTACCTTTGAGTTTAATTATGTTATGAATTTGTTCTAAATCTTCATTTATAATTTTACTTAGCATTGATTTTAAAGAAAAATCTTGGATAAAGATTTTACCATATTTTCCAAGGAGCTTTATTGTGTTGCCAAAGCTCTTGCAAATATATCATATCACGCAAGGTGTCCATTGGCTGCCAAAATCCCTCATGTTTGAACGCCATAAGCTTATTTTCTTTTGCGAGGCTGATTAAAGGCTCTTGCTCCCAAATACAATCATCTCCTGGTATTCTTTTTAAAACTTTTGGTGAAAGAACAAAAAAACCACCATTTATTAAACCGCCTTCTTCCTTTGGCTTTTCAGTAAATTCTGTTATCTGGTTATTTTGAACATTAATGGCACCAAATCTTGCTGGTCTATAAACTGAAGTTAATGTTGCTTCCTTGCCATGCTCTCTATGGAACTTAATTGACTCTGTGATATTTACATTTGAAAGTCCATCTCCGTATGTAAAACAAAATAACTCTTCGTCTTTAATATATTCAGACACTCTAGCTAACCTTCCTCCAGTCATCGTATGTTCACCTGTGTCTATAAGTGTAACTGTCCATGGCTCAGCGCGCTCTTGGTGGACTTTCATTTTATTTTCCTTCATCATAAAAGTAACATCTGATTGATGAAGAAAATAATTAGCGAAGTATTCCTTAATCGTATAACCTTTATAACCGCAACAGATTATGAAATCATTAATTCCATGTGTGGAATAAATTTTCATGATATGCCACAAAATAGGCTTACCTCCAATATCTACCATTGGTTTGGGCTTAGTGCTTGTTTCTTCGCTAATTCTAGTTCCCAATCCACCAGCTAATATAACTGCTTTCATTTTAGTTTATTGTTTCCAGGTTTGCATTTTTATCTGAAATTTAGAGCAAATTAAACAAACAATTTCAAAATAGTTATTATTATTAATATTTATCCTTTTCTTTCCCTTATCGATTAAATTTTTTCTTAAATTTTTATCATTTAAAATATTTAATAAATGATTTGCCATACTTTCTGGGTTGTCTAAATTAAGAAGCAAAGCAGCATCTCCAACTTGATCTTTTAATCCTGGCAAGTCTGAATAAAGAACAGGTACTCCCAGGTTAAAAGCTTCAAGGGGTGGTATATTAGTTGGCCCAAAATATGATGGCATTACCAATGCAATAGACTCTCTATACAAACCAACTATATCATCATCGTTTACGAAACCTAAAAAATGAACTTGGTCAATAAGATTTAATTGATTAACAGCATTTTTGATATATTCAAGATTACCAGCGTCACCACCAGCAAAAATAACATCAATATTTGTACTAAATTTCTCTTTAAGTATTTTTAAACCTTTTAATATATATATATGATTTTTGTGGGCCCAAAATTGAGCAGGATAAAATATATAATCTCTTGAAATATTAAATTTTTCTTTAATATTTTTTGTAATATTTAAATTAGGATTACTGATATTAAAAGATGGAAGAAAAGGTGCAACGTATACTCTTGATTTATCAACCATATATCGTTTTAAAATATTATTTTTGCCTAATTCAGAGTCAGCAATGACTGCTAATGCTCTCTTTAAACTTTTAATTAAACCTATTTCTCTTCTTTCAAAAATTCTATTTTTGTATACCTCAGGAAACTCTAGCTCGTCTCTATGGCAAAGATCCCAAATGGTTATGATGAAGTTTAAGTTTTCAAGATAGTTTGTCCAATTTGATGGTGATAAAAAGTAAACAAGATCAATATTTTCATTTATTAAATATTTTTCAAATTTATTAAAACCAAGAAAACTTTGAATGCACCCTAAAAGAAATTCAGAATAAATTAGACTTCTAATTTTTAGCCAAGCTCTATTAAATTTCGAAATCTTAATGTATGTAACTTTTATTCCATATTTTTTAAGAATTGGAACATTTTGGGCAAATATAGTAAAGAAGACTGGCGTATATATACTATTCATTTTGTTAATATGAATGGAAATATTCAGAGCTTGCTGATAACCTCCTCCTACACTTAATAATTGGTCAAAAATAATGGCTAACCTAATTTTTCGATGCTTCATTTTATGATATTAAACCTTAATTTATTAAGAAGACAACATGTGTAATTAGATAATATTTACTGGTAAATAATTAGTAATTTAATCAATTTTAGATATAAGTTACAGTCTTCCATCTACTAAACTTGCATCAAAAAAGTGCATAATATCATAAATTACATGATTAGGTTTGGTGTATTCTTTTATTTCTTTTAAAGACATTTTTCTAAATTCATTATGCTTAACAGCTAACAAAATTGAGTCATATTTTTTTTTTGAAGGTTCTTCTATTAAATCTAAATCATATTGTTGATGGGCTTGATCTTTATTAACCCAAGGGTCAAACACATCAATATTACATTTAAACTCTTTTAATTTTTCTATTACATTAAATACTTTAGAATTTCGAAGGTCTGGGCAGTTTTCTTTAAATGTAATGCCCATTATAAGAATATTTGCATTCTTGATTTCAATATTTTTCTTTTTCATTAATTCAAGAACCTGAATTGCAACATAGTCCCCCATGCTATCGTTTAGTTTTCGACCAGCTAATATCATCTCAGGGTTATAACCAATTTCAATAGCTTTATGCGTTAAATAATATGGGTCAACTCCTATACAATGTCCGCCGACTAAACCTGGCTTAAATGGTATAAAATTCCATTTTGTGCTTGCTGCTTCCAATACGGCTTCGGTATCAATACCTAATTTATTAAAGATTATTGAAAGTTCATTGATAAGAGCAATATTTACATCTCTTTGAGTATTTTCTATAACTTTAGCAGCCTCAGCAATTTTGATACTTCTGGCTTTATGCGTGCCAGCAACTATTATTTGTTTATATAAGTTATCGACTTCAATTGCTATTTCAGGTGTTGAGCCAGAAGTGACTTTTTTAATGTTAGTCAAGCGATGGGCCTTATCTCCTGGGTTGATCCGTTCTGGGGAGTAGCCGCAGTAAAAGTCTCTATTAAAAAATAAACCTGATTTTTTTTCTAATACTGGTACACAAATTTCCTCAGTTGCGCCAGGGTAGACTGTTGACTCATAAATAACAATATCACCCTTTTTAAGAATAGTACCCAAGGACTCACTTGATTTCAGCAGAGGTGAAAAGTCGGGTTTATTATTTGAATCAATTGGTGTAGGTACCGTTATGATAAAAATTTTGCAGTCTTTTATATCGTTAATGTTAGTTGTATATCTTAAATGAGTAGCTGATTTAAGCTCTTCTTCAGAATTTTCTAAAGTTGTATCAATGTAATTTTTTAATTCATCAACTCTAGTTTTTGAAATATCATAACCTAAAACCTCACTTTTTTTTCCAAATTCCACTGCAAGAGGAAGTCCGGTATAGCCTAGGCCAATTATTGCAATTTTTTTCAAACTAATTCCTAATTTTTACTAACAACCCACACAACATTCCAGGTTTTAAAACTTGGCTTTTTATTAGTTAGCCATTTATATTTTTGATCAATTTGAAATCCATGTTTATCACACAACATTTCAAGTTCAGTATCAAAAAAATATCTCATTTTATGTAGCTCCTTTTTTTTTAATACTTTATTATCTTTAATATTTTTAACAAAAATATCAAAACTTACGTCAACTCTATTTAATTGCGCATGCATTTCGATCTCTGTCATTCTAGTTATTTTTATATATTTATTTTCTAATTTTTTAGTTTTTTTCTTTGGAGGGTCAGTCAAAACAGCTGGACCATACCAAAAATCAAAGATAAATAGGCCGCCATCATTTAGGTGATTGTCTACAACTGAAAAAACATTATCCAATAATTTATTTGTATTCTGATAACTCATTACATGAAAAAGAGAGACAATGAGATCAAATTTTTTTCCAAGCTTTAATTCTGCTATATTAGATTGAGTGAATGTTAGATTGCTCTCTCTTCCTTTTCTTCTAAGTTCAGCTATGTTTAACATCTCTTCGCTAATATCAACACCATGAATTTTATATCCCTTATCACACAAAATCTCATCGTGTTTGCCTGTCCCACATCCCAGATCTAAAATTGACTCAATTTTATTTGGATGATTTTGTAGTAGTTGTATTATGTAATCTATTTCTGCATTGTAGTCTTTGTCTTGATATAGAAGGTCATAATACTTAGAATATAGATT
>Ga0181607_10002538_pt1 | contig 16086 bp, 10 predicted proteins | sample 041ome_9_FD_132420 | JGI IMG/M metagenome (GOLD analysis project Ga0181607, IMG submission 132420) | Coastal salt marsh microbial communities from the Groves Creek Marsh, Skidaway Island, Georgia - 041413US metaG (megahit assembly) | ecosystem: Environmental > Aquatic > Marine > Intertidal zone...
GCTCCACCCCAAACTCCAGCAGAACCAAGGTTTGAATTATTAATTGTAATCCCGTCTATCACATAAAGTGGTTGGTTATTACCAGTTAAAGAACTATTACCCCTTATAATAACACGGGTAGATCCTTTAGCTCCGGCAGCATTACCTGAGATTTGAACCCCAGCAATCTTTCCTTGAAGTGCATTGATTGCATTAGTTTGCTTTACTGTGTTCATTTCTTCACCCTTAACTTGTGTTACAGAGTAACCCAAGGCTTTAGTGTTTCTTTTTACACCCAAAGCGGTTACAACTACTTCTCCAAGTTGCTCTGCGTCTTCACTCATAGAAACATTCAGAGTAGATTGGTTTCCTGCAGGCACTTCTTTAGTTGTATATCCTAAAGAGGTGAATACTAGAATGGCATTACTGCCGCTCACTGAAATGGTAAAATTACCGTCAAAATCTGTAGAAGTACCATTATTGGTTCCTTTTTCTACCACATTTACACCCGGTAATGGGACACCAGATTCCGACTCGGTTACCGTACCGGAAATGGTTTTGTTCTGTCCATACATGCTGTTCATACAGAGTACGGCAAAGAACATTAATAAATAATGAATTTTTCTGTTCATACTAATTTAGTTTAGTTAGTTACTTATTAGTGTTTTAAATTAACACTTGGTTAGCATAGTAAATATGTCACTATTCTACGAATTTCAAAAAAAAATTCGACATATAACAACAATTAAACGGCAAAAAACAGAAAAACTCAAACGTTTTCGAAAAAAAAATAGCAGCAAACGCGCTTATTTAAAGATATAACAACGTAAAACGGCAAAAAAAAGCAAGTTGCTATAAAAATAATGTTTTTCGACTAACTACAAAAATAAGGACACAAACAACACTTTGATCCTGTAAAAAACTATTTTGAGTTGATGGCTTTTAAAAGAAAAATCAACTCTTTGCTGTTTACCAGATCTTCATGGGAGATAAAAAAGCGGCTTAAAGAACTTCCATCCAATGACACACTATCTATAAAAGTATTGTCTTCAGGCATATTAGAGCGAATGGTAAGCGTTTCATTTGGATAATATCTGGGATCTAAGCGAATTTCTATTTCGCTAAAACTTGGTGAAGTAACTGCATAAACCGGCAAAGATGGTGTTACAGGATACAATCCCATCATGGAAAATACTGCCCAAGCACTCATAGTGCCTGTGTCGTCATTACCAGGAAGGCCGTCTGGACTGTTTTTAAAGTAGGTGTCTAACAGCTCCCTTACCCGCTTTTGGGTTTTCCATTCTACTCCTTTCACAAAATTGTAGAGAAAAGGATAGGCAATATCTGGCTCATTGGCCATGTCAAACTGATTGTTGTTAAAAACTTTATCTAATTGACGCACAAAAGACTGCCCTCCACCCATTAAATCAATGAGCCCTTTAATATCGTGAGGCACCATAAAGGTGTATTGCCATGCATTTCCTTCAATATAACCAGGGTTTTTTACAAAATTAGCCCCTGTATCTGGATTAAACGGACGGAGCCAAGATCCATCTGAATTTTTTGGCCTAAGTAAATTATATGATGGATCGAATAATTTTCTATAAGACTTAGATCTTTCAAGAAAAAGCGCATGAGATTCGGTATCGCCCAAAGTTTTGGACAAGGCTGCAATAGCAAAGTCTGCTAGGTTGTACTCCTGAACAATAGACACAGAACCACTTTCATATAGCTCTGCTCCTAAATAGCCCTTTTCAATATAAGTGCCTAATTCAGGGCGTAAAGGATTGTTATAAATCTGACTAGCACTTTTTTTCATAGCTTCTAATCCCAAGGCAACGTCAAAATCACGAATTCCCCTGTGATAAGTATCTGCAATAACAATACCAGCTGGGTCTCCTACCATTGTGGTGGTTTCAGTGGCGTTTAATTCCCATTTGGGGAGCCAGCCACTCTCCTTATAAATCTCCAACATACTTTTCACCATATTGGACTGTTGTTGGGGATAAAGCAGACTCATTAATGGGTGTAAATTTCTATGGGTATCCCACAAAGAAAACACCGTATATCTGGTGTCTTTGGTACTCAAAGTTTCTCTTGAACCCATGGCAGGGTAAGAACCGTCTACATCATTAAGCACATTGGGGTGAATTTGTGTGTGGTACAAAGCCGTATAAAAAATTTCTTTTGCATTTGGTTTTCCTCCTTTTACACGAACCACAGAAAGTACCTCTTCCCAAAGTGCCGTGGTATTTGCCCTAATTTGATCAAAAGATTGCCCACCTACCTCTGATATTAAGTTGGCTCGGGCATTTTCAATGCTTACATAAGATACCCCAATTTGCAAGACCACTTCGGTGGGCTTTTCAAACTGGTAAGTAAAATAAGCGCCAATACTGTCTCCAACAACTGTTTGCCTGAAACCTTTCATTAGTCTGGTTTTGCCATTGTATCCCATCCACTGCGCTTCTTCTCCATGGTATTTAGTGGGTCTTTTCCAAAATCCCTGTACTTGGGTAGGCTTAGAAACCCTTGCCACAAAATAGACAGGATAAGCTTCTTCTGGTTTGTAGTAGCAAAAACTTCCTACTTGTCTCATCCCTTCAATTTCAGTATCAGACACTCTTTTTAAACTAGCCCCCTGCTCATTAGTAAGACCCAAGCCTAGGTTTAATAAAATATTGGCCTGACCAGCTGGAAAGGTATAGCGACTCACTCCTACTCTTGTGCTTGCTGTAGTGGCTACCTTAATCCCATATCGGTCCAGCTCATTCTCATAATATCCCACGGAAGCTTTTTCGTTGCTATAAGTAGTACCGTATTCAGATGGACTCGTTTCTAAAGCGCCTGCTGTTGGCATTGCAATAATTACACCCAGTTCTGGACAGCCAACACCAGATAAATTAACATGGCTAAAACCAGTTAAAAATTTATTTTCGTTTACATAGGGCGTAGAAAGCCAACGGCTGTCTTTTTCCATAGGAAAATTTTGAATTCCAGCCACATTGAAGGGGCTCACACTTACCATCCCTCTAGGGGCAATAGGCCCTGGATTTGTAGTGCCAAAATTTGAGCTTCCAATAAAAGGATTTACAAAATCTACTAAGCTACTGCTTTGTTCTGCTGCTGTGGGTGTTTTTAAATCAGTTGCATCTTGGCAAGAATAAAAAGACAAACTCACAAATAGCAGCGCAGTGTAATATGTTTTTTTAAAAGGGTTCATGAGCAAACATTATTATTTCTGTGTATTCTTAGATGCTTTAATCACTTCCCATTGGGCTGCTGTTATGGCATTTCCGTCAAAAAAAGAAACACCGTTGGCCCCATTGTTTTGGGCCTCACTGATAGCTAAACCTACCTCTTCAGCACTCATAGGGGGTACGTACACCCCTGTGTGCAAACCTACCCCTTTGCCCTTTAAATCATTTACTCCTTGGGCGGTAGCAAAACCAATCCAATCTACCCCTTCGTTATAAAAACTGTTATAAATCATAGGCAAAACCGCATCTATATTCCATTTGTCCCACCTTTGGCGCACCATATGGTCTGCCATCTCCGGATAAGGAAACACGGCAGCAGTGAGCATTTTATTGTTTTTATGGGCAATGTCATAAGCAGCGTCTACAATACTTTTTACTTTATTTAACCTAAACTGCTTCCATTCTATATCAATTTCAGGATGCACCATTTCTAAAGGATTTCTGTGGTGCTTCTCTTGGAACTCCGCCACACAAACCTCGCAATAACAAAAGTCAAATTCTGGCAGTTCCGTATCTTGAACCAAGTTGTATTTTGGCAAAAGTCCCACGGGTAAATAAATGTCTGAATACCTTATATAATCTAAGTGAACACTTGCCACCCCGCTAACTTTAGCCAAACCTGCTACAAGAGAAAGCACATGGTCTCTGGATTCTTTTCTAGTGGGACACATCCATTTGTAATAACCCACATAGGGTGGCTGGTCAAAGCAAGATTTACCGTCCCTACTCACTGCATACCACTCTGGGTGCTTTTCTGCCTCCTTATCTCCAGGCCTATTAATAGCCATAATCCAAGCGTGCACTTCCAATCCTGCTTTTTCAGCTATGGGCACCAAACGCGCTAGAAGACTAGGGTCTGTGTTGGTATTTATCAACACTGCATCTATGCCATTTTGGGTATATTTTTCAAACTCATCTACATAAGAGGCATCTGTCCTTTCCGGGTTAGCTGTAGTCCAAGTCCAATATTTAAATGGCGCTTTAACAGGTGTTTCCGCCAAAGTCTTTGGCTTGTTTTGACAGGCACTCAAAAATACGAGGGCCAAAAGCCCAAAAATCATAGGGCGTTTAAGGGTGGTTAGTTTCATAACGTATAAATTTACCATAGGGGTTTATTTCTAAAGTTTCAGGACCAAAAGGACTGTCGCAAAGCAGGCTAAAACCTGTGGTGTGAAGGGCTATATTTAAAACTACTTCAGTGCCTTTCCACACTACATTACTTTGTATGAGGGATTTATTTAAAGGCAGCCCCGCTTTATGTGCCGCCAATAATTTTCTGTACTCCTGGTACATGAACCATTTTAAATGCTCTTGTTCAGGGGGCGTAAATTCTTCCGCTTCACCAGGATATTTAGCACTGAAATACACATATCCCCACTTTTCTGGTTCGTGCATATTCACCACCATTTGAGGAGACCACACCCAATTGTATTCAGGCAAATAGGATCCGTTGGGGTCTTTTTTACGGCTGTAACGGCCCTCTTTTAACTCAAATTCCCAATTGACCCTAGAAAAACCCATACGCCAGAAAGTACCAGCTACAGTGGCATTCATTTGAGTCACTTCATTAAAAACAGTCCATGGTATGGCTACTTCTAAAGACCAGCCTTGGTCTGAGTCAGAAGCATCGTTTATGGTACCCGCTACATGGACTGCAGACAAAACCCCCTTCATGTCCCATTGATTTAATACTTTAGGATTGTTTCTATAAGGTGCAGTCAAAAACAAATCCCAAACCGTATTGAGCACATTCATTTCAAATTCTACATAATTATGGGTATCTCCGTCTGGATCAATGAAAATTTCGAAATCATTGTTGTAAAAAATAACCGTATCCCGCTGCTTTAATGTACCCCAAACATGTGGCTCTTCAAGTCTAGCCATGAAGTACAAATATTTCTCATCCCATAACATTTTCATTTGGGTATTGTATTTTGGCTTTTTTAACCCTTCAATATCAACAAATGGAGCTGTCCATGGCGTGCTGTCCCAAACAGATTCCTCCGCCATACCATCTATTAAAATAGTCTCAGACGTCCTGTAAGCTACATAAGAATGCGGTATGGGCGTATTGGATTCAAATGGAAGTGATTGCCCTGAAGAATAGGCCACAAAGAAGAAACTCAGACTAAAAAAAAGGCAATTTTTTAAAATTATTTTCATGAATAATACCTAGTAAATGTTATTCTAAAATTACAAATTGTATTCTTATAGCAGAATTTAAACTAAATTTCACCCCACAAGGTATACTTATAATCTGATCCAATTTTGTTAATTTTAAAAGAATTTTAAAAGAATTTAGACCAATGACAATGCATTTAAGGCATACAACATCCTTATTAAAACAATAAAAACTTCCTAAATTCATTTTTTTGATAGCACCGCTTAAATAACCTCCATGATTGCAGATAATCAAATAGACGCACTACTTAACCAACCTTCTTATTCGAAGAAATATCAAATTACAAAAAGGCATCATGTGATCTTTTGGACTATTTACATCTTATTTAACACCATTAGATGGGGGAGTTATTTTGACGATTATAGCTACTCTTTAAAAACAAATTTACTGGGCTTTCCCATTCATATGACTTTGGCTTACCTTAATGTTTATTACCTCATGCCAAAGTTTGTATACAAAAAAAAATACTGGAGTTACGCTGGACTAGTGGTGCTGTCTTTATTTTTAATGCTGATTTTAAAATACTACCTCACCTATTATTTGGTGAGCACCACCAATGTATGGCCCGAAGGACCCGAAGAACCCAATGGTTTAAGTTTCAATTACGCCCTTCAAATGATGCTGGGCGAATTTTACGTAGTAGCCTTTGTCACGGCCATTAAAGTGACCATTGACTGGCTGGGAGAAAACAATCGATTTAACGATTTAGAAAAAAGACAATTGGCTACTGAGTTGCGTTTTTTAAGGTCCCAAGTGTCTCCCCATTTTTTCTTTAATACCCTCAATAATATTTATGGCCTCACCCTAGAAAAGTCAGACAAAGCACCTGAAGTGGTTCTTAAGCTCTCCGAGCTGATGCGCTATTTATTATACGCCACCAAAAAAAGAAAACAAGATTTAGTGAGCGAACTCCACTGCATTCAAAATTACATAGACCTAGAACGCATTCGATTTAGTGATCACTTAAAAGTAACGGTGGATATTAAAGGAGATTTAGAAGGCAAAAAAATTGCACCCATGCTACTGATTCCAATTATTGAAAATAGTTTTAAACACGGTGCAAATCAAAATTTAGGCGCGGTGAAAATTTCTCTAAGTGCTCAAGTAACGGGAGATTTTTTGTACTTTGAAGTTTGTAATAATTTACCCGTAAACACGCAAGACGCCAAATCGCTAATCCATGCAAACAAAAACAGCAGTGGTATTGGCTTGGCCAATGTGAAAAAAAGACTAGAACTGGGTTACAAGCCCCAAGAGTATCATTTAGAAATAAACCAAACCGACCAACACTTTACCGTAAAACTCAAATTAAAAGTATGAGTCTGAAAACCATCATTATAGACGACGAACCCTTAGCAGTAAGCATTCTGGAAAAATACTGCAAAGAAATTAATGACATTGAACTTGTGGCTAGTTTTAATAATGCAGTAACAGCAGCAAGTTTTGTTCAAGATAATCCTTTAGACCTTATTTTTTTAGACATTAACATGCCTGTACTAGATGGCTTGTCTTTTCTAAAAAGTTTGGAGGTAAAACCCATGGTCATTATGACCACCGCCCATGAAACCCATGCCCTAGAAAGCTTTGAACTTCAAGCCATTGACTATCTGGTCAAGCCCATCCCATTTCCGAGGTTTTTAAAATCTGTTCAAAGAGTCATACAGCTAAGAAAACCCCGAGAAGTTCTAGACCATTCAACTACTGAAACGAAGAGTATTTTTGTGAAAATTGACAAAAAGAAATTGCAAAAAATTGAACTGAACAAAATAGTCCTTATTGAAAGCCTAAAAGACTACATCAGAATCAAAACAGATTTAGGAAAATACATTATCCACAAAACATTGAGCAGCTTTACAGATGAGCTTCCTCCAGATAAATTTATCAGAATACACCGGTCTTTTACAGTAGCCATAGACCGTATAGAATCTGTAGAAGGAAATAGTATAGAAATACAAGGAGAACGGTTTACAATAGGCAGAAGTTATATTACGGAAGTAAAGTCTAAAATTCTTCAAGACCTTATTAGTTAAGGCGTGGCCAAATGGCTAAGGTGTTTGTCTTGTAGTACAATCTATTAAGCCACAGGGCATTGTCGTTTGTCTAAATTAATTGCACAAAGGGTTTTTTATTTAGACCTTAAGTAAGTTAAACAAGAAATACCATGCGCCTACTTTATTACTTAAGTAAAACACAAGCAGCTACTGCAAAATTAGGGGTGTTATTTTCTATAATACTGTTATTTGTTGTGGTGGCATGCCAAACCAAAGGGCCCAAAATAAAAGACGTCAATACTGGAATGCTTTTAGAAAAGGTGCCAGATTCCGTAGACTTTACTTTTCACGTGAAGCCCATACTTTCAGACAGGTGCTTTAAATGCCATGGGCCAGATAAAAATGCCCTTCAGGGCGGTCTTTCGCTGCATACTGCAGCGGGGGCCTATATGGCCCTTGGCAAAGCCAAAGACCGCCAAGCCGTAGTCCCATTCAAACCAGAGGCAAGTGAACTAGTGGTGCGCATACACAGCACAGACCCAATCACCCAAATGCCACCTCCAGAATCCAATCTAAGCCTTAGTGAATACGAGAAAGAGGTCCTGGAAAAATGGATTACCCAAGGAGGTAATTACCAAGAACATTGGGCATTTAGCCCTCCAACAGCAGAAAAAGTTCCAAATCTAAACCCCAGTTGGGGAGCCAACGAAATAGATGCTTTTGTCTACAAAAAACTCCTTGAAAAAGGCCTAGACCCCTCTGAAGCAGCATCCAAAGAAGTGCTTTTAAGAAGGGTATTTTTGGACCTTACAGGATTGCCGCCTAGCCCAGAAACTGTAAAAGCATTTGTGTCCAATACAGACCCTAACGCATATGACAAAATAGTAGATAGTTTATTTAGCACCGCAGATTACGCGGAACACATGGCCTCTGAATGGTTGGCCATTTCAAGGTATGCAGACACCCACGGCTATCAGGATGATTTTGAGAGAACCATGTGGCCGTGGAGGGATTGGGTTATTCACGCTTTTAAAGAAAACATGCCTTACAATACTTTTGTGACCTATCAGTTGGCTGGAGACCTATTGCCCAACCCTACCAAAGAGCAAATTTTGGCAACAGGATTTAATAGAAACCATAAAATTACTTTCGAAGGGGGTGTTATACCAGAGGAATACCGAGTAGAATACGTAGAAGACAGGGCAAATACATTTGGCACTGCTTTTCTGGGTATGACTATGGAGTGTGCCCGTTGCCACGACCACAAATACGATCCTATCTCTCAAAAAAATCACTTTGAACTCTTCAGTTTCTTTAACAATCTAGATGAAAAAGGATTGGTTTCTGACCGCAATGAAGTCCCGGCGCCCACCATGAGAATTACACCAGAAGACCAAAAAGGAGTGCTAGCCTTTTTAAACTTACAAGAGCGCCAAAAAATGCCTGACAAAAATGGTATAGACAAGGGCATGGAAATTATGGTCATGCAAGACATGCCCATTGCCAGAAAAACATTCATATTAAACCGTGGGGCTTATGACCAACCCACCACAGAGGTCTTTCCTAATACCCCAGAAAAAATATTGCCTTTCCCAGAACATTTTCCAAAAAATAGGTTGGGGCTTTCTCAGTGGTTGTTTGCAGAGGAGCATCCGCTAACAGCGAGGGTAGCCGTCAATAGAATATGGCAGCGCTTTTTTGGTCAGGGATTGGTAGCCAGCAGCTATGATTTTGGTAACCAAGGGTCACTTCCTACCCATCCTGAATTACTGGATTTTATGGCCCTTAAGTTTAAAGATGGGGGGTGGGATTTACATAAAATCATGCGATTCATTGTACAATCAGACACCTACAAACAAAATAGTGCCGTAAGCGAAAAAGCCCTTCAATTAGACCCAGAAAATAAATGGCTGGCCAGGGCACCAAGATTGAGATTGTCTGCAGAGAGCATTAGAGACCAAGCCTTAGCGATTAGCGGCTTATTGGTCAGAAAAATTGGTGGCCCGAGCGTAAAACCGTATCAACCAGAAGGCTTGTGGAAAGAAACCACCGGCGGAGGCGGCGGAAGTACAGCCAACTATGTGCCAGACACTGGTGCTTCTCTCTATAGAAAAAGTATGTACACCTTTTGGAAAAGAACCGTTCCTCCGCCGAGCATGCTCACCTTTGATGCCTCTAATAGAGATTTATGCAGTGTAAAAAGCCAACAAACCAATACCCCACTTCAGGCCTTAGTATTATTAAATGACCCACAAATCATAGAAGCATCTCGGGTATTGGCAGAAAAAGCTACTAAAAAAGAAACCAAAGTAGCCGCCCAGTTGGCCTATATATACTTGGCAGCTACTGGCCAATTTACCACTGAAAAAGTAGCCGAACAATTACTAGCGCTTTACCACGACATGGAGCAACAGGTATTAGAAGAAGGTGTTTTACCTGAAGCGTATTTAGGCATTGGAGAAAAAGAAAGGTCTTTTAAAGAAAAAGATACTGCATTTACCGCCCTGTCCCTAACAGCTCACACCATTTTAAATTTAGACCTAACCATTACCCGCAGCTAATCATGAGTGAAAAAAAGATTATAGAAGAACGCTCCCTACAACTCAACAGAAGGGCCTTTCTAGGTAAAACTGCTCTTGGCATTGGTGGGATTGGCTTGGCCTCATTATTAGGTACGCCATATTTTAACACCACTAAAAACGGCGTAATTACTTCTGCTACACCAAATGCAGGTGTTAAGGGATCCCTAGGAGGGCTCCACCATCCTGCCAAAATAAAAAGGGTCATTTATTTGTTTCAAAGTGGTGGCCCCTCACAATTAGAATTATTTGACTACAAGCCCATGCTCAATAAAAGGCGTGGAGAAGATTTACCAGAATCTATTAGAAACGGACAAAGGCTTACCGGAATGACCTCTGGACAAGATAAATTTCCACTAGTAGGTTCCCAATTTAATTTTAAACAATACGGCAACAACCCTGCATGGATCAGCGATCTTTTGCCTTATACCGCAAAAGTAGCAGACGACATTTGTGTGATAAACTCCATGTATACAGAGGCTATTAACCACGATCCTGCAGTCACTTTTTTCCAAACAGGCTCCCAACAACCCGGGCGTCCAAGTATTGGGTCTTGGTTGAGTTATGGCTTAGGCAGTGAAAATGACAACCTTCCTGCTTTTACCGTTTTACTTTCTAGGGGAACAGGAAGGCCCAATGGTCAACCTTTGTATACCAGGCTTTGGGGGAATGGGTTTTTACATTCCCTACACCAAGGGGTGCAGTTTAGGGCAGCCAAAGATCCTGTCTTGTATTTAAATGATCCAGACGGCATGAATAAGGCTACTAAAAGAAACATGCTAGACCACTTGGCAGCATTAAATGACGCTGGTTATGAAGACTACGGAGATCCAGAGATTAAGAGTAGGATTGCCCAATATGAAATGGCTTATAGGATGCAAACCTCTGTGCCAGATGTAATTAGCACAGAAAAAGAGCCAGACTATATTTATAAAATGTACGGAGCAGACGCTAAAATCCCCGGTACATTTGCTGCCAACTGCTTGTTAGCTAGAAGATTGGCAGAAAAAGATGTGCGTTTTATACAACTGTATCATATGGGATGGGACCAACATGAAAACCTTCCTGGTGCCATTGCCAAACAAGCCAAAGATGTAGATCAGGCTTCTGCTGCACTCATTATGGACCTCAAACAGAGGGGTTTATTAGAAGACACCTTAGTGGTTTGGGGTGGAGAGTTTGGAAGAACCAATTACTCACAGGGACTACTCACAGATACCAATTACGGAAGAGACCACCACCCAAGATCCTTTAGCATGTATCTGGCTGGAGGCGGAATAAAACCAGGATTGTACGGAAAAACAGATGATTTTGGATACAATATTGTAGAAAACCCCGTACATGTTCATGATTTTCAAGCAACCATGTTACATTTATTGGGTATAGACCATGAAAAATTCACTTACAAACATCAGGGAAGAAGATTCAGACTTACAGATGTAGAAGGAAAAATTGTCAGAGATATTTTAAGTTAGCATGAAAAGAAAAGAATTTATAGCTACATCTGGTCTCGGATTTCTAGGCTTGGGGCTCTTTGGATGGGACACACTTGGGGTTAATGTCCTAAAAGATGCCGTTATAGGACATGGGAGCCACCAATACAAAATAGACTTAAACTGGGGCGCATTGAATCCCAATTTCTATCCTGTAAATGACTGCCATGAAATGGTACAGGACCGCAAAGGACTCTTGTACCTATTGACCAACCACACTGCCAATAATGTGTTGGTTTACAACACTTCTGGCGCCTTAGTAAACAGCTGGGGAAACGAATATCCAGGCGCACACGGACTGAGTATTCACGATGAAAACGGCACAGAATTCTTGTATATTTCAGACAACAACAGGCATGAGGTGATCAAAACAACCCTAGATGGAAAAGTGGTTCAAATTTTTCCCTTTCCTGTAGAAAGTGAGAAGTATCTTAGCCCCTCTGAGTATATTCCTACGGAAACTTGTGTGGCCGCAAACGGCGATGTCTTCGTGGCAGACGGCTATGGCGCACAATACATCCTTCACTACAATGCCAAAGGCGAACTTTTAAACGTATTTGGCGGAAAAGGGACGGAAAAACACCAGTTTTTAAATGCCCATGGCATTTGTATTGACACTAGAAGCAAAAACCCCAGCCTGCTCATTACTGAAAGACAGGGAAACGAACTAAAACGTTTTGACCTCAACGGGAATTTTTTAAGCACCACCCATTTACCAGGGGCATATATATGCAGGCCAGTCATTCACGAGCAAGAAGTGTATCTGGCCACTATTTGGTCTGGTGATGGGGCCGCCAATAGTGGTTTTATAGCTATTTTAGATCGAGACAATAAACTTACTTCTGCTCCTGGTGGTATAGCACCTTCTTACAATGAAGCGGGTGAGCTGCAAAAAATGCGCCAAGGTTTAAAAGTTTTTAAACACCCCCATGATGTTTGTGTAGACAAAGACCACAATGTTTATGTAACCCAATGGAATGCCGGAAAAACATATCCTATTAAACTCATAAGGATATGAGAAGTCTCTGTCTAATAAGGGAAAAACACTTTGTCTTAGTAGGGTGTATTGTGGTTGGTTTGCTGGGTTGCTTAGTGGGTTGTAAACAAGCGACTGACCAGTCAGTGACACTTAGCAGCTCCAAGACTTTTCAACTCTCTAATCCCCTGATTATAACAAAAAAAAAACTCTTTAAAGACAGTACAACAGTCCGGCTGGAGCGCCCTTATCCTGGCGCTATTTTATGGTTTCAATCAGAAGGAATAAATACCCAACTTAACAGTACACCAAAGGCGTATTCCTCCCCTATTATACTTAGTGAAAACACTAAATTACTTGCCTACGCCACGCATCCAGACTATAAAACCAGCGATACCGTGGCTTTAGAGGTATACAAAATAAAGCAACCTTTGAATCAAGCACAAATAAGTGTTTTTCCTCCGGCAAACGACGCTTATCCTGGAAAAGGAGCAGCCACCCTAATCAATAGTACTAAAGGGCCGCTGTCTTTTAGAAATAGTGAAGAATGGTTGGGCTTTAACCAACCGGTTGTAAGGATAGATTTGGTGTTTGAAAAAGCCATTGTCATGAATAAGGTGTATATCAGTAGCTTGATTGATCAAGATGCATGGATTTTTCCACCCACAAACATTATTGTAAAACACAATAATACCGCTATTGGAACACTTTATAATAAGGAAGCAGGTCAACCATTGATGGCCCAATTAAAAACTTTTATAGTAGATATTCCAATTAAAAGCTACACCCAACTCTCTATTGAAATAGCAGCCTTAAATAATATTCCTGAATGGCATCCTGGAAAGGGAACACAATCTTGGCTTTTTATAGATCAAATACTCGTAGAATAATATGTTTTTAATATTTCAACAAGTCAACATTTTTGGGGTTTTTCAACTGTTAAGCGTCCATTTTTTAGCCCTTTGTGGCAACTTTCAATTATTGAATTTCAACCTTTGGCAAATGATGGGAAATTTTCACCCACTTTTGGTGCATTTACCCATTGGTATTTTTCTATTTGGTTTTGCGTTGGAGTGTTTTAGTAGGTTTAAGAAAATACCGTTACCACAACAAATTAGCGCATTTACCTTAGCTACTGCAGCAGGTTTTGCACTCTTCTCTGTTATCTCAGGTTTACTTTTAGCCCAGGATGGGGCTTACAACCAAGATAACTTGTCCTTACATAGAAACATGGGAATAGCCTTTACCCTAGGGGCATTTGGCTTGCTTTTCATACAACAATATAAAGCTGTTTGGACCACAAAAGCATTCCTTCCCCTCTATGCTATATTGGTGCTTTTATTGAGTATTACTGGGCATTACGGCGGAAACATGACCCATGGTGAAGGCTTCTTATTTGGGCAAAATGATTCCAGCTCAAGCCTTTCCATTGCCTCATTGGAAAATACCATGGTTTATAACGATTTGGTGAAGCCTGTGTTGGACCTTAAATGTGTGGCCTGTCACAACGAAAAAAAAACAGAGGGTGGTCTATTGATGACATCGCCAGAATGGCTGCTAAAAGGTGGGGAACATGGTCCCATTTTTCCAACAAATAAAGATACTTTAGGTACCCTTCTTACCAGAGTACATTTACCCTTAGAGGAAAAAGAGCATATGCCACCAAAATCCAAAAAGCAACTCAGCAGTCAGGAAATAGTCCTGTTAGAATGGTGGATTCAAAACAAAGCCTGTTTTGACTGCAGTACAGCTAATTTAGAAGCCAATGAAAAAGTGGCGTTGGCATTGCAATCCTTTCTAGAAGACAACAGTCCTATTAAACAATGGGAGAAAACCATAGATCCTGTGCCACAAGATTGGATCCTCGCATTAGCCTCCAAAGGAATTACGGCCTATCCAATTACTTTTGGACACCCTATGGTAATAGTCAACGCAAGAGGGAAACAAAATCTGACTAAAAAAGACTTTAAACTCCTGAAAAAATACCAAGAAAATATTGTAGAAATAAACTTGGGTGCTAGCAATATGAATGACACTTTAGCGGTGTTTTTGAAAAACTTTGAGCATCTTTTGAAATTGCAAATTCCACAAACCCCAATTACAGACAAAGGGATGGAATACGTAAAATCTCTAGACCATCTGTTGACCATAAATGCTTTTGCCACCAATGTGACCAGCAAATCATTAGATATCATTAGTGAAATAAATACCTTAGAAAACGCCTACCTCACAGACACGCAAATCAATAAAAATACAATGGAGGCCTTTGTGGCTAAAAACGGAAAGCTACGCTTGCATTATATCTCTGAAGATACTTTTGCCCAAACCGCATTAGACCCGCCTACTATTTTATCCAAAACAGATTTTTTTAGAGATTCTCTAGCCATAGAAATGGCCTATGTGTTTGAAAATGCAAGTCTCTTTTACACCCTGGATGGAAGTACTCCTGACACGACTAGTATAAAATACAACCGTCCTTTTTCCATAGACAAGACTACCGTTCTAAAAGCGGTTACTTATATGGAGGGATGGGGACTAAGTGCCGTGGCAGAGGCAGATTTTAAAAAGTCTAATATAGATTATTCAAAGGTGGAGCTGTTGGAAATACCCAATGAAAAATACACCGCTAATGGAGGGAAATCACTGGTAGATTTAAAAAGAGGTTCTACCAATTTTGTAGACGGCATGTGGCTTGGATTTGAAGGGAAAAACAGCGAGGCAATACTCACATTAAGCAAAAGTGAAAAAGTGAATTCAATAGCAGTTGGAACCTTGTCTGCTCCTGCAAGTTGGATTTTTTACCCTATTGGTCTAGAAATCTTCAGCAGTAACAATGGGATTGATTATAAAAAAATAGCCCAACAAAGTTATTCTCCTGAGGAGCCAAACAACGACGTTAAAAAGAAATTTTTGGAAATCTCTTTTCCTGAAGTTGCCGCCACCCATCTAAAGGTAGTGGTGAAAAGCCCCCTTAAAAATCCTGAATGGCACCCCAACCCAGGAGGCAAAAGCTGGATTTTTATAGATGAAATTATTGTAGACTAGTGTTTGCAATTGACTAAATTATAGTATGTGGCATTTTTTTTACTGAAAAGTTTAATGTTAATTATAATCTAGCTCATATTATTATATGGTATCGGATATCTAATAATTATCATAACTTGATTGTATTAAATTTTTAGAGCTATTCATAAATCTCCAATAATATCTCTTTGGTAACAGATGTTACAAAGCAGCCATCATATTTTCCTTACTTTTGACAAAAATATTTAAATGGATTTTATTTTAGACCCTTGGCCGTGGTATGTATCCGGCCCTCTTTTTGCTTTAGTCATGCTTAGCCTTACTGTCTTTGGAAAGAACTTTGGCATGTCTTCTAACCTCAGAACACTCTGTGCCATTGGTGGTGCAGGGAAATGGGCTTCCTTCTTTAAATTTGACATTAAAGCCCAAAAATGGAACTTAGTCGTGGTATTAGGTGCCGTTATTGGTGGGTATCTCGGAAGTCATTTTCTCCAAAACCAACCAGATATAGCTATAAGCGCGTCTACCGTAGAGGCATTACAACAAATGGGATTTCAGAATCCTGGAGCCAGTATTTTACCCCCTGAACTCTTTAGTTTAGA
>Ga0181607_10002545_pt1 | contig 16060 bp, 15 predicted proteins | sample 041ome_9_FD_132420 | JGI IMG/M metagenome (GOLD analysis project Ga0181607, IMG submission 132420) | Coastal salt marsh microbial communities from the Groves Creek Marsh, Skidaway Island, Georgia - 041413US metaG (megahit assembly) | ecosystem: Environmental > Aquatic > Marine > Intertidal zone...
AACACAGGCCGCTGCATCGCCCGAACGCGCGCTTTCCAGCATCGACCACATCGAGGTGTTTTTGCCAGAGCGTAACACCTGACTGGGCTTGTCATCCATCGTGACAACGTCGGTTGCGTGGCAAATTGTGACACGCTCTGACAGTTCTGGACGCTTTGACACCAAAGATGCCAGCACATCTTCGGGACCATGGATTAGAAAGTGTAGAGCAGAGTTTTTTGCTGCAGAAATAGCAACACCGGCGACAACGGTCGCCGGTCCATGATCGCCACCCATGGCGTCAATGCTTAGTACGATGCGCTTTTGCGCCACGGACGTCTTACCTGTCTCGGTGGTTGTCATAAGCGCGCGATACCAAGCTTATGCTGCGTCTTCGTCCAGCTCGACTTCGTCGCCCATTGCGACGACTTCACGATCGGCATAGTGACCGCAAGACGCACAAACGTGGTGTGGACGCTTTAGTTCGCCACAGTTTGAACATTCGTTCGGATTTGCAGCAACCAATGAATCATGCGCGCGACGATTGTTGCGGCGGGATTTCGATACTTTATTCTGTTGGACAGCCATGGTCTCAACCTCAATCTAATGCGGGACCGCAGTCCCATGTTTCCATCTTTTGTACTGGGCCGCATATATCGAAATGCGAGCGATGTACAACCTAATTTCGCAAGAAGTCGCGAAAATAGCGATCATTTGTGAATTAGCAAGAGGGGAATTAGGGTTTTCCGTCCTCTTTTTGCATTTTCTCTTTCAGAGCGGCCAAGCCGGCAAAGGGTTTCACATCGTCATCGGTCATTGGCGCTATCCCTTTTTCCGAAAATACGGTCTGATTCAGCGCGGCGTCGTCTGCACGCGGATAATCCGGCAACGCAAGGGCAAGCGCCTCTGTCATGATTGACCACAAATCGAAATTATGGCCCAACGGTTCCAATGTCTCGTCGCTTTCCATCTCGATCTCGGTTTCGTCCTCTTTGGACGAGCGAATCTGTGCTTCGGGGATAAAGCGGCGGGTGATCGGCGTATCAAGGCGCGTGGTGACAGGTTCAAGGGTGATGACACAAGGCTGCTGGACCGTGGCGCCAAGGGTCGCAGTCAAAAGCCATTCACGTTTACCGTGCGCGACCAAAGTTCCCTTGAAACGCAATTTTTTCAAAGAGATAAGCGATAAGTCATCCGCGATTTGGCGAAGTTGTGCCACATCGGGTTGAATTTCGAACAAAGTTGGGCGACGTTCGTTCAAATCGGCGACTTTTAAAACATGATCGGTCGACGGGGACACTGACATGCGTTTGTTCCTTTCATGCGCGAGCGGAATGGTTTACAAGCCGAATAAAGACCATTGACGGCCAAGACAAGAGGAATGGGAATTCATGAAATCCAGAAAGATTGCGTTATCTTTTGTTCTATGCGCTGGATTGGCCGCTTGTAGTGCCCAAATGCGCACACATGGCTATGTCCCCCCGCAAGAAGATTTGGATAACGTGATTGTAGGTGTTGATACGCGCGACACCGTGAATGACACCTTAGGTGTTCCAACCACTTTCGGGGCCGTCAAGGATGGCAACTATTACTATGTGAGATCACAATTCAAACAGCTTGGCATGTTCAAACCCGAAGAAATATCCCGCGAAGTTGTATCAGTGTCCTTTGATGACAAGGGTGTGGTTAGAAATATCGAAAGATTCGGGCTTGAAAACGGCGAAGTGATCGTACTTGAACACCGCGTCACAGAAACCTCTGTGCCGGATCTTGGGTTTATTCGTCGTTTGATTTCTACGATCGGCGGCCCATCTGCCAGCCAGTTTATTCGTTGATTGGTCGCGGTGCGCGGGATGACGTGCGCGCCGGCAAACACCTCGCTGCGCGTTGATCGTGGCGGGTTAAGCGCATATCTGGCGACAGACCCCATGACGATCAGGGCGGCACAGCAGTTGCGGGCAAAGGCCTTTGGGCGCGTCCCAGACGCCGATCTTGATTGCGACGAATTCGATGCGCAGTATCTTCATTTCGTCGTCGAACACCGTCAAAGCGGTCGGCTTGTCTGTACCTTTCGTGTTGGTCATTTCCTAAGCGGGCAGGATCTGTCCAAGTCTTATTCAGCCCAGTTTTATGATCTATCTGTGATGCAGCATCTCTCGTCACCTTTGGCCGAGATGGGGCGGTTTTGCATTGATCCAACGCATCGTGACGGTGATGTTTTGCGCGTTGCATGGGGGGTGATGACTGCATTTGTTGATGCGCATGCTATCGGAATGCTGTTTGGCTGTGCATCGTTTTTTGGGACCGACCCTTTGGAGTATCTGCCGGCGCTGCGCTATTTACAGGAAAAAGCGGCCCCCCCAGCGCATCTTGCGCCACTGGTAAAATCACCCGAGATCGTTCGATTTTCTGATCTGCCAAATGATGTGCGTGACGACAAAATGGCACTCCGCCAAATTCCGCCTTTGTTGCGGACTTATTTGACCATGGGCGGCTGGGTCAGCGACCATGCCGTTATCGATCGTCACTTGGGAACGTTTCATGTCTTAACAGCTGTCGAGATTGCGGCGATACCGCCGACGCGCAAGCGGCTGTTGCGTGCGCTGGCTTGACGTTTCGCGCGCCGCGGCGTAGCTGATGCGCTATGGCACAGATACCTTTATTACAGCTCAATCAAATATCACTCACCTTTGGGGGTGATCCCATTTTTAATGGGTTGGACTTGGTTGCCCAAACGGGCGATCGCTTGGCCTTGGTTGGCCGCAATGGATCCGGAAAATCCACCTTGATGAAGGTGATGGCAGGGCTTGTTGAACCCGATCATGGCACCCGCGTCATGCCGTCGGGTATCAGCGTGGGCTATATGGAACAAGATCCTACAATGGACGGTTTTGCAACGCTGGGCGATTATGCCTCGTCTGAACTAGATCCGGGCGAGCTGTATCGTGTCGAACGCGCCTCTGAAGGCCTAAAGTTTGATCCCGATCGGCCCTTTTCGACCGCATCGGGCGGTGAACGGCGTCGGGCAGCGTTGGCTAAGTTGATGGCAGAGGCGCCAGAACTGATGTTGTTGGACGAACCAACAAACCATTTGGACATCGAAGCCATCGCTTGGCTTGAGGCGGAATTGAAATCAACACGCGCGGGCTATGTCATCATCAGCCACGACCGTGCGTTTCTGAACGCATTGACACGCGCCACCCTTTGGATTGATCGCGGTATGGTACGGCGTGCGGATGTGGGGTTCCAAGGGTTCGAAGCATGGCGCGACAAGATCTGGGAAGAAGAGGACATCGCCCGCCACAAGCTGGATCGCAAAATCAAGGCCGAAGCGCGTTGGGCGGTTGAAGGTATTTCAGCGCGACGTAAGCGCAATCAGGGTCGTGTTCGCGCCTTGCAAGCCTTGCGTCAAGAACGTGCAGACCAAATCAAACGCCAAGGTGCTGCCGCGATGGAATTGGCTGCCGCGCCAAAGTCGGGTAAAAAGGTGATAGACGCCAAAGGTCTGAGCAAAGCTTTTGACGGAAAGACCATCGTAAGCAATTTTTCTTTGACCGTACAGCGCGGCGATCGCGTTGCTTTTGTTGGCCCAAATGGTGTCGGAAAAACCACTGTGCTGAAAATGCTCATGGGTGAGGTCGCAGCGGATGAAGGGCAGGTGGATCTAGGGACAAACCTTTTGCCCGCAATATTTGATCAGTCCAGTGCACAGCTGGACCCGAATATGTCTTTGTGGGACAGTCTGACAGGCGACCCAAGCATGCGCGTATCTGGTCAAGCCGATCAGATCATGGTCCGTGGGCAACCAAAACACGTCGTGGGCTATCTGAAAGAGTTTTTGTTCGACGAAGCGCAAGCGCGCGCGCCCGTGCGATCGCTTAGCGGTGGTGAAAAGGCACGTTTGTTGTTGGCCAAAATCATGGCGCGCGAAAGCAATCTATTGGTATTGGACGAACCTACAAACGACCTTGATGTCGAAACCTTAGATTTGTTGCAAGAATTATTGGACACCTATGATGGCACGGTTTTGTTGGTAAGCCACGATAGGGATTTCCTAGACCGCGTCGCCGCAACGACGATTGCAATGGAAGGTGATGGAAAAGCGACCGTTTATGCGGGTGGATGGAGCGATTATCAAGCGCAGCGCAAACCAACCGATGTGCCCGTTCAGAAAGCAGCGGTGAAAAAGGCAAAGTCGGACGCACGAAGTGCTGACAAACCCAAAGAGGCGGGTCTCAGTTACACCGAAAAACATCGTTTGGAAAAGCTGCCAACGATTATTGAGCGATTGGAAGCAGAGATTGCCAAATTAGAAGAATTTATGTCTGACCCCGATCTTTATACCCGCGAGCCTTTGAAATTTCAAAAGGCGACCGATGCGTTGGTGGAGCGTCAGAACGCGCTCGCCGCGGCAGAGGAGGAGTGGTTGATGCTTGAGGATAAAGCATCTGGGTAACGTGGTTTCGCAAGGCATGCGGGGCCTGTGCATAAAGCGTCGCCCGCGGGTTATTAGAAAATACTTACATAAGTACCAGACACAAAAAAAGCGCCGATCCGAGGATGGCGCTTTTTCATTTCAGGTGACCGTTCGTTTAGCTGTTCATGTCATAGGCGCGTTCGCCATGGACCGTCAGGTCTAGACCGTTTGTTTCAGTCTCTGCATCAACGCGCAGCGGAGTGATCAGGCCAACGACTTTGATCAATACGATAGTGACAACAATTGTGAATGCCCCGACAATTGCCAACGCGCCCAGTTGTGCGGCCCACGTACCGGCGCCAAAAGCTGCTATCATGATTGTCCCAAAGATACCGCCAACACCGTGGACCGCAAAGACGTCGAGCGTGTCATCAATGCGCAACTTGTTGCGTACCAAATTTACGGCTTCTTGGCACAAGATACCTGCAACGCCGCCGATGACCAGTGCTTCGATTGGGCCAACAAAGCCAGAGGCGGGCGTAATCGACGCAAGACCTGCAATTGTACCTGTCACGATGCCAACCAGCGAGGCTTTTCCGTATTTAATCTTTTCCCACAATGCCCACGTCAGCGATGCGGTCGCCGCAGAAATATGGGTCACGGTCAAGGCCATGGCCGCGCCACCGTCAGCTGCCAATTGGGATCCACCGTTAAAGCCAAACCAGCCCACCCAAAGCATTGCTGCGCCAATCATCACGAAACCTGGGTTGTGCGGCGGGGTTGCGCGGTTTTTCCGCGGACCCAAGAACATCGCAATCAAAAGCGCCGCAAGGCCCGCCGTTTCATGGACCACAATACCGCCCGCAAAGTCGCGGGTTCCGGTTTCGCCAAAGATACCGCCATCGGCCAGCATACCGCCGCCCCAGATCCAATGCACCACCGGCGCATAGCAGAGCAGCATCCAAAGGCCTGAGAATACGAGAACAAAGCCAAAGCCCACGCGTTCAACATATGCGCCCACAATCAAAGCTGGGGTAATGATGGCAAAGGTCATTTGAAAGGCAAAGAACAGGACCTCTGGCAGTGTGCCAGAAAGGCTGTCTGTTGTCACACCTGACAAAAATGCTTTGTCTAGGCCGCCCCACAGGCCACCTTCGGCGGAGCCAAAGGCGATGGAATACCCAAATGCGAGCCACAGAATGCTAATAAGACAGGCAATGGCATAACATTGCATAAAAACGCTCAACACGTTGCGTGCGCGCACAAGACCGCCGTAAAATAGGGCTAGTCCAGGCAGTGTCATAAAGAGCACGAGTGCCGTTGCGACGATAATCCATGCTGTATCTGCACCGTTCATAATGTCGTCCTTGTTTCAAGTTGTGTGTTTGATGTGCGTTATCGACACAATCACGCAGCTGATGCATCGAAAATAGGCGATTTATGTCTGGCGAAATTGTAAAATGATTAAAAAATATGCGTAAATTTCGAATTATGCGCAATATTTGGGCAAATTAGAGGCGTGTCATGGCGCCTAGAAGAAGTGATAGCGCGTGATCACGCGCCGCTTTTCGAACCTGATCACGGCCTAGCGCGCCAAATTCAATCGTTTGGCAAACTTGGATCTGTTGTTCCAGCGCGACGGCAAAGCAGACCCTCCCTTCGGGTTTTGTGTCGCTGCCTCCTGGTCCTGCAATGCCCGTGACGGATACGGCCAACGTGGCTTGGGAATGCAAAACCGCACCTAATGCCATTTCGCGTGCCACCGCTTCGGACACCGCGCCGTATTTTTGCAACGATGCCGCTTGCACGTCCAACATGTCGATTTTGGCCGCGTTTGAGTATGTCACAAAGCCACGATCAAAAATCGCAGACGACCCAGCGACATCTGTCAAGGCGGCGGCCACTAACCCACCGGTGCAGCTTTCTGCGGTGGCAATCATGACACCCTTTCGCTGTGCCGCTTCCAGAATGCGTTCTGCGATCATGGCATAAGCCTTCCGTGAAAAAATCCTGCCATAAGCACAACGAGGATTGCAGCAAAAAGGCCTGCGATCACGTCGTCCAACATAACCCCCAACGCGTCGCCGCGCTGATCGGCCCAGCCGATTGGACCAAATTTTGTAATATCAAAAAAGCGAAAGCCTAGAAGCGCGGTGACCCAACCCGGCCACATCGCAAGCAGATTTGCCTCAGCATGTGCTGCGCCAATAAATATCGGCAGCAGGGCGATCCATTGGCCAGCCACCTCGTCAATCACGATTTCTGATGGATCGTGGTTATCTGTCCCATCGGTTTCAATCTTGGTTGCCCACCAACCGATTAAAAAAACGGCAGGAATAGCAAGGGCGAACCCAATTACGCCAAATGCGGCATGGATGGCCCACGCAGCAGGAAGCGCGGCCAGTGATCCCCATGTTCCGGGTGCCGGACGCAAGAGACCCACATAGAAAAAAGTCGCAATGAATTTTGTCATGGTTTCATCAGCGCCGCCGTTGCGATTGTGGCAATGCCTTCTTTGCGGCCTGTAAAGCCCAGTTCTTCTGATGTGGTCGCTTTGACGCTGATCCGTTCTGTTGTGATGCCAAGAATGCGCGACAGTTCGGATTGCATCGCATGGGCGTGCGGGCCAATCTTGGGCAATTCACAAATTATGGTGCAATCAATATTGCAAATATCATACCCTAGCGAACGCGATAGATCGCCTGCGTGTTTCAGAAATATCTCGCTTGCAGCCCCTTTCCATTGCGGGTCGGATGGGGGGAAGTGGCGCCCGATGTCGCCTTGTGCCAATGCGCCATAAATCGCATCAGTGATCGCATGCATTGCGACATCTGCGTCTGAATGGCCCTTAAGCTGCGCCGTATGTGGGATCTTTATGCCACAGAGAATGACGTGATCACCATTTTCAAAGGCATGCACATCATATCCGTTTCCCAATCTAATATCCATTATTTTCGGGTCCTTAATATTTGCTCCGCCCGTTCAAAATCTTCGGGGGTCGTTATTTTAATATTGGTATCAGCGCCAGATGTGATAACAACGTTGATTTGCGCCCGCCGCGCCACTTCGACATCATCGGCAGCGGGGTGTGTATTGTTCAAATGGGCATGTAATATCTCTTTGAACCAAAAGCCTTGTGGGGTTTGTGCACGAAATAAATGGGTGCGATCTTGGGTGCCGACCACTTTTCCTTCCCGCCCAATCCAAAGGGCATCCGTCACCGGGATGGCAGGCGCAGCGCCCATATTATGTTTTAATGCTTCGATCACGCCATCAATGATATCTGCCGAGATTGTCGCGCGCGCAGCATCGTGGATCAGGACAGCATCGGGGGCTTGTGATGCAAGGGCCTTTAGCCCAGCAAGGACCGATTGATCCCGCGTGGCACCGCCGTGGGCCACCAGAACTGTTGGGTCATCCAAGAGATCTTCATCATCCGGATGCAACACAGCGCAGATCTGTGAAATCTGTGGATGCGTTTTGAATGCCGAAAGGGTCCAATCAATCACGCGCCGGTCCAGCAACATCTGCCATTGTTTAGGCACACGGCCGCCTGCGCGTGTTCCGCGGCCTGCTGCAACGATGAGCGCCGCAATGCGCATGCTTACCCCTGTGTTTGGCGTTGTCCTGTGAAACTGTGTACCTAGGGTCTTTGAAAATAACAACCTAATTGACAGCTCGATGTTTTGATTAAAATTTATGCAATCTTATTTTTATGGTTAAAAAAATTGCAGATAATGCTTGCGGTGATGGACGGATTTTGGGTATCGCAAAGAAAAAAAGGAAATTTTGTGTATATTGACCTTGGATCAGTCCGCTTGTCGCCGCCTGTCTTTCTGGCCCCGTTGGCTGGAATTACAGATTTGCAGTTTCGCGACACGGTTGCGCAATTTGGTGCTGGTCTTGTGGTCAGCGAGATGATTGCATCCCAAGATATGGTCAATGCGCGCCCGATCGCACGTGACAAGGCCGAACTTGGGCTGGGGCGTGACAATACCTCGGTTCAAATCGCCGGACGTGACGCGTTTTGGATGGCAGAGGCCGCCAAGCTGATTGCGGCGCAGGGCGCAGCGGTGATTGATATCAATATGGGCTGTCCAGCAAAAAAGGTCGTAAGTGGGTATTCCGGGTCCGCGCTGATGAAGGATCTTGATCACGCCCTGACATTGATCGAAGCGGTCGTGGCAGCGGTGGACGTACCTGTCACGCTGAAAACACGCCTGGGGTGGGATGACGCGCTTTTAAATGCTCCCATACTTGCCAGACGTGCGCAAGATGCGGGCATTCGTATGATCACCATACATGGGCGCACACGCTGTCAATTCTATAAAGGGCGTGCGGACTGGTCCGCCATTGCTGCGGTCAAACAGGCGGTATCGATCCCGGTGATCGCCAACGGGGATATTACAACAGTCGCCGATGCGCAGCAGGCCTTAAAGCTGTCTGGTGCGGATGGCGTGATGGTCGGGCGAGGGGCGCAGGGGCGTCCATGGCTTTTGGCGCAGATTGCGCATCACTTGTATGGTGGACCGAAACCTCGGGTGCCGACAGGTCACGAATTTGTTGAATTGGTACAGGATCATTATCGGCGGATGATCGATTTTTACGGTGATGATCTGGGTCTGCGTGTCGCGCGAAAACATTTAGGCTGGTACATGGACGTTGCTGGTACACAGGGCAACTTGCGCAATTCTATTTTGACGGCGATATCCCCGAAATCTGTGTTGGATCTTTTGCCAGACGCCCTTTTACAAAGAGATGCTGCATGAGTGACGCCATTTTAAACAACATCTGGACCTCGATCCCTGTGCCCGCCATTTTATTGGATGCTCAGGATTTGATCTGTGAAATCAATCCCGCTGCCGAAGGGTTTTTGAATGCGTCGAATAAATCGATCAAAGGCAGTCCCGTTTTTGATCGCATCATGGTTGATGCCCCGCTGGAAGAAAGCTTTCATCGCGCCAAGACCCTGAGAACGCCCTTATTTGTAAATGACGTTGATGTCGGCACAGGCGATCGCGCACCTTTACAATGCAATCTTAAATTTGCCCCCGTCGTGGGCACCGATGATCACATGATTTTGATGATCGCCCCGCGCGAACTTGCTGGGCGCATGACGCAAACGCAAACGGTTAAATCGGCGGCAAAATCGGCGATTGGTATGGCCGAGATGTTGGCTCATGAAATCAAAAATCCGCTTGCTGGGATTACTGGCGCTGCCCAACTTTTGTCGATGGGCCTCGAGCCCAGTGACCTTGAGCTGACCGATTTGATCGTTGAAGAAACGCGTCGCATTGTAAAATTACTGGAACAGGTTGAGCAATTTGGCAACCTACGCGAACCCGTCCGCTGTGAGGTGAATATTCACGATATACTGGATCGTGCCCGCAGGTCAGCGCTGTTGGGGTTTGGGGCGCATATGGCGATTGTCGAAGACTATGACCCATCGTTGCCCGCCGCTTTTGGCGATTCTGATCAATTGCTGCAAGTCTTGTTGAATTTGATTAAAAACGCATCCGAGGCCAGCCCACATGGAGGCACAATTCGATTGCGAACGTTTTACGAGCATTCCTTCCGGTTGCGGCGATCCGACGGATCAGGACAGGCGTTACCGTTACAGATTGAAATTATCGATGATGGTCCGGGCCTACCGGAAGAGATTAAGAATGACGTGTTCGATCCTTTCGTGTCGGGACGCGAAAATGGCACCGGTCTGGGGTTGGCGTTGGCGTCCAAAATTATTTCTGATCATAATGGATGGATTTCTGTGAACTCTGTTCCTGGACGTACTGTTTTTCGTATTTCACTGCCGCTTGTTCCCCGTGACAAGATTAAGAAAGGATAAGCCATGGACGGAACTGTCTTGGTTGCTGATGATGATCGCACGATCCGCACCGTTCTGACCCAAGCATTGACACGCGCCGGATGCCGTGTGCATGCCACGTCAAGTTTGACAACCTTGATGCGCTGGGCCGCCGAAGGCAAAGGGGATGCCGTCATCACTGACGTGATGATGCCGGATGGCAACGGCTTGGAAATGTTGCCCAAAATACAGCAAGAGCGGCCAAATTTACCTGTGATCGTAATTTCCGCGCAGAACACAATTATGACCGCCATCCAAGCGGCCGAGGTAAATGCCTTTGACTATTTGCCAAAACCGTTTGATTTGCCTGATTTGATGAAACGTGTTGCCAAAGCATTAGAGCAACGCAGGTCTGTGCCCCGCGCCCGTGACACGGGTAATTTGGATGCAAATGATAACACAGACGCAATGCCGTTGATTGGCAAGACCCCTGTGATGCAGGGGCTGTACCGTGTTGTTGCCCGTGTCATGAATGCCGATCTAGCGGTCCTTATTTCAGGCGAGAGTGGCAGTGGCAAAAGCCTGATTGCGCGGATGTTACACGATTTTTCCGACCGTCGTAACCTGCCGTTCGTAACGGTCGTCGCAAGCGATATGATCGAATTAGATGGACCCGCCAAAATACTTGCGCGGGCAAAAGGGGGCACGATCCTATTCGAAGAGCTTTCTGATTTCACCATGGAGACGCAGGCGCGTATCGTACGGATGATTGACAATCCCGGCGATTATTCCCCCCGCTTTATCGCGACGCTGCAAGGCAGTCTGAATACAGCTGTTGAACGGGAACGCGTTCGGTCGGATGTCTATTACCGATTGGGGGGCGCGACGATCGAGGTGCCAACCTTGCGCGAGCGCGTCGATGATATTCCTATCCTTGCACATAGCTTTTTGGCGCGGCTTGAACGCGAAGGTGCCGGTGCGCGGACCTTTAGCGACGAGGCAATGACGCTGATGCGCAAATACAGTTGGCCCGGCAATGTGCGCCAATTGGAAAACGTCGTTAAACGTTTGGGGCTTACCGCGCGCGAACCATTGATTTCCTTTGCCGAAGTGGAACAAACGCTTGGCAATCAGCCTGAAATGCGGGCCGTGATGCAGATCACGGGGACCGAAAATCTAAGTGCTGATGTCGAACGGCATTTGCGCCGGTATTTCGATCTGCACGGGACCGAATTGCCACCTGCCGGGCTTTACGATCGTGTTTTGAACGAAATCGAGGTCCCTTTGATCGAACTTGCACTGGATGCCACTGCGGGAAATCAGGCGAAATGCGCCGAACTTTTGGGGATTAATCGCAATACTTTGCGCAAAAAAATTAACTCACTTGACATTAAGGTCACACGTCGTCGAAAACTGATGTAATCAGGCAACAGATCTAGACGCGCTGCGTTCTCTATCTTGCTGCTCATCATTGTGAGAAATTGGACAGTACCCGTGGGTATAGACGCAAGAAAACGCATGCAGTTAGGGCGGTTGATCAATCTGCGCCGCCAAAAACGGATCCAGTCCGTTTTTACCTTTGCGTTGATCGCTCTGGGGCCTGTGTTGGCATTTGCAACATATATGGTCTTGGGACCACTCGACCAAGGGTCGCGCGCAACGGGGTTGCGATTGGTTTTAATGTCAGACCTTGTCTATGTTTTGTTGATCATTGGTTTGGTCATGCAACGCATTCTAAAGGTCATATCGCAGCGGCGTGAGAAATCATCCGGATCGCGTTTGCACCTGAGGTTGACGGGTGTCTTTACCATCATGGCCTTGGTGCCCACAATTACGGTGGCGGTTTTTGCGACCATTTCGATTAATTTGGGGTTTGAGGCATGGTTTTCAGATCGTGTTCAGAATGTGGTGGGCGCCTCGCTTTCGGCTGCACAAGCCTACGAAATAGAACAAAAAACAGCACTGCGCGAAGATGCGCTTGCCTTGTCCGATGATCTGGTCGAGGTCAAATTACGCGATGGGCGCTATGACGCGGCCAATATCCGGAACGCATTGGACGCAGGGCAACGTCAAATTCAACGGGGTTTGGTTAAAGCCTTTATCATCAATTCAGAGGGTGATTTGTTGTTGCGGGGGTATCGGTCTTATTTGTTTGATCTAAAGCGCCCGAGCCAAGCGAACCTTGCCGAAGCCATTCAAAATGTCATTTTCATCAGCGATTATGAAACGAATGAATTGCGTGCGTTGACCTATTTGCCGGGATTTTCGGATCACTATCTTTACATCACTCGTGAAGTGAACGGCAAGTTGTTGGCTTTGCTGGATGAAACGAAACAAAGCGCGCAGCTTTACCAGCAACTGGAAAGTGATCGCGGCCAGTTGTTGTTTAACTTTGGTCTTTTGTATTTGGCGTTTGCTGTTTTGTTGATCATGTCTTCGGTGTTGCTGGCGCTGTGGTTTGCGGAACGCCTGTCGCGTCCCATCGGACGTTTGGCTGGCGCGGCCCAATTGGTGGGACAGGGCGAGCTTGATACCCAGGTCATCGAAGAAGAAGGAGATGACGAAATTGCACAACTATCGACCTATTTTAACCAGATGACGCGGCAGCTGAAACAACAACGCGACACGCTTTTGGATAATACTGCACAAATCGAAGAGCGACGCAGATTGTTTGACTCGGTCCTAAGTTCGGTGACGTCAGGCGTTATTGGGTTGAATGCGCAGGGTCGCATTTCATTTGTGAACCGATCTGCCGAAAGATTGCTGGGGTTTCGCGAAACGGATGAAGAACACGCCAATATTGAGTACATCGTTCCTGAATTTTCCCCCTTGTTTGAACGTCTGAAAGAGGGTGGATTTGAAAGTGTGCAGGATGAAGTAAAAGTTATTCGCGGGGGGCGTTTGGAAAATCTATTGGTGCGCATGTCGCCGCGGCAGGGGGCGGCATCGGGTTTGTTGGGCTATGTTGTGGCCTTTGACGATGTGACCGACCTAGTGTCTGCGCAGCGTTCCGCTGCATGGGGGGACGTCGCGCGCCGCATTGCCCATGAAATCAAAAATCCCCTGACGCCTATTCAGTTATCTGCTGAACGCATCAAGCGAAAATTTGCGCCCAAATTGGCCGAAGAGAGTGATGCGTTAGAACAAATGACCTCTGTAATTATTCGCCAAACCAATGACTTGAGACGTATTGTTGACGAGTTTTCTAAATTCGCACGGATGCCTGAACCCGAAAAACGGCTCGAAGATATTGTTGACCTTTTACGCTCTGCCATCACATTGCAAGATGCCGGACAACCAGATGTGAGTTTTGTCACTGATCTGCCAGACTCGCACGTAAAGACCAGCCTTGATGCGACTATGATTACACAGGCCTTAACAAATTTAATGAAAAACGCGGGCGAAGCGATTGAGGCGCGGATTGAAAAGGACATCGATCCACATATTCGGGGCGAAATTCGTGTATCCCTAAAAATGGAAGAGCAAAAAGCAATTATTTCGATTGCTGACAACGGTGTCGGCTTGCTCCAAGATCGAGCGCGCCTGTTTGAACCATATGTGACGACGCGCGACAAAGGGACGGGCCTTGGGTTGCCGATTGTTAAAAAGATTATCGAAGAACATGGTGGGCTATTACGCCTTGAGGATGCGGATCTATTCCATGATGCGACACGGGCAGGTGCTTGTGCGGTCATCGAACTCCCACTCTCGCGGGCACGCGACCAAGACATACAGGCCAATAAGGACCGCTTAACACATGACTGATATTTTAATTGTTGATGATGAACGCGACATCCGAGAGTTGATCTCAGAGATTTTGATCGACGAGGGGTTTACCACGCGTTTGGCAGGCACCTCTGACGAAGCAATGAAAAAGATCTCAGATCAGCCGCCAGGTTTGTTAATTCTAGATATCTGGCTGAAAGACAGTGACATGGACGGGATCGATATCCTGAAAAAGGTCAAGTCAGATTACCCCCAAGTGCCGGTCGTGATTATCTCTGGTCACGGCAATATTGAAATAGCCGTCGCAGCTATCAAGCAAGGTGCCTATGATTTTATTGAAAAACCATTCAATATTGATCAGTTGTTGGTGGTTATTCGTCGCGCGATGGAAACATCCCGCCTGCGCCGCGAAAATATCGCGCTCAAGAAAAAAGATGCCAGCCCTGCCGAGATGTTGGGCCAAAGTGCTGCATTTCGGAATTTTACAGCCCAGCTTGATAAGGTCACGAAATCGAATGGACGTGTCATGCTGCGTGGGGGATCAGGGGTCGGCAAAGAAATGGCGGCGCGCTATATACATGCCCATTCGGATCGGTCTCGTGCACCATTTGTTGTCGTAAACTGTGCCAATATCGAACCTGACCGGATGGAAGCGGTATTGTTCGGACATGAAAACTGTGACCCAACGTCGGGTGTTGGATTGCTGGAACAGGCCAATGGCGGTGTTATCTATTTTGACGAAGTCGCGGATATGCCCTTGATCACTCAATCTAAAATCCTTCGGTTTTTGGTTGACCAAAAATTCCAAAGGGTGGGCGGTGCCGACAGTGTTAAGGTCGATTTGCGTGTCATATCTTCGAGCAGTAAAGATCTGCTGAACGAAATCGACGCAAAACGATTCAGAGAAGAGCTTTATCACCGTTTGAACGTTGTGCCGATTTCCGTACCAACATTAGAGGAACGCCGTGAGGATATTCCCATGTTGGCCGCGCATTTCATGGACCATTTTCACAAGACCCAAGGCTTTGCCCAGCGTCCTTTGAGTGAAGAAGCAGGCGCTTTGTTACAGACGATGGCTTGGCCGGGCAACGTGCGCCAGCTGAAAAATATCATAGAACGTATTTTGATTTTGTCTGACGAGCAGGGCCCAGTTACAGCAGATGAAATTCCGGCTGATGCACTGCGAGGCACCGATTCTGGCGCAGGCACCGGCGTGTCTGCAAATTGGGCGACATTGCCACTGCGCGAAGCGCGCGAGGCATTTGAGCGCGAATATCTGATGACGCAAATTAACCGGTTTGGCGGCAACATTTCGAAAACGGCCACCTTTGTCGGAATGGAACGCAGCGCGCTGCATCGCAAGTTAAAATCGTTGGGCGTATCCTCTGGAAACAAAGGGAATGGCGAGGATGAGGCGGATAATGGTCATTGACCCCTTATCCGCAATCTGACATTCAACACATAAAGACCCTGAAAAACGGAGAGGATCGCAGATGAAGGTAATTATTTGCGGTGCAGGACAAGTAGGATGGCAAATCGCGCGGCATTTGTCCGGGGAACGTAACGATGTAACGGTCGTTGACAGTAATCCTGACCTGGTGCGACGCGCGACAGAAACCTTGGATGTTGGTGGAATTTGCGGCTTTGCGTCCTATCCCGACGTTTTGCAAAACGCAGGTGCGCGTGATGCCGATATGATCATCGCCGCGACCCATTCTGACGAAGTGAACATGGTGACCTGCCAAGTCGCTCATTCGGTTTTCGATGTTCCGCGCAAAATCGCGCGTTTACGCTCGCAATCTTATTTGGATGCAATTTATTCAGATTTGTTTCGTCGCAACCATATGCCGATCGATGTTGTAATCAGCCCAGAACGCGAAGTTGCAGAGGCCGCGTTGAAACGGTTGGCTGCGCCGACTGCCTTTGACTCTGAATCTTTTCTAGAAGGAAAGGCACAGCTTCTTGGTTTTCGGTTGGATGATACCTGTCCGGTGATAAACACCCCCCTTCGACAGTTGACCGACCTTTTTTCAACTTTGCGCACAATTGTGGTTGGCGTACGGCGCAAGGGTGCCTTATTTGCACCCGAGGCAGGGGATCAGTTGTTTTCGGGGGACGAATGCTATGTCATGTGC
>Ga0181607_10002546_pt1 | contig 16059 bp, 15 predicted proteins | sample 041ome_9_FD_132420 | JGI IMG/M metagenome (GOLD analysis project Ga0181607, IMG submission 132420) | Coastal salt marsh microbial communities from the Groves Creek Marsh, Skidaway Island, Georgia - 041413US metaG (megahit assembly) | ecosystem: Environmental > Aquatic > Marine > Intertidal zone...
AAACCTCAATTCGGTGGAAAACCTAAAAACACACCTATGTCTAATAACACCCCTATTCCCAACAATACATCAATGCCTAATAATAACCCTATGCCAAATAATACCTCAATGCCTAATAATACTTCGGTATCATCTATGAATGAAAATAAAGTAATTAGTAAAAACGAATCCCTAAAAGAAGAAGAACAAGAAGAACAAGAAGAACAAGAAGAAGAAGGAGAACAAGAAGAAGAACAAGAAGAACAAGAACAAGAGGAACAAGAAGAACAAGAAGAACAAGAAGAACAAGAACAAGAGGAACAAGAAGAAGAAAAAGAACTTGAAGAACCTAAAGAAGAGGGAAAAGCAGAAGAAGAGGAAAAAGAAGAAGAACGAGAAACTGTTCCAGAAACTAACCAAGTTAAAAATAATACCGCACCTAAAAATGTTAATTCTTCAAATAATAAAACAATGAAAAATAAAAAGAATATCCCTCACCCTTTTCATCATAAACCTATGACTAAAAAAGTAACTAAAGTTCTTGGAAAGCCTAAGAAAACAGCAAGTCTTCAAGTAAATGATACTGGTGCTGTTAGATTAAAGATTTTAGAACCTGGTAAAGATGTAGTATCCATTAAAACTGCTGAAAATAAAGCACAATTGAAATTAAAGAAAATTAAGACTTTATTTGAAAAAGAATATCAAAAAGTTAAGAAAATGTCAGAAAAACAACTTCAAGAATTTACTGATGAAGTCCATTCTACTGAATTTAAAGAATTAGGAAGTAAAGATATGGTACAAGCAATCTTAACATTAGTAGATGACCGGGAAACTAAAAAATTAGTTGTTGAACATATGCTTAAACAAGGTAAAATTACCTTAAACTTTTAAGAAATTACATACCATCATAAAATTCAAAACTGCGAGCTAGGTTTTGAACATTACTTTTAATATTTTCAATATTTTGTTTAATAAGACTATTATTATCTTTTAATTCAGTATCTAACCCTTTATTGAAATCTACTAGTTTTTTTCCATATTTTTCCTGAAGGACTAAACATACATCAACACAATCTCTTAAGAACCTAGCAACTTGTTTAAATTCACCTGGACCAAACCCACGAGTTGTCATAGGACTAGTACCTAATCTAATACCTGTTGGGTTCATAGGATTTTTATCACCGTAAACACTATTTTTATTAAGAGAAATATCTACTAATTCACAAATTTTCTCCATTTTACTACCACTTACTCCTACATTCCGTAATTTTACCAAAACAATATGATTATCTGTTCCACCACTACTAATATCAAATCCTAATTCTTGTAATTCCCGAGATAAACACCTAGCATTATTAACAACATTATTAATGTAGTCTTTAAATTCTGGTTTTTGTGCCATCATTAATTGATGAGCAACCCCAGCAATTTGGTGATTATGAGGTCCTCCTTGAAGACCTGGGAAAATAGCATCATCTAAAAGACTAGGCCAATCAGTATACCCTTCTTTATCTTTTCTAATAAAAACCATACCACTACGAGGGCCTCTCAGCGTTTTATGGGTAGTAGTAGTCACTACATCACAATATTGAAAAGGAGAGTTAAGTGCTCCAGTAGCAACTAGACCACTAATATGTGCCATATCACACATAAGATAAGCACCTACTTTATCCGCAATTTCCCTGAAGCGAACATAATCAATTTCTCTAGGATAAGCACTTGCTCCACAAATAATGAGTTTAGGTTTAAAGCGGAGAGCAGTTTTTTCTAAATCATCAAAATCAATTAAATCATCAGGACCAATGTGATAAGGAAGACTTTCAAAATAAAGACTAGTAGCACTTACCTTCTTTTTAGCAGTGTAAAATCCGTGGGTAAGATGACCCCCACTAGGAAGGTCTAAACCCATAATACGATCGTGAGGATTTAGGATGGCGGTATATACCCCAAAATTAGCAGGACTACCACTGTAAGGTTGGACATTAACGTGCCATTTATCCTTATCGAGATTATAACATTGAATCGCTCGGTCTTTACATAACCATTCAATTTCATCAATCCATTGATTACCACCATAATAACGACGTCCGGGTTGTCCTTCACTATATTTATTAGTTAAAACATCTCCTAAACATTCCATTACGGATTTAGAGGTATAATTTTCACTAGCAATGAGTTCAATACCGTCAAATTGGCGTTGGCGTTCTTTTTTAATAAGATTTACTAATTCTGGGTCTGTATTTGCTAAAGATGTATTCATTACTGAATGTGTTTTAATAATATAATTAGTTTTTTTACTATTATTTTTATTAATTGTTTTAAATTTTACAGTAATAATATTTTTTGACTCAATATTATTATTATAATATCTTTTAGAGATTAGATTTAAACTATTTAATTTTAAAATATTATTAGGAAACTTTCCTAAATTAGGTATAATTAATTTTTGGATTAATTTAAACATAATTATTATTTGGAGAATATTAAAATATTATTAATTAGTTTAAAAATTATACTAATTCATATTAGTATAAATTAAATAATTAATATTAAAGTAATATTTATTTAAAATGAGCAGTGAAACCCAATCTAGAGTTGATATTGTTGTTGGTCTTCAATATGGCGATGAAGGTAAAGGAAAAGTAGTTCATCATTTAGCAAAAGAACCAGAAAATTATGATTATTGTCTTAGATATAATGGAGGTGCTAATGCCGGACATACAGTTTATCATAATGGTAAGAAAATTGTAACTCATCAAATCCCATCAGGTATTCTCTATGGAATTACAAGTTTAATTGGGGATAATTGTTATGTAGATTTTAATAAACTAATTGATGAAGTAAAAATGTTAGAAGAAAATGGTATCCAAATTAGAGATAAATTAATTGTATCAAGCAATTGTCATTTAATTCAAGAAAAACATTTAGAAACTGATGGTTCTGATTCTAAAATTGGGACTACTAAAAGAGGTATTGGTCCTTGTGCTATTGATAAATATGGTCGTGTAGGTGAAAAATTAGAAAATGATGAAGGAGTTAAAGATATTTTAAGTTGTCATGGTATTATGACAAAGAAAGTGTCTGCTTTACTGTATCAGTTTTATCTTTTACATAAACGAGAGGCTCGTATTTTAGTGGAAGGTGCTCAAGGTTTTGGTCTGGATATTAACCACGGTGATTATCCCTATGTAACTAGTAGTCATTGTATTAGTAGTGATGTTTTTAATTTAGGGGTTAGTTTTACTGGTAATTGTACTGTTTGGGGAATTGCTAAAATTTATGAAACTTATGTGGGTGCTAAGACCTTTACTCAAGAGAATGATGGTTGCTTAAAAAAAATACAAAGAGTTGGTAAAGAATTTGGAGCAACTACAGAAAGACCACGCCAATGTAATTATTTAAGTTTAAATAGATTGGCAGAAAGTTGTTTTATTAATCAAGTTAATGTTTTAGTAATTAACAAATGTGATATTTTAGAGGAAATTAATGTGTATAGAATGTTTGTAGATGGTGCTATGAAAGATTATTATATGTTTGACAATATGAAAAGAGATATTAGAAAAAAATTAATGACATTACCTCATATGAAACAAATTATTTTTTCAGGTAGCCCAGATGGTATTTAATTTAATAGGTAACTTAATAGATAATTTAATTTAATAGATAATTTAATTTAATAGATAATTTAATTGGGGTAAAAATGCTAGGACTAAACTAGAAAATAATTGGAGACTACCAGTACTACCGTATTTCCAAATATGGATCCATTTTTCATCACCACAAATTAAAGTAGTAAATTTTAAGAAACTACTTCCTTTATTATTTGTATTTTTCTTATATATTTTTTCTTGACAACCTAAGAATAATGCTGATGCTACTATTAAGATGAAAACTATAGATACTATGAAAATAATTGTATTTTTAGGTAGATTATAACAATAAAGTAAATATAAGAATGCTCCATATTTAAGGAAATCCGTAATATGGTCATAATAATCACCAAATTCAGAAGTCATATTATAAGTTCTGGCAAAATTACCATCAGCACAATCAAAATAATAACCTATGAAATAAAATAATCCACCTAGAATACAATAATCTTTAGTATGGATATATAATCCAAATAAAGTAGTTATTACTGATAAAGTAGTTAAAATATTGGGAGTTAAATTTAGGAATTTGTAATATGGATTTAATTTTGTAGTTAGATTTACTAATAATAAATCAATAGGGTTTTCTAAATTATCATTAAGTTTTTTTCCATTATTATTATTGTTATTGTTATTATTGTTATTATTGTTATTGTTATTATTGTTATTATTGTTATTAAGTTTATTATTTTCTGTACTCATTTTGTTAATATTTTAGTATCAATATAATATTATTAAGATGATTACTATTAATTTTACTTTTAATATAATTATTATTAATTTTTTTTTTAATATAAAGTTAGAAATATTAATTTTTAAATTGGGTAATAAGATAAATGGTAAAAAGAACATATATTTAAATTAGTAAAAATCACAAATACTCCATTTCATTCTAATGTTTTTACCGTCTAGATAGAAGATATTAGATTTTAAACAAAGAGGTAATTTAATATCTATATTATCACAATTATAGTAATAAGATTTCTTCTTTAAAATATAGAAATCCTGTTGGCAAAATGTATTAATATTATTTAATTTACTAGCATCAGGAATCAAACTATTATTGATAATATGATGTAATAATTTTGAAAAATAATTGTGTTTAATAATTACTTTCATAATAATAGAACCATTATCATCTTCCCTTAAAAAAGAAGCATACGAGGCGTATTGTTCTGGTTTAAGGAACCTAGCAGTTTTATAAGTAGCATTAGAATAAACCCCTTTATTACTATCTTTATCCATATTGGTAATTTCTTTATTACTGGTAGAACTATCTGTAATAATCACATTATCCACGCCATTATGATTATGATTATGATTAATAGGTGTTCCATCCCAATCTAATTCAATATTATCTTTTATTTTTTGTTTTTCCTGTTGATAAACATCATCTTTTTTAATATGGATTGACTTATTAGTTCTTTTTCTTTTTAAAGGAAAAAACTTGTAATTTTTCTCAAAGAAATAAATATTATCTTTATCTAGATTTTTTAATATTTGTATTAACTTATTAATTTTATCATCATCATTTAAATTACCTATTTTTGAAATAGGGATAAAATCATCTTTTTGTAATTTAATTGTTAAAATAAAGTCAGTATCAAATGTTTTTTTTTCAATTTTCATCACTTGACAATCCGGTACTTTAAAATACAAACCATCTAAAAATATACTAGGTGTTTTGTAGTAAATAGGTATAATACTGGTTTGTTTAAACTTAAAGTAATTATAGTAATTATAATCTTTAGAATAAAATTCTTTATTAATATACAAATTCTGTAATGTGGTATTCATATTTAATTATTCGTCTTCCTTTAGATAATATTAAAAAATAATCCTTAATTAAAAATAAAAAAATATCTATCCTAATATTAAACAAATACTTATTCAATTAAATTATCTAAAATTAATACTAGTTATTTATCAAAAATGCTCGCCATTGATACAAAAGAACTCTGTAAAAGAGTAGTTAAATACGTTCTTGAAGGTCTTGTTGTTGCTTTTGCTGCTGTTGTCCTTCCTAAACAAAAACCCGATTTAGAAGCAGCTTTTGCTCTCGCTTTAGTTGCTGCTGCCACATTTGCTGTCTTAGACCTTTTTGCTCCCAACAGTAGCATTGCTAGTGCTGCTCGCCAAGGTGCTGGTTTCGGTCTTGGTGCTAACCTTGTTGGTTTCCCCCACGGTCTTTAAATAATTAATTAAGTTTTTTAAATTTGTGTTTTATATTCTTTTTAAATTTGTGTTTAATTTTTAATTTTGTATTAAAATTGGTGTAAAATGTAATAATTTTCAAAAAAAATAAAGAATAAATTTACTTACATATTAGGAACTACAGGTTTCATTCCATAATTGGGAACCATAAATCCTTCTTTGTGATTATGATGGTGTTGATGTTGATGATGACAGTTGCAACCACAGTTAGCACTATCACATTTAACACCTTGATGACAACCGCATTGACAATCTGTTTTATGTTGGCAATTACATCCACGGTTGTGTTCGGTATCGTGTAAACTGTAATATCTATTACTTTCTCCATTGTAAGGATAACTAAAGGGGACAAATGGTTCAGGACGACCTAAATAACCTCCAGGGTGAATAAATCCTTCTTTTAAAGATTTTACTAATAAATAAGTGTGGTAACCAATAACACCAAGACCAAGAGCAAGAACTAATAAGAAAACAGCAGCAGGGCATTTTTTACCACATGCTCCAACATAGACGAGTAAGGGACCTACTACTAAAGCGTGGAAAAGATATACTATTTGATGAGGTGATAATTCCATTTTAGATTGATTATATTACTATTAAAGATTAGAATATATTATTATTAATTGATTAACTATATTATTACTTATGTAATACTTATATTTATTTTCAAAAGATAATTAAAATAAAAATAAAATCCTAATATCATCACATTAAGACACATCCAGATGTATAATTATTGTTATCTTCTTCCAAGTTATCAATAGGATTATTATCATTATTAGGTAGTAATTCATTATTTTGACCTGCTACTAAATTGCTATTATTTTCATCTGGACTATGTAATTGGTTTTTAGTTAAAAAATTATTTAAAGTAGTGTTAGGATTTCCAGCACGAAATGCTAACCAAACATTATAGTCCCATTGAGTTGGGTGTTGAAAATATTCCCAAAAAAAGACACCACCAAAATCGGGATAAGTTAATTTTACTTTTTCTAATATTAAATAATATTCTACCCAATCAGTAAATTGGTTTTCGATACACCCCATTACAATCTTATTTGCTGGAAATCCATTATCAACACATTGTTTAAAATGTTTTAGGTCAAAATCCCCATAGTAAAATTGACCATTAAAGTAATTGACCCTTTGCCCTTCTGGATGTTGATAAAGTTCTTTATAACTAAAACCTCCCATACCACTGGTATCACCTTCTAATGAATATGAGACAGGTGCCATTGCTATGATAAAATTAGATAAACCAGTTGTGGGCTCTTTCCATTTAGGATGAGAATCAAAAACATTCATAGTATCGCGGATTAGTTTAAGGATATTTGTTAATCCAATACCTTCTTCTATATCAAAATCTACACCATCAATTAAATCACTTTTGCTGATAATAAATTTGTACCATAATTCCATAAAGATTTCATAATTATGAAAAAGAGTAGTAAATGCCCCACCAGCACCACCTAACATACAAATTATTTTAATACCTTTCTTTTTACATTCTGCTAGTTCATCCCAGACTTTATCAAATTTTGGGTCTTGAGGAGGATTATCATTAAGATGAAGATAAGGGGTATTATCTGGATTATAACCAAAATGGAAACTGGCTAGATGAATATGAGTAACAGTAGTGGTTTCTTCATTTAAAATATCTTGTAATCCATTTAGGGTTTGATAATAATAAATAATACGATTACTAGAGGAAGTAGTAATAGGGTCATAATCTTGATATGTTAATGGTTTAATAGTATCATTAATAGGAGTATTATGAAATCTATGTTTTTTTGGTAAAGGAATAATTGGAGTTTTGGGTTTAGTTTTGATTAAAAAATCTTTTAATTGAGTATCAGAATTCATAATTTTATTATATGAAAATTTGGGATAGTAATTATTAATTATCAATATTTAATTATTTTTGTTTTAATGTAATTAAAATAATGAAAGGTATTAATAAAGATGCCAAGTTTCGGTCCTTACAATCTTAAGAATGACAATAAAGAAACCTTTATTAACAATCCTATGATTGCTGATGAAGTAGTTTTAGGAAGAGATATTGGCAGTGGAAAAAATAGTACATCTTCAAGTGGAAAAAATATTATAATCAGTCCTTATTTAGATAAGTACATGCAAATGTGGGTCTGGGATTGGGACGATACTTTAATTGATACTCGTGCTTATTATCGTCATTCTATGAATGGCGATTACATAAGATATCAGATGTCAGAAGAAGAATTGGAATTAGATTTTCCTAATTATAAATATTTTAAAGATTTGGTTTATTATTTAGTAAAAAAGGGTGTTAGAGTAGGGGTTGCTAGTTTTGGGACTTACAGTATTATTTTAGCCTATATGGATAGAATTTTTGGTATGAATCAAAAACTATTTACCTCAGTTAATCTCTATGCTTCTTGTCAAGAAATTGGAGAAAATAGGGATTACAAAAAAATGCCTATCAATAAGAATTCTTATATTCAGAAAATGATGAACCATTATAAATTAACCGATTACAGTAATATAGTATTATTTGATGATAATAGTAGTAATATAGCAGATGCTTTAAGATTAGGTGTATTTGCTATTCAAATGAATATCCCATCATCAGTAGAAGAAAAAGAAACTATTAAAATGACTGATGTACTATTTGGACCGATGACAATGATGGATTTAGAAAGTAGATTAATGGACGGATGTAATCGTTCTAGATTACCCACACAATTTGAATTTGGGTATTTAGGTGATAGAAAAGTGTGGAAAAGAAAAGCACAAGAAGATGCGGAAATGATGGGAAAAGTATTAACTCCTAATTTTATGAATGAAGGATTTAATCCGGATGTTCCATTAAATGCCACACCTCCAGAACCTTTCCAGGAACTATTTAAGGATAAACCAACTATAGTAGAAGGATTTTATAATCAAGAAGTTGGGGTTTATCCTTCAAGTTGTAATAGTAATTTAAATAATGAAAATTATAAAAATGATAAAAATAATAAAAATAATGAAAATAATAAATATGGGTATGGATTAAGTATTGAAGAGGGATTTACTCAATGTATGGATTGTCAAAATCCAATGAATACTTATTTTATTGGATTACTATTCTTACTTTTAGTAGGGATGTTGGCATTATTTGTGTATTTTGGTTAAGAGTATTATGTGTTAGTTAAAAGTTATGAGAAATTATTATTATTAGATTAATTGTTTTTTAGTGCGATTTTTACTTTTGGAGAATTGGTATGCCTTTTTACTGTATTTCTTTTTAGGATGTAATCTCTTGAGTAGGTTGCCACCTACTATGGGATTAGGATTAGATAATTGATTTATTCCTTTTTTAATTTGAGTTAGTTGTTTTTTTCGTTGTTCTTGCTTTTCTAATCTTTTTTTGGCTCTTCCTCTTATTATTTTTTGTGCTGCTACTGCTCCTGGTATTAAAAATAATTTTGCAGGATTAAATACATTTGATAAGTTCTTATCCACACGTTTTTTTAGATTTATTTTTTTTTTTTTTTTTTTTTTGTTTTTTTGTGTTTTTTTTTTTTCTTTAATTTTTTTTTTTTTTTTTATTTTTTTTTGTTTTGTTTTTTTTCTTGCTTTTTTTTATATTTATTTTTTTTTTTTTTTCATTTTTGCTTTTCTGTGTTGTTTCATATTCATCAAATTTGTTTTTAAGTTCTAATTGTTTTTTGGTTAAAACATTTCTAACAATATCAGGGTTAGTTTTTTTTAAGTTTTTAATTTCTGTTTCTATGTTTGCCATTTTGGATATTCTTTTTTTAGTATTTAATTGTTTTGTTAATAAATTGTTAACTCTTTTATATATGTTATTCCGTTTCTTTTTATTAGCAAGTAATTTCTGTTTACCCTGTGTAGTTGTAGATGCTTTTAGGTCTTCTTGAAATTGTTTTTGATTAGACAATTGTTTTTTTATTTTTTCCAATTGTGAAATTTTTTTATTATACTCTTCTTTTTTCGTTTCATTTTCTTTTGTGCCTCTCATTCTTTTAACTTCAGCATTTAACATATTTCTTGCTTTTTGTGTCTTATTTACTTGTTTATTAATTGAAACGGATTGCTTATTTACACTCTTTTTTTGTTGTTCTGCTTTTTTCTTTTCTTGTGCTTCTTGTTTGTTCTTTCTTTCAGCGGGTTCTTTTTTTTGTTCTTCTATTTTCTTAACACCTTCAGTTTGTACTTGTTTTAAAATATTTGTATTAAAATTTTATAATTTATTCATTATCTTTTTTTGTTGGGATTTACTCCTTGTGATTGTTCCTAAAATCTTTCCTCTTTTTTGTAGTTTTTGACTTTTATTTAATAATGAACCTACTTCCCGTATTTCAGTATTTATTTCTTTTTGTTTCTGTATTTTTTCATTATATTTAGCAACGTTATTTTTAAAGAATTCGCCCATTTTGGATAAATTATCAAATTTAAATTGTTTTACATCAATACCATATTGGTCTTTAATAAATTGTGCTTGACTTTTAGCAAGTGAGTTGGAACCTTTATCCAGAGCATCTTTAAAAACTTCAAATCTGGATTGAAAATCCTTTTTCTTTTCTGGTGTATCTAATTTACCTTCTATTGTTGTTTTAAAGATATCAAAGTCTTTAGTAGTATTAACCCCTTTTTGAATACTTTTAGCAATTGTTTTATTACGTATTTGTGTTTGTAATTCTGTTTTTCGTAATTCTAATCTAGATTTATTTTGTTGAAATTGTTTGTATCTTTCAATAGCTACTTTATCACCAGGTGTTAAATCTTTTGGTTGCTTTTTGTTAATGTTGTTTATTGACTTTTTAAAAAATTGTAAATTCTTATCTATACTATTTAACTTTTTATCTATAACAGTAATTAATTTGCCCTTATCTTTTCTTTTTAATGCACTATTTCCACTATTATTCATAATAGTTTTGCGTTTCTCTAGTTTTTTATTAGCAGTTTCTAAATCTGTAATTTGCCTTCTTATTTTACTTTGCTCAGTTTTATCTACAGTATTTTCTAATTTAGATTGTAAATTATTTATTTTACCAGTATTTATATTTATTTTAAATTCAGGAGAAGTAATTTCTTTATTTATCCTTGATGTTAAATTTGACATTTTTTCTTGGATAGTATCTCCTTTTAATTCTACACCTTTGGTAGAAGCAATAACTTTATCTATTTCATTTTTACTAAAACCTTGTTCTTGTAATGATTTAGTGAGAGCAGATTTTGTTGTTTCAGTTTGTTTCTGTTGTAAAATGTTTATTTTTTCATTATCTACCCTAATTTGTTTCTTCAATAATTTAATCTGTGCATTGTTTCCTTTTTCTTGTTGTAATTCTTTAATTTTCTTTTCTTTAATTTTTTTGCTTTTTGTAATATCAGTTTCTATTTTATTAATATCTCCCGATACTAATGTTTTTTTGAAATTTAACATTTCCTGCTTAAATAGTTTCCCTTTATCAGGGTTATCTGATATATGTTTATTTAGTCGTTCACCTGTTCGTTTTATTTGGTTTTTAGAACGCTGTATAACATTTTGTGTCTTTGTTATTTCTTCGCTTTTTTTTTCAGATTCAACGGTTAATTTAGCGTTTTCTTCTTTTAATTTATCAATTGTGCTGTTTTCTTTAGCAGTTTCTATTGTTTTTATGTCAGATTCTAATTGTCTTCTTGTTGTTAAGTCTGTTTTTACAGTGTTTAAATTTTCAGTTTTTTCATTTATACTGTTTTCTAATTTTTTAATTTCATTTATTTTGTCATCGTATTTATTTTTTTGATTGACGGAATTTATAAATTTTAACTCAGTCTTTAATGTTTCAAGGTCCGTATTATCATTTTTAATTTCAGTACTTAATTTAAATGCTTCTTTTTCTAATGTATCTTTAGGACCAATTTGCAATAATTTATTTCTAAATTCTTGTTCTTTAACATTCAAATCTTCTAGTTTTTTAATTTCTGCTTCATTTTTTGTAATTTTTGTGTCTATGTTAGTTTTTTCATTTTCTAATTTATTTAATTTTTCAGTTTGTGTATTCAATTCAGCTCTTTTTTCTTTTATAGCAGTTGATAATGTATTCTGTGTTTTTTTAAAACTACTATCCACCTCCCTTTTTTCAATTCCAGTACTAACTGCTTCAGTTTGTACTTGATGTGCCTTTTTAGCATCTATTGGTTTTTGATTAGAATCAGTTGTATTAGCTCTCTTTAAAATATTATTTGCTTGATTTCTTAATTTAGAAGCAGCACCTTGTTTTATTTCTTGATATTTAGCATACGTCATCATAGTGTCAAATTTTTTAGGCACAATCATTTGGTCAAATACGTGTTTAGTTTGTTTATCAATATGTTTTAAATCATTATTGAAGGTCCCTTTATCATTCATATCACGTAAATAATGAGATAATATTTTTTGTTTTTGTGATAAATCTAATCCCTTCCAACCAGGCATATTCCTTTGAAGACTTTTAGGTAAGGTATCTGCTATTGCCTTATTAATATCAACATCTGTCTTGTATTTTTCACTAACACTTGCCTCCATTATCATTCTTAATTCTTTTCTACGAGCAGATTGGTCTTCTATTTTTGATAATTCCTGTATTTTTACCGGATCAATACCTATTTTCAACTTTTCTAATTGTAATTTTCTAGAATCAAAGTCCTTTTTTTTCTTTTTTTCCTTTGCTTTCCTTCTCTTTTCTTTACGCTTTGCTTTTGCTTCTTTTGCTTCTTGTGCTCTTGATGTGTTTTCAAATGCTTTTGATTGATTTGCTAGTCTTTGTTCCATAGCATTAATCTGTTTTCGTTGTGCTTGTTCCCTCTTTGTTTTGTTTTTTAATGCCTGTGCAGCTCTTCCCTTATTTCCTAGTCTTGGTGAATCAGCTTGAGATGGATCCACTTCTTTTACCACATTCGGCGTTTCCCCCTTCCCCTTCCTTTTCTTCCCCCACCCCCCTTCTAATATGGTAATATTATCTATTTTATCATCTGGATATGGAACTATGTATTTATCTTCTATATATTTGTTTTCTTCTTTTTCTTTTTGTGTCATATTTCTTTCTTTTATTAATAACCCTTATTTTTTATCGCAAATTAAAAACTAATTTATTATTGAAGATACCCAGTTAAAAACATCTATTATTTATAAAGATATCTAAATAAAATATTAATCTATGAAAAAACAAAATAATTTACAACAAGTCCTTCCCATATTACTAACAATACTAATTATTGTATTATTAGTTATTGGTTGGAAATATTGGAGTAATAACGTCGTTGAAGGATTTGAGAGTAATCCAATTGATAAAATTGATGGTGTCGTCTATATTAATTTAGAAAATAGAGAAGACAGGAAAAAATTAATTAAAGAGGAAATGGGTAAAATGGGAATAACCGAAGATAAAATCCACAAAGTATCTGGTATGTTTATTCCTAAAAATGGTCATAAAGGGTGTGTTCAATCTCATATATTAGCATTACAAATGGCAAAAATGAATAATTGGGATACTACCTTAATTTTAGAAGACGATGCTGAATTAAATGTATTAGAAGGAGAATTTAAAAGTAAATTATCAGGTATTTTTGATTTTTTAAAAGATAAAGAATGGGATGTAATTATGATTGGTAAAGCCAATACAGTTGAAAAAGAAAACCATAATGATATTATCAAATTAAAATCTGGAACTACCAGTACCGGATATATTATAAAAAAACATTACTATAAAAAACTTTTAAATTTATTTATTGATTGTAATAATCATATGACAACAGATAAATGGGGTGAAACTAATAAACATGAACCTTATGCTTTAGATCAAAAATGGTCTGAATTACAAGGTAAAGATAATTGGTATGGATTTAAAAAAGATTTACTTAAACAAAGAAATATCTGGAGCACTATTAATGATAAAGGTAATAACGTAGAAGGATTTGAAAATAATAATTTAGATAAACAAAAAAAATTTAGTATATGTTTAAAAGATATGAAATATATTTTAGATAAAAATAATATAGTATTTTTTTTATGTTATGGTACCCTTTTAGGACAAAGAAGAGAAAATAAATTTATTGAATATGATCATGATATTGATATAGGTATATTTTCTAAAGATTACAAAAAAAATATAAAAGATATTGTCGTTAATTCAGGAAAATTTAAATTTGTTCACGATTTTGGCAATTATGATGAAAATAATTATGAGATGACATTTTTAAATATAGAAACAAATGTAAGAATTGATATAATGATATTTTTTAAAGAAGATAATGAAGATTTATATTATAGTACATCATATACAGGGTTATGTGATAAAAAAGAATTAGGATATTGTAAATGGAAAAGACATATTAGAGGATTAAAGAAAATTCAGTTTTTTAATACAAATTATATGGTTCCTAATAATACTGATGAATTTTTAGAAGAAACATATGGTAATGACTGGAAAATACCTAAAAATTTTTCTTATTATGAAGGTTTAGAAAAAGGATATTATAAAGAATAACTATTAATTCAACTATTATTAGCAATTACTTCAATCAAATTGGTCGTTGAAATACTTGGTGTTCTATCAAAATAAATTACTTTACATATATCATTAAATTCATCAAATCGTCCCTCCCAATCATTACCCATTACAAAAATATCGGCATTATATTTTTTAATATATTCCCTTTTTTTTTCAAAAGATTCTTCAAAAAAAACTTTATCCACAAATTTTAATGATTCTAATATTTGTTTTCTATCATTTTCATTATAAATAGGTTTTCTATTTTTTTTTTCAATACTAAATTTGTCAGTAGATACACCTACTATTAATTCATCACCTAACGATTTAGCATTTTTTAAAATATTAATATGACCTATATGAAGAAGGTCAAACGTACCAAATGTTATAACTTTCATAATTTATTAGTTATTATTATTATTATATATAATTATCCGTAGTAAATACCCTTACCAATACCATCCGTATCACCTCCAATTACGGCAAGTCTAAGGGATTCTTCCACCTCCTTACCCCAAACTAAGTTTGACATAAACCCAACAAACCTATCTAAATAAATCCCCACATTATCCTGATAGTAATGAGGGTCTTTTTCAATAGGAATAATATTAAAATCACTATTATGTCCGCCCCGGCGTTTTAGCACTTCTACTAAAAATGCTTTATCCCGATTAGACATATGAAGATAACACTGGACTTGACACATTTCATAATCCCGGACAGTATTAAATAATTCTTTTTGTCTATTTTTGATTTCTAGAATTTCTCCATCAGTTGTTAATCCATCTGTTTTCCCAATTAAATTCCATTGATAACCCCGAGCAGTATCAGTGTGAAAAGGATGAACTAATTTAGTTTGTTTGCTTTCAATTTCTTTACCTGTTTCCCTGACAAAAATATCAACACCGCCACTTTCATTACGACTTCCAAAGACGGTATTAGAAGCGGATTGAACAAGTTTTTTAAATTGGTCTTTATCTTGCTGACTAACCTGAAGGTCATCAATCTCTTTTAACACCTTTTTTTGTTCATTAACTAAAGCACGACTACTCATATAACGCTTTTGGTTAATAGCATATACTTTACTAGTAATTTGGTTATTTTGGAGATTATTACTTTGTTCTAAGGTTTTAATTTTCTTAATAAATCCATCATTGCCTAGACTACGACCTCTTTTTCGGCATTCTACTTCTAATTTTTCAAATCCAGGTTTATCTAATTGTTTCCAAATCTTACAAATAACTTTACTAAAGTTATCATAATGGTCCATTCCACAAATAGCGGCTAAGTCAGTAACTGACACATTAATGTTTTTTAGTTTACTTGCCATTTTGAAATGAATAATATCACTTTAAGATACAAATACTATATAATAATAATAAGTTAATATGGTCTTAAGTAAATAATTTAAAAACTTAAATTTAAAATATCCTTTAAATCCCTATCCGACAAATTTGTCGGATGAGGATTGTATAAGGAGCTCTTTTAATTCCAGTGTAAAATCTTTATTTTAAAGATTTTGCGTCGGGATTTAAAAGATAGAAACTTAAATGTAAAATTTAAAATAAATAAGGTAATATTAAATAATAACAATTTTATTATTATCTATCTTTTAAATTATAATTTTTTACGTATCTTCTTCTTTCTTTTAATATCCGCAAAATGATCTTTAATATCAGCAATAGATACCTCTTTTAAATCTTCCATTGCTTCTGCATCTTGTC
>Ga0181607_10002552_pt1 | contig 16048 bp, 13 predicted proteins | sample 041ome_9_FD_132420 | JGI IMG/M metagenome (GOLD analysis project Ga0181607, IMG submission 132420) | Coastal salt marsh microbial communities from the Groves Creek Marsh, Skidaway Island, Georgia - 041413US metaG (megahit assembly) | ecosystem: Environmental > Aquatic > Marine > Intertidal zone...
AAACTTGAATTAGCCCGCGAGGCGAGAGCTAATTGCATTCCCGAATTTTCCACACCTCGTGATCAAGCGCCTCAGGACTTGGGCTCTTGCGAGATGTTCAGCTCCTACACCTAGTGTAGGATTAGCAAAATCGACATCCTGTCAGATTAAGCGGCCAAAGCGTAAGAATCTTCGCCAGTTATAAAAAGTGAAGCGGTGTATTAACGAGCTGCCCCTTCCGCGCTCGACATGCTTACATCAACCTTCGGCTTGCTGTCAAAACCAGTCAGCCCCGATGTAGAGGGCAAAGATACACCAATTCTATGCCAAAATTGTGCACAGTTGTACTACCTTTAGTAGCATGAAAATCGGCATTCTTAGAGAGGGTAAAGTCCCCATAGACAAGCGTGTAGCATTGACCCCGCAGCACGCCTCGGTATTACAACAGACTTTTTCTTGTACGGTGGTGGCGCAACCATCGCCTATCCGGGCCATTGGTGATGATGAATATGTGGCGGCGGGTATTGAGTTGCAAGTGGACCTGAGCGATTGTGATGTACTCTTTGGAGTCAAAGAGGTGCCCATTGACCAGCTCATCCCGAACAAGACGTATTTTTTCTTTTCGCACACGTATAAAAAGCAGCCCTACAATGCCAAATTGTTGAAGGCCTGTGTTGAGCGTAATATTCGTTTGATTGATTACGAGTTACTTACTAAAAATGGTGCCCGTGTGGTTGCCTTTGGCCGATTCGCGGGACTAGTAGGGGCATACAACGGCCTTCGTGGATGGGGTGAGAAATACGGGCAATACACATTGAAACCTGCCCACGAATGCAAGGACATGGAAGAAATGTTTGCGCAACTTCAAGGCATAGATTGGCCTTCGGATGTGCGTATTCTACTGACTGGGAAAGGCCGTGTGGCCTCGGGTGCAGTGGAGACGCTTGTGGCGTCGGGCATTCCTCAGATTTCCCCAGAGGAGATTTCGGGGTATGAAGGTTGTTTTTGGAGCCAATTGGATGTAGAACATTATTATAAAACTAGCGATGGAAGGCCGTTCGATCGTAAGGAACTCTTTGCGGATCCGAGCGGCTATGAAAGTGATTTCATGCGTTATGCGCCTTTTGCCAAGCTGTATGTCGCCGGGCATTATTACGACAGCCGGGCGCCTTTCATTTTTACCAGAGAGGATGCGAAGCAGGCAGAGTTTGCCATTACCTATGTGGCGGACATCAGTTGTGATATAGACGGGCCAGTGGCTTCGACGCTTAGGCCCTCCACCATTGCCGATCCGTTTTATGGGTACCTGGCTTCTGAGGAGAAAGAGGTAGGGCATGATCATCCTGAAGCTATTGGGGTGATGGCGGTAGATAACTTGCCGTGTGAGTTGCCAAGAGATGCCTCGCTAAGTTTTGGCAGTGACCTGATGACCCATGTTATTCCAGCGCTTTTTAATGGCGATGAAGAAGGTGTACTCGAACGCGCTACAGAATGTGCGGACGGTGCATTGACCCATAAATACGCTTATCTTCAAGCATATATAGATCAAGCCTAATGGCTAAAAACACATTGCATACTCAGAAATCGGCCACAGATGGACCTTCAGTGAATCCGAAGTTTCAAGCAGGAAAAAGACCTGCTTGGACCGTGGAGGAATTGGAGCGCGCCATTCTCGTTGGTGATCGTGCGGCGCTTGCAGCCGGGATCACCTTGGTAGAAAGTGAAGCGGCTGAGGATGTGGTGAAGGCAGGGACACTGCTAGAAAAGTTATTGCCACATGCCGGGAATAGCGTGCGATTGGGGATTTCTGGAGTTCCTGGAGTAGGAAAGAGTACGTTCCTAGAATCCTATGGGGTACACTATTTAGAGTCGAATGAAAAGGCGCGGTTGGCCGTGTTGGCCATTGATCCATCTTCGTCGAAGTCTCACGGTGCCATTTTGGGGGATAAGACCAGAATGGTAGAGCTGGGGCGACATGAGCGTGCTTTTATTCGTCCTACGGCTTCTTCGGGAGCGCTGGGCGGCGTGGCACGGGCAACAAAGGCAGCCATCGTATTGTGCGAGGCCGCAGGGTATACCCATATTTTTGTGGAGACCGTAGGCGTGGGGCAGAGCGAAACGACAGTGTCTCAGATGGTGGATGCATTCTTGTTTTTGGCCATGCCAGGGACTGGAGATGAGCTCCAAGGCATTAAGAAGGGGATTATGGAGATGGCTGATTTGATTGCCATCAATAAAAGTGAAGGCGAGCATGCTCCAGCGGCCAAACGAACGCGTGTGGAGTTACAGCGCGCGTTGCAATTGAGTACGAGGGACGAATTTAATTGGACCCCCACCATTACCCTGATTTCAGCATTAGAAAGTCAAGGATTCGAGGAGTTGGATGCGGCTATCGATCAATGCATTCGCCATTCTAGAGGGCAAGGTTGGTTCGATGAGAAGCGTCGACGACAATCAGAATTCTGGTTTGAAGTGGAAGTGCAGTATGCGTTGCGAAGTGTGCTGCAACGTCATGATGGGTTGCAGGCAGCGTACGATGATTTGCGAGCAAAGGTGGGCCAAAGCGAAGTAGGCCCATTACAGGCATCGAAACTATTTATCGAAGAGTTAAAATGTCGGCTCGACCGTTAGAAATTGCGAGCGGCTTCGTGCTTGAGTAGGAGGATGGCCGCCTTCGTTGGGAAGATATCTCCCGTCATTTCGAGTTCAATCAACTTGCGGCTGAGGTCCGCGGCAGTAGCGTTTTCGTCCATTTCGGCGGTGACCTTGTTGATCATGCTCACGACTTGGCTTTTGGCGCTCACGATGTTGTTCCAAATTTTATCACTGACATAGACCTGCTGAGAGATGTTGTACTCGTACTCTTGACGAATGGCATCTACCAAGGTTTTGCGGTACACGCCTAGGGGCATGTTGCCTGGTTTAACACGAGTGACTAATTGGTTCGGGGTGATCCGCTCCAAGAACACAGTGAGGCGTTCAAAGGCCTGAAATCTTAGGGGAAGGGCTTTTTTATTGAGATCCTTGCGCAAATAAAATTGGCGACGCTTCTCCTCATTATCTACAAAGTTCGATAGGAGTAAGTAGGTGAGTAGCAGCATTAAAGCCGCGGGAAAAGTATACTTGAGGATTTCAATAAATGCTTCCATAATTCTGTGTTGAGGCTTACAAATATCGTTAAATTTGTCGCCTTACAACACACAACACACTACTTCTATAATGCAAGCACTTTCACAACGCGCACAGGAGATGGGGCTTCCCATGACAATTGAAATGGCCAAAAAAGCACGAGAACTCAGTGCTACGGGCAAACAAGTCATCAGTTTATCTCTAGGCGAGCCGGACTTCGATACCCCAGATTTTATAAAGGCTGCGGCGGTGGAAGCCATGGAGCAGAACTACACGCATTACATGCCGGTTCCTGGATTCTCTGATCTTCAAACGAGCATCGCAAAGAAGTTCAAGCGCGACAACGGATTGGAATACGATCCAAGCCAAATCGTGGTAAGTACAGGTGCCAAGCAGAGCTTGTTGAATGTCTTTTTAGCCCTAGTTGATCCAGGAGATGAGGTGATCATTCCTGCCCCGTATTGGGTGAGTTATATGGACCAAGCCAAATACTGTGGTGGCGAGGTGAAAATCCTTCCTACGACCATGGAAAGCGGCTTCAAGATTACTGCAGCACAATTAGAAGAGGCCATCACACCGAAATCGAAAGTGTTGATTTTCTCTTCTCCGAACAACCCTTGTGGTGCCATTTACAGCAAAGAAGATCTCGCTGCGATTGCTGCAGTGGTCGCGAAACACCCTAACTTATACATCATCTCGGACGAGATTTATGAGTTGTTGAACTACGGTGAAGTTGAGCACGTAAGTATTGCGAGCTTTCCAGAGGTATATAACCAAACTGTTACGGTCAACGGATTGTCCAAAGGCTTTGCGATGACGGGATGGCGTATTGGATATATCGGGGCTCCGGAATGGATAGCGAAGGCTTGTACAAAATTCCAAAGCAACTTTACTTCTGGGACCAATTCTGTGGCTCAACGCGCCTGTATTGCAGCTGTGGAAGCGGATCCTTCAACCGTGCAATACATGGTGGATACCTTTGCCACACGTCGTGCGAAGATGGTGGATTGGATGAATGATATCCCAGGATTTGAACTGGATACGCCTCCAGGAGCCTTTTATGTGTTCCCTCGTGTTTCTAGTATCTTAGGAAAGAAATTTAATGGCAAGGTCATCGAAACTTCTCTCGATTTGAGCATGTACCTGTTGGAAGAAGGATTGGTGAGTACCGTGCCTGGTGATGCCTTTGGTTTGCCGGGCTATGTTCGCTTCTCTTACGCTGCAGCAGAAGCAGAGTTGGAAGAAGCAGTTCGTCGCGTGAAAGCGGCCGTTGCCAAACTAGAAGACTAACCATGAAAATTGAGGTATCCAACGGCGAAGTGTTGGACAAGTATTCGATCCTCCAAATCAAGAGCGAGAGAATAACTGATCCCACTGCGCTCAACAACATACGCCGAGAGCTGGAAAGCCTTCAGCCTGCCGTGGATACCATTCGTTCCCTAGAAACTTCTGGTGCGCTACATTCTTTACAAGACCAGTTATTGGAGGTAAACACCTCGCTCTGGGAGGTAGAGGACGTGTTGCGTGGACTGGAGAAATCGCAAGATTTTGGCCCTTCATTTGTGTCCGCCGCCCGCAGCGTGTACCAGCTCAATGACCGCAGAGCCGCTGTGAAGAAAGAGATAAACCTCTTGACAGGATCCAATCTGATTGAGGAAAAGTCGTACGAGAAATACGATTAGAATGCTTGATTCTCAGAGAATCGGGGTAAATTCGATAAACGCAAAAGTCACCTTGTGAATTTGAAACAACGCATCAACGCCGCGCGTGAGTTCATCAACATCCGTATTTACGATAGCCGAGATTTTGTGATGTCCTCTCTAGCTACAGGAAGCCTCTTTGTAGCGACGTTCACGTTGATGGTTCTAGTATTTTATCACGGCTACGAGCTGGATGCATGGCGCAATGAGCTCGTGGGATATATCGTGCGAGGCTCCATAGCTTTTTACCTACTCAAGTTTTTCCTAGAACTCTTCTACAACTTCCATCCTCGAGAATTTTTAAAAGACCGAAAGTGGGAGGGTTTCCTCATGTTGTTCATCATTGTGGACATCTTGGTCATCAATATTTTCAAGTTTGAGATCTTAAATGAATTGGGCCAATTCTTAAAAATCCCCGGCCTCCAAGAGAGTTTTATGCTCTTCCTGCAGCTCTACTTCCTGGTGATTGTGGGCTTGGAGTTTGGTAAGGTTGGTGAGGTGTTGCCCAAGAGTAAGCTCAGTCCTCCGACCTTATTGATCCTCAGTTTTGTCCTGCTCATCATCATGGGGACGGGTCTATTGATGCTCCCTGAAATGACCATTAAAGGCCACAGCGGGCTGGACTTCTTGACGGCTTTGTTTACCAGTATTTCCGCCAGTTGTGTAACGGGATTGAGTCTTATAGATATCAGCCAAATTCTCAGTGGAAAAGGCCAAATCGTCGTCATGATATTAATGCAGCTTGGCGGTTTGAACATCATCTCTTTCGCAGCCTTATTTGCCATCCTCCGAGGAGGCTTTGGCATGCGTCAAGCGAACTTTATGAGCGAAAACCTAGGGGAGGACCTCAAGCGAAGTCGCTCGTTAATAGGGACAATTTTTCGATTGACCATTTTCATTGAACTAATAGGAGCTGGGTTGTTGGCGATTCTCTGGAGAGGCAAGTACGACGACCTCGGAGAAAACCTTTTCTATAGCCTGTTTCACAGTGTTTCTGCCTTTAATAACGCAGGGTTCTCTTTGTTTAGCAATAGTTTGGCGAGCGAGGGAGTGAACCATGAGTTTGGGGTACATGCCATCATCGCGATCTTGATTGTATTAGGTGGTATTGGATTTGGTACTATTTCGGACTTGCTTAAGCAGCCTTGGCGCAAACAGTCGATGGCGAAGTCTTGGCGGAGTTTACGGGTCGGCACCAAACTGGGTTTGGTGGTGGCGGGGGTGTTGATTGCCTTTGGTGCTGCGATGGTATTTATGTTGGAAGGCCACGAGGGGCCAATTGGCCCACAGCTCAGCCACAGCATCTTCCAAAGTATTACCGCGCGTACAGCCGGTTTTAATACAGTGAACTTCGGTGCCATGGCCACCCCGACGTTGTTGTTCTTCATCTTCCTCATGTTTATTGGTGGTGGCTCGGGATCAACCGCTGGGGGGATTAAAACGAGCACCTTCGCCTTGGTTTTTATGAGTGCAGCAGCGACCATTAAAGGCAAGAAAAACGTGAACATTTACAAAACTCAAATCCCTTGGGAGTTGATGAATAAGGCCTTTGCCATATTCTTGTTCTCCGCCGTGAGTATCCTGGTTGGGATCTTTTTGCTGACGCTGTTCGAGCCGGAGAAAGCCTTGTTGGATTTGGCCTTTGAAGAAGTCAGTGCTTTTTGTACCGTAGGATTAAGTACGGGCATCACGCCAACCTTATCACTCGGCGGTAAGATTGTTTTGATGATCTCAATGTTGATCGGACGTGTAGGAACATTGACCCTAGCCTTCGCGTTGAGCGACCGCAAAATAGAGTCCAACTCTTTCAAGTACCCGAAAGGTTCGATGCATGTAGGATAAAAAAAACCGCCCGAAGGCGGTTTTTTTAATTCTTGTCTTGGAAGTCGAGGTCTTTCATCCCCAACGTTTTGAGCAGCTTCTTTCCGTTGATCTTCAGCGTCTCTTTGATCCCGGTAGCCATTTTGCGAACAGCGCCGTCGTCTGGGCGTGAGATAAACTTAGAATCTCTGTAGGTCACGCCATCTTCTGGTTTTGTGTAGAAGTAGGTATAGAAACTCTTGCGTGATTCTCCTTCTGGGATGTCGATTTTGCCATAGCCGTGCGGGCTATTGTCGTCCGTATAGAAGATGACTGCGGTATTAAATGTTGGTGGAACTTTTGTGACTAATTCCGTCATCTCTTTATTCCACAACTCCAAATCACCACCGTATTCCGGTTGCCAATTTTTATTGAGGTAGACCAAAAGGTTCAATCGGCGCCACAACCCTAACTTAGGATTCATATTGACATCGATATGAACATCTACATACGAGCCATTGCGGCCCTGGTGTACTCCCGAGCCCAAGGCGTCCGTAGTGGTATGCAAACCGTCGATGCCTGTGATGCGGCCCAATTGCTCGCTCCATTCCTTCGACCCTACAGCCGAACGAACCTTGGAGAACGATGGGTGCCAACGCTCGAAATGATAATCTTCGCTTTTGTCTTCGTTCAAGCTCTTGCGCTTCACATTCAATTGGTCAATGGAAGGGAAGTTGTTGAACAAGTCCAATGCAATGTCCTCCTGGAAAAAGTCTTCCAGAACAATGTGCTTGCATGGCGATGCTGTATCGTAAGCAGTCTTTAATTCTGCTGCAAAAGCAGGATCTAGGTATTTGGGGTTGATGATTCCTTCGACCATGGTATTAATCTTGTTGTCCAAATATAGGATTTGCTACTTTTTTCCTCTAGTGATATCTGTCAGTTTTCCGTAGACCTTGAAAAATATTTTCGGCAAGTATCTTTTAAAAGGCACGGCCCATTTTTCATATCCACCTATAACAACGTGCAGGGGTGGTTGGTTCTTTTGAGTGATTCGGTAGAATTTTCGGGCCAATTCTTCTGGAAGCATTCCTTTCTCCTGGGCTACACTGTTTTTGCCAATAGGCTTGCCATCTGGTCCTAAACTGCTCAGCGTCACATTAGTATTGATGAAGCCAGGGCTCAAGATCCCTGCGTGTACTGGAGTTTTGCGCAATTCATACTGTAGGCTTTCCATATAGCCGACTACCGCGAATTTACTCGCTGCATAGGCGGCAAGTTTTGGGCTGCCGAAGTAGGAGAGTATGCTGGCCACGGACCAAACCTGTCCCGAACCCTGCTCCAACATCACAGGCACCATCGCTTTGGTCAAGGCTACTGTGCCCCAAAAATTGGTCTGCATCACCTTTTCCTCTACATCGAGTGCCATTTCAACGACCCGGCCCAAATGCCCCATACCGCCGTTATTGACTAAAATATCAACCTTGCCGGTATGGCTTAGCGCCTGCTTTTTCCACTGATCAGCCTCCTCGTATTGGGCTAAATCCAATACTAAAAGAGCACTGTTTTCTGGATGAGGTAGTTGGTTTTGAACAGCTGCGAGGACTTCAGCACGTCGAGCACTCAAAATGGTAAAGTAGCCATGGCGATTAAATTCCATCGCCATAGCCTTACCTATTCCACTGCTACTTCCTGTAATCCAAGCTGTTTTCATTCGCCTAAAATACAGGAAAGTTTAGTACTTCTTATTCCGTTTTCCTGCCGGTTTGCCTGGTGAACGGCGACTGCTATCGCCTCGTGTGCCGCCAAAACTTCCGCGTGAAGAAGAACGATCCGATGAGAAGCTAGGGCGATCATCGCGACGACGCGGGCCTCTGTTATCACTGCCTCTGAATTCAGTATTTCTGTCTTCACTATTTCTTTTTGGGCGATCATCGTTATTTCTGAATCCGCCGAAACCTCCTTCTGGTCTGCGGTCATCTCTTTTGCGATCGCTACGTCCACCGCGATTATCGAATCGATTATCACTACGGAACTTTTTCCCAGAAGAAATTCGTTCACGTTTTTGGTGACGTTGGCCACCCGAAGAACCTCCGTTTGAACCCGAGCCTTCTTCGAAGTAGGCGTTGACTACATAGGAGCCTGTTTTTGCGCCGCTCAGTCGCACGGCTACTTCAACAGCAAAGCGCTCTTCGACATCAATACGAGTGAAAGTTTTATCCATGTCGATTTTTCCGATGCGGATTTTCTTGCCTTCCATGGTATCGTTGATCAATCCGATTAATCGGCTTGGGTTCACGTTTTGACGGTAACCTAAATCCACCACGATCGTTTTGAAGCCTTCTTCGCTCGCTCCTCCGGATTTACGAGGCCCTTGCTCTTTGAACTTCTTCGGTTGCTCGTTGATATCACGGGCACCGCGGTAACGACTCAATATCAACGAAGTTTCATGACCTAAAAAGCGTTCGATCAATTCGGCTTTACTCAAATGTGCCAATTTATCCATGGCGCTTTCTAGCATTGAAGGATCAAGCTCGTTTGAAAATTCGAATTCAACTAATTCATCAATGGCTTGACCTATTTTGATATCACAAATGGCTTCGCCACTTGGTACTTGCTTTTGCTCGAACTCTTTACCAATGAGACGTTCTAAACTATTCACTTTACGCATATTTCTACCGTGGGTAATCACGATAGAAATACCCGATGATCCTGCACGACCCGTTCTACCTGAGCGGTGCACATAAACTTCCGGGTCGTCGGGGATGTTCACGTTGATTACGTGAGTCAACTCATTGACATCAATCCCTCGCGCTGCCACATCTGTAGCAACCATGACATTGAGTTTTTTCTTGCGGAAACGATTCATTACTTCGTCTCTCTGCGCTTGACTTAAGTCTCCGTGAAGGGCTTCAGCGCGGTATCCGTCAGTAATGAGTTGTTCAGCGATGCTCTGTGTTTCGCGACGGGTTCTACAAAATACGATGCCGTACATGTTCGGATTGAAATCCATAATGCGACGCATGGCTTCGTAAGTATGCTTCGCGTTGACCACATATAATTCGTGACTCACATTACTTGCAGAAATATTTCGCTTACCAGCTGAAATCTCTTTAGGGTCATTGAGGTATTTGTTGGTCAATTTTTTCATGCCATCAGGCATGGTAGCACTAAAACAAAGTGTTTGTTTGTGTTCTGGAGTGTTGGCAAGAATGGCGTCCAATTCATCTTGGAAACCCATACTTAACATTTCATCTGCCTCATCCAAAACAAGGAATTGTACATCTTCAATGCGTAGTTTCTTGCGCTCGATCAAGTCTAGAGTACGTCCAGGAGTGCCGACAACTATTTGTGGACGCTGCTGAAGTTCTTTCATTTGCTTAGTGATTGGAGCCCCACCATAAACGGCAGCGACTTTCACCGGCATGAACTTCGAGTATGACTCGATATCTGTGGCAATTTGCAAACATAGTTCACGTGTCGGCGCCAAAATAATGGCTTGTACGTGTTGTACATCAGCTTCCAGCTGGTGAAGAATAGGCAACGAGAACGCTGCTGTCTTACCAGTTCCTGTTTGTGCAAATGCGATTAAATCAGTGGTGTTTTCGAGCAAATGTTCAATGCTCATCTTTTGGATTGGGGTGGGTTCAATAAACCCGAGTGCTTCCACACCCTGCACGATTGAAGGGTGGAGACCGCTGTCTTTGAAGGTTTCCATAATGTCGGGACTTAGCCCTGGTTAAATTACCCAGTTCCGCTGGGTGCGCCAATTGGACGTCAGCGCTTCCCAGTTTTAAGTTCCCTACCGTTGGAAAGATGGACGCCCTCTATTTTCAGCGGCAAATGTAGTGAGAATAAATGGGATACCATCATTTTTCTGCTATCGCCCTAATGACACATGCAGTTCCACGATGGTAAAGGCCTTCATTGAGCTCAATAAATTGTTCCCACACTCTAATGTTTTGAAAACTTGAGAAGAGCGATTTGATTTTTATCTCATTAAAGAGCATACTAACGTCTTGAGGTCCTCCGCTGGAGAGGCCCAAGTTTTTCTCTGAGAATCCCTCAAATAGGACCGTACCTCCAGGTTTTAATTGGTCCAAGATCTTTGTATACATTGGTGCTAGTATGGACTCGGGTGTATGGAAATAGCAAAACCCAATGACATCCAGAGGCTCTGGACATGTATATGTCATGGCATTGCCCACATGATAATTAATCTCCACGTTGTGGTCTCTCGCAAGCCTCTCTGCCTTCTTTTTGCCTTCCTCGCTCTGATCTGCTGCCCAGACTTTCCATCCTTTTGTTGCGGCATATACTGCATTTCGGCCTTCACCCTCAGCTGGGAAGTAAATATTGCCCGGTACTAAAGCTTGAAGAGAATGGGCAATGAATTCATTAGGCCGTGTGCCGTAGGCGTAGGATTCTTCGCGATACCGGTCGTTCCAAAAGTCGCTTGGATTCATAGGTTCTCAGTGTAACTTTGCGAAGTTAAGTCGAGAAGATGCTCTACTTAAAAGACTAGACGAATAAACTTTTTTTAAAATTTGGTTTCACAGAGATTGTTAAATAAAAAGTCTATTCTATATTTGCACCCCCGAAGACGAACGGGTAAATTATATTGTTATGAAACGCACATTCCAGCCCAGCAATAGAAAACGCAAGAACAAGCACGGATTCCGCTCAAGAATGGAGTCGGTAGATGGCCGCAAGGTCTTGGCTTCTCGTCGCGCAAAAGGTCGCAAAAGCTTGACCGTTAGTGATAAAGGAAACTACAAAGGGTAATGTTCAAAACCTTTTGATAAGATATAGGTGTTGCCGAAAGCAACACCTTTTTTTTGGCCTAATCCGCACCTAACTTTGTACAAATCTTAAAAGCACATGCCGAAAGACAACTCCATCAAACACGTCCTCATCATCGGATCTGGTCCTATCGTTATTGGTCAAGCCTGTGAATTTGACTATTCTGGATCCCAAGCATCACGAAGCCTTCGAGAAGAAGGAATCACCGTAACACTCATCAATTCTAATCCAGCCACCATCATGACAGATGAGGTTATCGCTGATAACATCTATCTGAAAGCACTGACCGTGGAAAATATTGAGGAAATCCTCAAAATACATCCGGACATTGATGTAGTACTGCCTACAATGGGTGGTCAGACGGCGTTGAACTTGTGTATCGATGCAGATAAGCAAGGAATTTGGGAAGAGCATAATGTGCGCATTATTGGGGTAGATATTGATGCAATTAATATTACTGAGGACCGTGATGAGTTCCGCAAATTGATGGAGCAAATCGACATTCCCATGGCCCCTTCACGCATTGCAAAATCATTCTTGCGAGGTAAGGAAACTGCCCAGGAGTTCGGTTTTCCATTGTGTGTTCGTGCTTCTTTTACTCTAGGTGGAGCTGGAGCAACTTTTGTACATACGCCTGAGGAGTTTGATGAAGCATTGAGTCGTGGATTAGAAATTAGCCCTATTCACGAGGTAATGATCGATAAGGCCTTGCTAGGCTGGAAGGAATACGAGCTTGAGTTGCTTCGCGACAAGAACGATAACATCATCATCATTTGTTCTATTGAGAACATGGATCCTATGGGTATCCATACGGGAGACTCTATAACCGTTGCACCGGCGATGACCTTGAGCGATACCACGTACCAAAAGATGCGTGATATGGCGATCAAGATGATGCGAAGCATTGGAACCTTTGCCGGAGGGTGTAACGTTCAGTTTGCGGTAAGCCCGGATGAGAAAGAAGATATCGTCGCGATTGAGATTAACCCTCGTGTGAGCCGTTCTTCAGCTTTGGCTTCCAAAGCAACGGGTTATCCCATTGCGAAGGTGGCTGCGAAGATGGCTATTGGGTATACTCTTGATGAACTCAACAACCAAATTACGAAGACGACTACCGCTTATTTCGAGCCAACCTTGGATTACGTTATCGTGAAAATTCCGCGTTGGAATTTTGAGAAGTTTGAAGGCGCAGATACCCGTTTAGGGATTCAGATGAAGGCTGTAGGAGAGGTGATGGGTATTGGTCGCAGTTTCCAAGAAGCTCTGCATAAAGCTGCCCAAAGTCTGGAAATCAAGCGCAATGGACTGGGTGCGGATGGTAAAGGATTGACGGATCACGATATGATCCTACACAAATTAGAATACGCTTCTTCGGATCGTTTATTTGTCATTTACGACGCGATCCAGATGGGCATTCCACTTCGTACCATATACGACATCACCAAAATAGATATGTGGTTCCTCAAGCAGATTGAGGACTTGGCCCGTGTTCAGGGTGAAATCGAAAAACACACATTGGAATCCTTGCCTAAGGATTTGATCCTTGAGGCTAAGATGAAAGGCTTTGCGGATCGCCAAATTGCACACATGATTCATGCCTTGGAAAGTGAAGTACACAGTAAGCGTACGGATTTAGGCATCAACCGTGTATGGAAGTTGGTGGATACTTGTGCGGCGGAATTCCCGGCACAGACGCCATATTACTACTCGACCTTTGAAAATTCTTTTGTTACCGCAGACGGTGTAGAAGTTATTGAGAATGAAAGTGTGGTCACTGACCGCGAGAAAATCGTCGTTCTTGGTTCGGGTCCTAACCGTATTGGTCAAGGGATTGAATTTGATTACAGCTGTGTTCATGGGGTATTGAGCGCTCGTGAAGAAGGTTACGAGACGATCATGATTAACTGTAACCCAGAAACGGTAAGTACAGATTTTGATACTGCAGATAAGTTGTACTTCGAGCCTGTATTTTGGGAGCACATCTATGATATCATCTTGCATGAAAAGCCAAAAGGTGTCATTGTGCAACTTGGTGGTCAAACGGCATTGAAATTAGCTGAAAAGTTAAGTCGATACGGTATCGAAATCATTGGTACGTCTTTCGATGCTTTAGATTTGGCAGAAGATCGCGGTAGATTCTCCACCCTTTTAAAAGATATCAATATTCCTTATCCGAAGTTCGACGTAGCAACAAATGCAGATGAGGCGTTGGATATTGCTGAAAACCTTGGGTTCCCAATTCTTGTACGTCCTTCCTACGTTTTGGGTGGACAAGGAATGAAAATCGTCATCAATAAAGCTGAACTAGAGCGACACGTGGTGAACCTCTTCAAAGAGTTTGAGGGGAACCGAGTATTGCTAGATCATTACTTAGATGGGGCCATCGAAGCAGAGGCGGATGCTATTTGTGACGGTGAGAATGCCTACATCATCGGAATCATGGAGCATATCGAGCCTTGTGGTATTCACTCGGGAGATAGCTCAGCAGTATTGCCGCCGTTCAACCTAGGTCCTTTGGTCATGCAGCAGATTGAGGAGCATACGGTGAATATTGCCAAGGCGCTTCAGACGAAAGGATTGATCAACATTCAGTTCGCCATCAAAGATGATATCGTGTACATCATCGAAGCCAACCCACGTGCTTCTCGTACCGTGCCGTTCATCTGTAAGGCGTACGGTGAGCCGTATGTGAATTACGCTACTAAGGTGATGTTGGGTACGAAGAAAGTCACTGATTTTACTTTCAATCCTGAATTAGAAGGATATGCGGTGAAGATCCCTGTCTTTAGCTTCAGTAAATTCCCTAACGTGAACAAGGCCCTGGGCCCTGAAATGAAATCAACAGGTGAAGCCATTCACTTCATCAAAGACCTGAAGGACCCAACCTTCAGAAAATTATACAGCGAGCGTAGCCTCTACTTGAGCCGCTAAGGAAACAGTTCGTAAACGGAGATCCCGGCGCCCATGGCGCCGGGATTCTTTTTTATCTTGACAAAAATTTTTGCCTCCATGCTTCGTTTTATAGCCCTAACGGTACTTGCCTACTTTATCTTCAAATGGCTCGATAGATTTTTCGGGGGAGGGAGACCTTCCGGTCCTGCAAAGTCTTCGTCTAAAAAGAAGGGCAGTACGTTCTCTAAGAATGTGGGCGAGTATGTGGATTACGAAGAAGTCAAAGACGACGAGAAGTGAAAAAAATAGGCATCATCACCTACTATTGGCCACCTGCGGGAGGTCCCGGTGTGCAACGCTGGCTGAAGCTGAGTAAATACTTGGCCAAGGATGGGGTGGAGCTGCATGTAGTGACGGTCGATGCCGACAAGGCTACCTATCCGCTTCGCGATGAAGGACTGTTGAATGAGGTGCATCCCAACATCACGGTTCACCGGACCGGTACGTCAGAAAAGTTTGGCGCCTACAAGAAGGTGACGGGCAAGAAATCCGTGCCTTTCAGCGGCTTTTCTGGGGAAGAAGCGAACGTGAGCCTATTGCAAAAAGTGGCCAGATTTGTTCGAGGAAATTTCTTTGTTCCGGATGCCCGAAAAGGTTGGAACGCACATGCCTATGCGGCAGCTGCGAAGATTGTTCAAGCACATGGCGTGCAGCACTGGATTACCACTTCTCCTCCTCATAGTACCCAATTAATTGGACTCAAACTTCAAAAGAATTTGGGCGTACAGTGGATCGCGGATTTCAGGGATCCGTGGACAGATATCTACTATTACCGCAAGTTTTATCCTACTGCACTGACACGCTGGTATGAGAAGGGGTTGGAGCGTCGCGTGTTTTCGAGCTGTGATGCTCTGATTAGCGTGAGCCCCAGCTGGAGTGAGTTGTATGAGAAAAAGGGCGGGCTGCCGAAGGGCAGCGTGCATACTTTGACCAACGGTTTTGATCCCGAGGATTTCGCATCATTGAAGGCACAGCGTCCCGATGTCTTCACCTTACTCTATGCCGGAACCTTGGCGGGGCAATACCCTGTATCAGAATTGGTCGAAGCGCTGAATACCTTGGGCTTTCCCATGCACATCAAAGTGGTGGGGTCGTGGGACGGTAAAAGCGCAGAAGATTTGGCCCAAGCAGGCGATCACATCCAGGTGACCTTTGAGGAATATGTTCCTAAAGCGGCCTTGAATCAGAAATTGCTCGATTGTCACATGATGCTGTTCTTGTTGCCAAACGTGGCCAGTGCCACCGGCCACATTCCAGGGAAGCTCTTCGATTATTTGGGCGCGGGTAATCCTATTTTGGGATTAGGTCCGACCGCAGGGGATGCCGCCTCCATCATTCATGAAGCAGGGGCGGGGCAATGTTTCGATTATGCAGATAAGGCAGCCATTGCCCAATACGTTCAGCAACAGTACGATCAAGGGGCCCCAAGAACAGATGCTTCACGCATTTCGGATTATGCTCGCGACGCACAGGCCAAGCGCCTGCTTACAGAGATATTGAAATAAAAAAAGCCGCCCTCGGGGCGGCTTTTTTTATGCTTCCTTGCGCTGTTTCCAGCCCATCCATCCCAATAGAAGTAGGAGTATGCCGGAACCTGCGAAGTTGATCTTGCGTCCCACGTAGTAGGACTTGGGTGCGAATTCAAACGTAATGGTATGCTTACCTGCCGGCACTTGAAGGCCGCG
>Ga0181607_10002553_pt1 | contig 16046 bp, 9 predicted proteins | sample 041ome_9_FD_132420 | JGI IMG/M metagenome (GOLD analysis project Ga0181607, IMG submission 132420) | Coastal salt marsh microbial communities from the Groves Creek Marsh, Skidaway Island, Georgia - 041413US metaG (megahit assembly) | ecosystem: Environmental > Aquatic > Marine > Intertidal zone...
CCTAAAAGTGCAATTAGTATGCCAAGCCCATTCAATTCATAGAAGATGACAAAGTTACCCATTTATCTATCTACTTACTGACATTTTTGGCATAAAAAAAGCCCCTTCCAAATGGAAGAGGCTATACATTAACAAAACTATGTTATACTAATAACGCTTATAATTAGAATGGTGCGTTAATAGGTTCAAATGTTAGCGGATCCACTTCTGGTATATTTGCACCATAGGTTGCATTAAGCACTTTTATGATTTCATTAGCCAACATTGCAGAACCTCTTGGATTTAAGTGAACAAAGTCCGTAGACCATACGCTGTTGTACAACTCAGCAGAAGATAGCGAGATAGGCACCATATTAATTCCACCCACTTCAACACCCTGTATACCGTCAGCTGCTTGAACACCAGCCCCAGAGAATCCAAGTGCGGCAGCTTGTGCCGATGATAATCCAAATAAATCAGCTACTAGAGGATGCAGGTCAACTAACGTTACATTCGAACGGGCCGAAGCTTGCTGCGCAATAATAGCGTTAAAGGTTCCTACCGCAGTCAGAATTTTTGCTTGTTCTGAAGCTGTTAAGGTATATTGATCCGGAAGTGGAGCAGAAACACCATAGACTGAGCCATCACCCTGAGGAACTCCAATCACAAATATAGCATCTAATGGGAAAATATCGGAAGGTATTCCAAGTGCTGGATTACCTGCAGAAGCTTGACGAATACTTGGTAAATTAAAGCCCGACAAGTCAGTTAAGGACTCATCCGTAATAACCGGTGCATTAGCAGCCCCACCTTCAAAATTAATCTTCCTGCGATCTGCCTCAGCTTGGGTAATTGCACCAGCGGCCAACACTTGATCGATACCTGCATTATATGCACCATAAGCATTTACGCTGTTTAAAAATCCGGCTGTGGCCGCATCAATAGAACCAGCTGGCAATAATTTTACACCGCCACTTAGTTGTGTGGCAACTTGGAAGTAAGGCATAAGAGTTACTGGTGGTACATTCAGAATTACCCCATGTGCTCCATTAGCTGTTAAAGCATCTAAGGTGCCATTAATCGCAGCACTAAAGTTTGCAACACTGGAAATAGTAGTTGGATCTAATGGGTTGGATTCATCGTTAACTCCACCAGCTAATGAGTAACCTAGAACATCATTTCCACCCAAAAATACCGTAAAAAAGCTAGGATTAGCTGCAACTGCATCGCCCAGAACGGATGCTGTTTGGCCGGACTGGAAGGCTCCAAAGTAAGTATTTGCAGAACCGTAACCTTGTACTGCAACGTCAATAGCTCGCAAGCCAGGAACCCCAAAGTTACTAATAGGGCTATTTGTATTTGGTGTTAAACCGTCACCAGGTGTGTTCACCAGTGCATCACCCAATGAACCTTGTCCTCCTTCGAGAAAAGCTAGTGCGGCAGCTAGATCAATCGCTATTCGTCCAGTACCAACACTGGAAACCGTATTAGGGTTGTTGAATGTTAAAGGCGCACCGGTGGTACTTTCATTAACCAATGACAATTGATTAGCTACTATAGTCGGAAATGCATTCATCTGCCCTGACTCAAATAACCCACCATCATGGTATCCAGCGGTGAAGGAAGCTCCCACGCTAATCATATTTGAAGCATTTAAGCTACCCAGAGAGTAGGAACTCTCGGTGGTGTTAGAATCAATCCAATCGCTTGTAAGAGTGTCTTCGGAACTACAGCCAGCTAATACCAAGACAGCTAAAGCTAAGACCGAAGTACTTTTTAAGAATTTATTGCTATACATGATGTACCTATCTGTTTAAAAGATTATCAAAATTTAGTTGGATATAATAAATCGCACCAATATTTGGGTTTGCGAACGAGGTCGTATAACGCTCATTCAGCAGGTTTGACCCCCCTATTTTCACACTACCATTAATCGCTGGTACGGCATAGGAAATTTGGGCATCCACGGTTTGAAAGTCTGGGATAATTCCAGAACCAATTGCAGATTGCCACAAATAGGCATCCTGCCACCGGTAGGTTACAGCAAAACCTATGTTGTCGGTAAGCTTTCTGTTACTTATTGAGAAATTATATCTCCACTCTGGTGTGTTAAACGCTACGTTATAGGTACGCTGGGTTAGGTCGTCTAAATCTTCAATTTTATTGAAGGTAGCATTACCAGAGAGTTTGTAATTATTAAATAACATTAGGTCGGCACTTGCACCAAACCCATAGGTATTAATGTCCTGATCGATGTTGGTATCATAACCATATCGCTGGAGGCCAATTCCTTGACTTCCTCCTGTCACAAATACCTGCTGAAGTTCTGTGCTGTGTGCAACTCCTTCTGCAGTGGTGTATCCAGTGGGGATAGCATCATTGCCGGTTAACCCACCTGCAATCGAATAGGCTTGTGTTACATCAATCTCAGCACCAAAATCTTGGTAGGTACTGTTGTAATAGAAAACATCTAAAAATAGTTTTCCACCAAAGAGCACACTCTTGTATCCTACTTCCCATGTGGTCACTTTTTCAGTTTTGTATTCTTTGTAGGCGTCAGCAGCCACTACTAAGTCTCTAACATCGCCAGAAGCTTGAGCAGCTTGCACACTTTCCGTTGTATAAACCGTATTACGATCTAAGTTATATCGCTTGGATACTAGATCATTTCGACCTAATAATCGACGGGTCACCACATCTAAGTCGATGTACTGATCCTGTGTAGTTGGCATTCGGAAACCACGCTGATAGGAAGCTCGAAGGTTTTGATTTCCAGCAAACTCCCATACTGCGGAAGCACGTGGAGAAAACTGTCCTTCAAAGTTCTCGTTTTTATCGTAGCGAACAGAAGTCTGCACTTTGATACTTTCAATAATATCCCGAGATAATTGTAGGTAACCACCGAATTCATTAAAAGATACCTCATCACCATTGTCTTGGAGTGCGAACAAGGTACCTTCAGAATTTAGAGCAAAGGTTCTGAAGTTAGCACCAACTAAAACGTTGGCAAACTTGATGGTTTCACCAAAGTTGTAACTTCCCTCATAATGATATAAAGCAGATTTGTCTAAGAACTTAGCCCCACCTTCGGAAATGGCTCTGTTTCTGAACTCGTCAACACTAGCCTTAAACACGTCACTATCGGCTGAAGGCTGAGCCATGTCAGCCACTTGGCGAGCTGCGTTGTGAAGGGCATTATAGTTATTCGAGGGAATAGTAATTCCAGTTGGATTTGCACCCGTGTTATTGCCACCCGTCAAATAATCCAAATATGCTCCAAAGTAAGCGGGTAAATAATGACGTTGATTTACCAGAGAAGCTACGGTATTGGCAGCATACGAATTACCCGAATTTTCTTGAGTCGTGTATGCTCGTACGAAAAAATTACTTCCTCGAAGTTCTAATTTCCCAGTCCAAATGCTTAAGTCATCTAAGATAAACCGGTCGTTGGCGGTATACACTGTATTCCCCAAGCCGGCATTAAACTGAGCAATAGCCTCTATCTTCTCATTTAAGCGATAATGAAGCGCCGTTCCAAACTTAATACTTTCAGCGGTATTATCTACAAAGTCTGTTTCTCGATAACCTGTTGGGGAAAATGCCCCATTAGCTCCGTTGGGTAGCAAACTACGAATAGCTGACAAACTTGCTACGGTACCTGCGTCGGTGGCTGGGTTATTTATGGTTATATCAGCGATGGTTCCAATATCAATGGTAAAGTCACCGTAGGTATTAATTCCATCATAAACCCGGTTGTTAGCACGATTACTTGCCAAATTACCTTCTACTGTTGCTCCACTTTGATCTCTATAATCCACTCCCAGAAAATCCTGAGCATTCAACCAAGAAGCACTTACTTTAAAAGCAAACTTATCATTTACAGCCTGAGCATAACGAAATCCAGTGTCTCTGTAGAGTGAAGCCTCGTGATCGATTTCATCTAAGTGCGTAACACCAACTTTGGTGCGGATATCAAGACCTTGATAATCAAAAGGACTTTTTGTGTTGAGCAATAAGATACCGTTAATGGCATTGGGTCCATACAGAGCTGAAGCAGCGCCAGGAATGAGTTCCACACTTTCCACATCTAATTCAGAAGCACCTAAAATATTTCCAATAGGAAAGTTAAGACCAGGAGCTTGTCCATCGATACCATCGATCAATTGCACAAATCGGGTGTTACCATTTGCACCAAATCCCCGCGCATTTACCGACTTAAAGGTCAAACTTTGAGTACTAAAATCAACTCCCTTAACATTACGAATAGCATCATAAAATGAGGTGGCTGGAGTGTTTTTAATATCTAGAATATCCAATTTTTCAATGGATACAGGTGACTTTAGAATGGATTCTTCGACCCGAGAAGCAGAAACTACCACATCGTTTCCAAAAATTGTTTGTTCTTCCAACACCACTCGTATGTTGCTAACATCGTTTTCCTCGATCAATAATTCCTGCATTTGAAAGCCCACAATGGAAAACTGTAGGGTGATTGGAGGATTTATTTGAACGGTTAAACTAAATTCGCCATTCGCATTTGTTGGGGTCCCTACAACGGTCCCTTTTACAACCACGTTAACCCCTGGTAATGGGTCACCGTCTACGTCTAATACCTGGCCAGATACGGTGGTATTCATTTCGAGATTGGTAGTCATGGCGTGAAGAGTTGCTGTACTGTATGCCAAAAAGACAACCGTTAGCAGCAACATTTGCCGAAGCATTTTACTCATAATGATTCCTAATTAATTATGATTGGTAGTTATATCCACTTTTACATGTGTTTGTGTAAGTAAAAGCAGTAATCCGTAGATGTACTATTTTAAATAATTTACACATAAATGCAAGCGCTTCCAAAAAAGCACCAGATTGCGGTAATAATAATAAATAGTTAACAAACACGCCTATTTTTTAACGCAATTAATCCGTTGCATCATTCCTATGAGTTTCCCTATCATCCTACATTGCAATTCATTATGCAGGACGTACTGTCCAACTATATCATTTAAAAATAATTACATCGTAACTTTTCTATTCAATAATTGACAATGCGCATTTTATGTATCCTTAGCCTATTTCTCTGCTTCACCCTAATCGCTTGCAACGAACCTAAACCTATTGAAACTGACTACATGATTGCTACCGGAACAGCATTGCCCAGTATTTCTTATTTAGCATTAGGAGACTCTTACACTATAGGCGAGGCGGTCGATTCTACCCAACGTTGGCCCGTACAATTGGCTGATTCCCTGCGCAAAGTCTACCATCTTCGGGTTGATGAACCCCAGATCGTAGCCACCACAGGTTGGACTACCAACGAATTACAGCAAGGAATAGATCAGGCGGATTTAAAGGACAAATATGAGCTAATATCTCTACTTATTGGAGTAAATAACCAATATCGTGGGTATGCTTTCGAACAATTCGAAGAAGAATATGAAGCGCTAATTAAATGGGCCATTCAACATTCTGTACATGGAGCTTCAGGAATATTTGCCGTATCCATTCCCAACTATGGGGTTACTCCATTTGGACAAGCACGTGGAGAGGATAAAATTAGGGCCGAATTGTTAGCCTATGATGCAAAAGCTAGAGAAATTTGCCAACGTTTTGGTATAAAATTTTTTGATATAACCCCGATATCTGAACTTGCTAAAGACAATTCCACACTAATCGCTGACGATCAATTACATCCGAGTGGCCTTCAGTACACAGAATGGGTTCGGTCATTCGCTAGTCAGGTAGCCGAACTCATTTCGGATTGGCCGGGGAACGACTAAACTATAGATACGGTGTGGTATGATGATGGTTCTAGACACTATCAGGTTCAGATTTTGTTGATTCAAGTCTTTAATGATTCAACACAATATAGATCAGTCTAATTCAGTTGGTTTTGTGTTGGTGAGTACATCAGCCAGATAACCCCAAACATGTTGAGCTACCTTTCTGTGACCTTCCTCATTTGGATGTATTTGATCCGGTAAATTGAGTTCAGGGACACCCCCCACCCCCTCCAAAATGAAAGGTATGAAAAGTACATCGTTCTCTTGAGCTAACTCAGCATACATTTCTCGAAACTCGAGGGTGTAATCAGCACCTAAATTTGGCGGCACTTCCATACCCGCAAGCACTATTAATGCCTGGGGATACTTAGCTTTTACCTTATCGATGATTCCTTGAAGATTGGTCTTTGTTTGCTGTAGATTTAAACCCCGAAGTCCGTCATTACCCCCTAATTCTAGCACAAAAATATGTACTCCTTGCTGTAAAACCCAGTCTACTCTTCGAAGCCCGCCAGCGGAGGTTTCACCACTCAAACCTGCATTTACAACGGTATAATTCAACCCTAATGAATCGATTTGCTGCTGTATTAACGCAGGGAAAGCTCTTTTCGGATTAAGTCCATATCCTGCGGTTATACTGTCACCAAAAAATAAAATCTTCTCTGGACTCTGTTGTGCTTGGACTCCATGATAGTTCAGAAGAACAAATAACAACCCAATCATCGAAATCACTCGTTTGTAAAAGGTATGAAAGAAGTGAGAAATCATAAGAACTGTGTTTAACAAATTATGGTTGTAGTCGTACAAGTGGTGCAATAGCTATCAAGTTTGTTAGGTATCCTAAAGTGATGCTATCCTTTTGAGTCTATTGTTTGGGTATGTTAGGAAAATGATGAACGAATAAACTTAATTACGAGCTTCATTTAGAGCTGCTATACTTGATTAACCATGTTTTCAGATTAGAAATTAAATCAGATCAGACACTCACAAATTAACCAGATTTATCTTTAATTCATTCTCCTATGAGCGAAGTAACTGCATTATCACAAACCCAAACCGACTCAGGTCAACCACCTATTTTACAGTTAGAACAAATTAACCGAAGTTTTAATAGTGGTAACAGTCAACTTCATGTACTCAAGGACATTGAATTTAACATAACTAAGGGAACAAGCTGCGCTATTGTTGGACCTTCCGGAAGTGGAAAAACTACTTTATTGGGACTTTGTGCTGGTCTGGATACCCCTGATTCAGGCAGGGTATTACTGGATGGAAGTATCCTGAGCGATATGAATGAAGATCAGAGGGCAGATATACGGAATAAAAAAGTAGGCTTTATTTTCCAAAACTTTCAGCTTTTGCCTACCCTAACGGCCCTTGAGAACGTAATGGTTCCCTTAGAATTACGTGGTGGTAGTAATAATGAAATTGAACAAAGAGCGATAGAGTTGCTAAGCAGTGTTGGCTTAAAAAATCGCTTAACTCATTACCCCTCTCAATTATCGGGTGGCGAGCAGCAGCGTGTTGCCATTGCTCGTGCTTTCATTAACGAACCAAGCGTGCTATTTGCAGATGAACCCACTGGAAATCTAGATGCTGAAACAGGTGACCAAGTCGAGGAGTTACTCTTTAACCTAAATAAAGAAAAACAAACCACCTTAGTTATTGTTACTCATGACCTGCTTCTTGCCCAGAAATGCGAACAACAAATACGTTTGCATCGTGGAGAGATAGCCGAGCAACGCTTTGGCCAGACGCTGACGCAAATCGGTAGCAACCCTTCAATACCTGTTTAGTCATGAATAAACCCACTTCCAATACATTTTGGTTAATAAAAATGGCTTGGCGCGAATCTAGAACCCATCGCGTTAAACTTGCGCTGTTTCTGTCGGCTATTGTGATAGGCGTAGCCGCTCAAGTATCTATAAGCTCCTTACGTGATAATCTAACTCAAAGTATTGACAATCAATCCAAAGAGTTGTTAGGCGCCGACTTAGAAGTGCGACATACTGCTCCTTTTGACACGGTTTTGAATGGGTTTTTAGAACGCCGATTCGATGAGAGTGCTGACATGGTTCGTTTTGCATCTATGGTTTCCGCTGACTCTGGATTTACACGGCTTTCTCAAATATTTGCTTCCTCCTCTACCTACCCATTTTATGGAAGTATTAAAACCCAGCCAATGAAAGCATTTGAGGAGTTCCAACGTGGGGAGGGTGCGCTCATCGATCAAAGTGTATTGGATCAATTTAATTTGAACTTGGGTGACACCTTAAAAATTGGCCTGCGTTCCTACCCTATACTTGGAGGTATGCTATCTATCCCGGGGCAAGCTCAAGCAGGTTCCTTTTTTGGGCCTAGAATATTTATTCCCATTGAAGGCTTAGAACAGACCGGACTACTCCAACGGGGGTCTAGAGTTGAATATCTACGCTATTTCACCTATAGTGATGATCAAGATCCCGCACAAATCCGTGTAGAATTGGATTCGCTACGAAATCTGAGCACCTTCGGCTTCGATGATGTTGAGGAGCGTCGCTCGGAAGTGAGTTCAGCCATTGAGCAATTGAGCGATTTCTTAAATATGATCGGCTTCATTGCATTATTGCTTGGTGGACTAGGTATAGGTAGCTCTATGTTTGTATATATCCGGGAAAAAATACCTCAGATTGCCATTCTCAAATGTGTAGGAGTCAAAGGAAAAGATGCTATACTTATTTTCTTATTTCAATCCTTCGTCATGGGGGTTATTGGTGCTCTATTAGGGGCTTTTTTAGGGGTAGGAATTCAACAACTATTACCCTTTTTAATTACTGATTTTTTACCGGTTGAGTTACAATTATTTCTCTCATGGCCATCAGTTTTAGTAGGTGTTGCTGTTGGAGTGTTGGTTACCCTCCTGTTTGCAGGTTTACCTCTGGTTGATTTAACACAAATCTCCCCCCTCCAAACTCTGCGCCAAAGCAGCATTGCTGCATCTAAAAGTCTTAGCCAGAAGCGTCTTGCAATAATGGGGCTCATACTTTTAGGAGTTTGGGGATATGGACTTTGGATGCTAGGTACCATTGAGGCAGCTTCATGGTTTAGTTTGGGAGTCGTAGTACTTTCGGGTGTATTGGTGCTCATATCCATAGGCTTGATGAAACTAACCCGTACACTGATTCGCCCACGTTGGCCTTATGCTATCCGTCAAGGTTTATCCAACCTGTACCGTCCTCAAAATCAAACAACGACTCTTCTTCTGAGTTTTGGTTTAGGAATAACACTTATAAGTTCACTTTACTTGACCCAGGACTTATTGTTAAGTGCGCTTAACTTTTCTACATCTGACAATATTCCTAATGTTGCATTTTATGACATTCAAGCAGACCAAAATGATGGAGTTAATGAGATTATTCACGAATTAGATCATGAGACACTTCAAAATGTCCCCATTGTAACCATGCGTTTAGAAGCAATGGGGAATAAATCAGTAACCCAGATTTTAACCGATACCTCACGAACTGCAAGGCGGTGGGCTCTTCAGAGAGAATATCGTTCAACCTATAGAGATTCCCTCATTGATACCGAAACCCTAAGTCAAGGCGAATTTGTTGGAGAATATGAACTAAATATGAATAATCTTACCAATGATTATGTCCCAATAACCGTCAGTTCTGATCTCATGGATGATCTATCGGCTAGTTTAGGTGATACCCTTCGGTGGAATGTGCAAGGAATTATCATTTCGAGTACCATTGTTGGTATCCGTGAAGTTAACTGGGAGGAACCACAGCCCAACTTCTTTGTGGTATTTCCAAATGGTGTACTTAACTATGCTCCTCAGTTTTTTGCAACAACTGTGCGTACATCAACCAGAGATGAGGCGCTTATCTTGCAGCAAGAAATTGTAAATCGATATCCGAATATCTCCGCACTTGATATTGGTTTACTTATCGAATCATTTAGAGATTTTCTGAATCAAATCACCTTTGTGATACAGTTTATTGGGCTTTTTAGCATTCTCACTGGACTTATTGTCTTAGCTGGTGCAGCCGCAAGCTCACGATTTCAGAGGCTAAAAGAGGCACAGCTATTGCGGGTACTGGGCGCTCAAAAACAAATTATTAAACGGATATTGTTCATTGAATTTTTTGCGGTAGGTGGTCTCTCTTCCCTCCTTGGAGTGGGGCTTTCACTTGGGGTAAGCTATTTAGTTGGATATTTTGTATTCGATTTAGTACTTCAACCTAGTTGGATCATATTATCCCTAGAGGTTCTTATTATCACTGGCTTAGTGACCTTGGTGGGTGCTGCGAATTCAAGCATTTCAGTTGATCGAGATAGAGCGTAACCGCACTTTTTTTATTAGTCTTGAGGCCTAGTCGAGCTTGAATAAAAGACAAAAAAAAGGCTTCAGTCACGAAGCCTTTTTACACTAACTACGGAGATTAATTTAGGATAATGAGGTCATATTTTAATTTTTATCCCAATCAATACGTTTATTATCTGATTACTTTCTGAAATACTTTCTTGAATAGGTATATTAGAACCCATGTCTTGATACTCATATAAAACTGAACGATCATTCCACTGTATATATTGTGTGGTTATATCTAGAAAAAAATCCCTACTTAATGGAATCCCGATACCTCCAGAATATAGCTTACGAGTTTCATCAATTTGGACTGATTTAGACGGCAATATAGAAGTGCCAGCTCTTAGTTCTGCACCATTTTTGAAACGGTATTGTGCTCCGATTCGAGTGTTCATAACCGATTGGTATCTTTGGTTAATACTTTGCTCAATAACAGCTTCATGATCTCTTAAAAAAGCCACTTCATCGAAATCCAAACTCTGATTATAGGTGAGGTCAATATCTGTTTTATTATAAGATATAAAATCAACTCCTATACTGAGGTCAAAGCCTTTTAGTTGGTTGACTGCCATTCCTAAAGAATATTTGGATGGACGAGTTATAGCATAGGTGAACTCACCTTCAAAACTATCAAAAAATGGCCCTATAGAGTAGTCAAAGCTTGTGGTTATCGTAGAGTTGTATTCCTCGGTAATTTCCATGATAGATGGTAATGACCAAGATGCCCCCAAGTTGAGATACTGCCCTAGTTTATACACTGCTCCAATTCTGGCTTCAAAACCTAGAACATCGGAACGTAATTCGTCGGAAAGCTGAATGCTATAAATATCCGTCCCATTTTCTCCATTTTCATCTTGCTCTATGAAATCACCATCATAGACGTTATCGAGATCCTCTTCCAAAATATTTCGGCTCATATTATGAAAGGCCTCATTTATCCCTAATGAAAATCCTATGTGAAGATTTTTCTTGAATTCAGTACCCATAAAGAATGCAAATTCTCGTGATCGCCCGTCTTGAGTTAATTCGCTTTGCTGATAAGTACCAGGGAAGCCATCATCAAATCCTATTCTAAATATAGACTCGAGTTGTGTTTGTGCTTGATCAGCATAATCAATGGCATAGGTCTCAAAAGCTATGTTACGGTAATCACTTGATTCGCCTTTAAATATATCGGTAATTGTACTTTGGTTGTTGAAAGCACTTGAACCGAGTGATCGATTATATACACTGTTTGTATGAATTCCTCCACCAAGGACCAGGCTACCAACTCGTGTTGGTATTTTATAAACCACTCCTATGTTATTTATATAATCAGCTTTAGAATCCAATAGCAGCTCATTACCTCTAAAACTTTGATTAAATTCGGAGCGATTACTCATATACCCAATGTTAACATAACTACCCTTTATTAATGACATCGCTGCAGGATTATCAATAAAACTAGCGTATCCATTTTCCATGGCCACCGAAGGTAATATAGCTGAGTTTGCGCTACCTAAATATTGCTGAGAGCTAAATACTTGGCTCAAACTACTATAACTCATTGGATCATAACCATCCTGAGCCATGGCAGATGAAGCGGTAATTAGAAGCATAAAAGTGGCAAGTATAAACTGTAGCCTCTTTGGGATTTGTCGATATAGTTTTTTCATTACTAACCCCCTCTTGATGAACGACTAGACGTAGAACGTCCAGTAGCTTTAGAAGAACTTGATTTAGAGCGTGTTGTACTTTTTACCGCGCTAGAGCTTCGGCTGGAACTCCCACTGGACTGGCCTACGCTTGAAGAGGAACCGGTAGATCGACCCGTTGAACGACTTCCTGAACTGCGAACGGTTCCTTTAGAACTACTTCCAGTGCTACCCGAGGAACGAACAGTCCGCCCTGTGGAACGCCCTGTTGATCCACTATTTCCACCACTATTGTATATACTTCTAGATCGGGTCGATGAGGATGGTGTACTTTCCCAGCCTGATCGAGCATTTTGAGAAGCAGAACGAGTGTGAACTGCTTTTGAAGATGCATTTTCTCCAGCTCCCCTGGTTAAAATCGAATTAGTTGAACTACTTAGTCCATATCGTCTTGCTCCACGAAGCTTATCTGAATTAGAACGGTTATTTGCCTCTCCAATGAATACGGTCGTCCCACCATAAGGGGAATATCCCCAATATGCAATATTTCCGTAATACCCATATCTATAGGAGTTAAATCCGTAAAAGCCATTCCAGCTGTTGTAAAATGGATCATATGGACTGTACCATGACCAACCACCATATCCACTCCATGCCCAATATGAACTCGGACTCCAAGCGCTATAGTATCCATAGTGCCCTCCCCACCATCCTACATGCAATCGCCACCAACGCTTTGCATACCAATCGACCCAAAAATCATCCTCAAACCACCCATCACGATACCCCCGGTTATAACCGCGATCAAAACCATTTTTATATCCAAGATCGTAGGCATAGTCATGACCATTTTCATGATAGTAAGAGTCATAATTAGATGAATTGATGGCATCTATATAGTGCTCGTCATACCATTGCTCGGTTTCGTAATCTTTGTAATAAATGCTTTGTTCCGAGAGGTTCGTGCTGCTTGTTTTGTCTAACGAAATGGTAGAAGCATCATTTTGGGGTCGACGCTCCTCGCTGTAGTTAGGGTTGGAGGTTTGCTTGGTAGATGACCAGTTGTATCCTGAGGATGTTCGTTCATCATCGTCCCAAGAATAATATCCATTTTCGCTAACCTGAGTAGGACGATCCAAATCATATGATAGCTGCATTTGCGTGTAGCATCCAGTGCTAAGCCATCCAAATCCTATTGTAAGTATCATGATTGTAAACGAATGGGCTTTCATATGACCTCCAGTTTTATGTTATCTTCTTGACTTAATATGAATAATTTAGTTACTAGGTACTATCACATATTGATGTTAGTACTTCCCTTTACAACTCGCCTCTGAGCGACTTTGCAATTACTTCTGCTTTAGAATTAACGTGTAATTTTTTGTAGATGTTGCGTATGTGAGCCCTTACGGTATCAATAGATATATCTAGTCGATCAGCAATCAACTTATAACTAAGTCCATCGACCAAGCCATTGACAATGTCTTGTTCCCTGTTTGTAAGATTACTCTCTTGTTGCTTTTGTCCTCTATCATTGAAGTGTGTGATTACCTTACGGGCAATCTGAGGAGACATGGGTGCCCCTCCCTGCATTAATAACTCAATGGCATTTTTGATTTCAGGCAAAGATGTGTGCTTTAATAAATAGCCTGATGCACCAGCTTTTAGGGAGTCAAATATTTTGTGAGAATCATGATAGACGGTCAACATTATTATTTCGATATCAGGATATTTTTGCTGGATAATTTTCATTCCTTCTATCCCACTCATGCCAGGCAACTGTATATCCATTAATAAAACATTGGGATGTGGATAGGTCTTTAAATAGTCCAACATTTCCTCTACAGTTTCCGTAGCTACTAGGCAGGACATATCTTCTTGCATGTCTAAATACCTCTGCATGAGTTGCCGAATCTTTTTGTTGTCTTCTATAATACCAACTTGTGCCATATACCTGAATTAGGGGTTTGCAAAGCTAATTACTTAAAGGAATCTGTATAGAGACAGAAAAACCTTTTTCATTATCTATGGTAAGTATTCCATTCATTCTTTGCGCTCGCATTTCCATGTTACGTAAACCATGGCCTGTTTTTTTAGTTTGACTGACGTCACTACCATTATCGAAAACTTTCGCATGTAGTGTATTTTCTGCCAGCGCAAGCCCAATCGACACCCGTTCACCATTGGAATACTTTACCACGTTATTTAATGCTTCCTTAATGATGAGATAGGTGTTTTCTCTTATTTCTACTGGTATTTTCTTCTCCATTGGGAGCGAATCAAAAGCATATTCTATATCAAACTGTGCCATATCTAGAATAGCTAAAGCATAATCTTGAATCCGATCGGTAAGATCACCTAGTGAATCGTTCCGAGCATCAATGGACCAAACTATATCATCCAGACTTCCTACAATTTTTCGACATTGATGTCCTATTTGAGTGAGGGATTCTTTTAATTCTAGCTGGATGGAACCTGCTAATAAAAAATCGGATTGTAGTGCAATTTCAGTTAAACTAGCGCCTACATCATCATGTAAATCACTTGCTATCCGAACACGCATTCGCTCCATATCGACAAGCTTTGTTACTTTGGCTGTTCTGCGAATTAAGTACAATACCCACCCAATTAGAATAAAAACACCAATCCAAAACCATGCATTTTCATAGTATGGTGGGTTTACCTTGAATTGTATCTGTGCTAGATCTTCACTTATTAGTCCATTTGAATTTATCGCTTGAACTTGAAACGTATAATTTCCAGATGGGAGGCTAGGATATCGGATTGAGGTGTTTTTTGTTTGCTGCCACTGCTCTTCTAAGCCAGTTAGCTTATATCGGTAGTACAACTGATCAGGGGCCGTAAAATTGAGTCCTATGAAGGCTACTTCGAAAAAGTTCTGATTGTAGTCAGTCTTTAATTTTTCTAAACTGTAAGGATCTACGTTGACACCGGAGAGGAGCACTTCCTCTATATGAATTCTAGGTGATACTTCATTGCCTCTATATTTTTTTGTATCAAATTTGGATAAACCTTCTACCGTACCTAACCAATATTGACCTTTTGAATCCTCATAAAATGCGCCCAAATTCATCTCGTTACTGATTAAGCCTTCTTCCTTTGTAATGGTCTTGAAGGTCTTATCACTTAAATTATATTGAATTAAGCCACCGTTAGTTCCTATCCATAAGATTTTGGGGTTTGTTGGTTCTTCATAAAGAAAGTAGCACACTCTACTTGGTAAGCCTTCATTTTCCGTAATTGCCACTAACTCTTGTCCACTGATCTTGGCTAAGCCTCCGAATGTATGTGCCCAAATATTACCCTGACTGTCTTCGATAACCCCCATAACCGATATATTGGGTAAGCCTTCTGCTAATCCCCACGTGTGAAAGGTTCCATCTGGGCTCATTTCAACTACTCCGGAGTAGGTTGCCACCCATATTGTACCATCACGATCTTCTATACTTTTTAACACAGTGTTTGATGGCCAAGAAGCTATTTGGGTACTGTACTGAGTTATTGACCAAGTTTCTGGGGTATAGAGGTCTGTATACTCTACTTTAATGAGGCCATGATCATACGTGCTTACCCACATGACGGATGAATTGCTCCATCGAATATGTCTAATTTTTCGAAAGGGAAAGTAGCGTTCATTGATGGCCTGAACACGTCCATCCTTGACATAACTTAAGGCATCCCTCATTCCTATCCATGTTCTTCCAGCTGGATCTTGACTGAGATGGTACACACGTTGATCTGCTAGACCACTTAATTGCGGCCATTTCGTTGGGCTTTCTTTGGTTGGACTTGTGCTTCGGGTATTGAAATCGGCATACTCATTTGCTAGTATCTGGATCCCCCCACCGTAACTTCCTATCCATAGATCTCCATTTTCTTGCTCAATGAAACTGGTAACTAAGTTATTACTAAGGGTATTAGACAGATCGTAGTTAACTACATACTCTCCCAAAAAAACGTTGGCGCCCCCGCCATAAGTGCCAATCCATAGTATTCCTTCCTTGTCAAAGAATAGATTGTTTATTAGGGTATTCGACAAACCTTCTTCGGCTCCATATTTGATTAGGGCATCCTCTCTTTGATGTAACAATCCATCCTCCGTTCCCATCCAAAGGGTACCATCTTGGTCTAATGCTAAAGTTTGGATTTTAGCCGCTAATCCAGTTTTGAACCCTCCCTGAAGTTCGATTTGCCCGTCTTTATACCGATGAAGCCCATCACGTGATCCTATCCAAACAACATTATTAGTGGTGTCTAGTACGGCATCCCGGTAAC
>Ga0181607_10002559_pt1 | contig 16019 bp, 18 predicted proteins | sample 041ome_9_FD_132420 | JGI IMG/M metagenome (GOLD analysis project Ga0181607, IMG submission 132420) | Coastal salt marsh microbial communities from the Groves Creek Marsh, Skidaway Island, Georgia - 041413US metaG (megahit assembly) | ecosystem: Environmental > Aquatic > Marine > Intertidal zone...
AGCGTTGTTTTACCTGCGTCAGGATGCGAAATGATCGCAAAAGTCCGACGGCGGGCGATTTCGGGTGGCAAAGCGGGGCGATTTGAATTTTGTGTCATAAACGAGCCTATAATAAAACGTCATATCTTTGGCAATAACAGGCAAAAACCAGATACACGGTTATCGTGTGACCTGCTATGGTGAATTGCATGGAAAAGTAAATGACGTTTTACATATAGCTGAACTTAACTTCTATTTGTTAATAACGCTAAAAGCTATCCCTGCAAATAGCAACGGCCGATTTATCCGCGGGATGCTTGGCGTAACAACGCAACAGCGTTTCCGCGCAAGGCATGGGCATCAACCTCAAGGTCGTTTCCGTATTTGCTTGAGTGGGGGGGATCTGTTTGCTTGCTTCAAAGGGAAGAATGCGTTGTGTGCGTTGATCAAACAACATGCTTTCTGCCGCTATGCCTTCGGCGTAAATGATTTGATGTTCATCAAACAGGATCTGATAATATTCAACAAAGCCATCATCTAACCGCACAACGTCGGTCCCGTTGATCAAATGCTTTGCCCTTACCAAAGTTTCAGAGCGACCTGTTCCCAGCTTATCGCTGCGCTGATAAATGAATAAGCGATGTTCCGGGCTGACAATCAGATCGTTTAGATTATGTAAGGCGCCGGCCTTGATGATAACAGGTGCAAAGTCACCGCTTGCCCGTACCGTGGATTGGCCTATCCAGCGGATTGTTTGGATGCCCCGATCACGTGTTAAAATGCGATCACCAATCTTTAGATCTTGGATCGGAACCATCGCGCCTGTCGCGATCGTTATCCGTGTGTCTTTCACAAAAGACACGCAGGCGATTTCAGCAAATCGGTTCTGCGCCGTTTCACGAAAAACTTTTACAAGGCTAAATTCAATTTTTGGTAGGATGCTTGTGAATGGCATGAAATAAACTTGTTCGACCAACTGATCTTTGTTCACTTCTACAATGACAAGGGCATCAATGGTTGTGCCATCTGATCCCATCAATGTAATGACACAGTCTAAAAACAGGGTATGCCCTACCGTGCCTAGGTCACCACCAGATGCGATGCTTAACCCAGTTTCCGTTAACTTCAACGAAAGTCTTTGCCGCGGAGCAACCGGAGCAATTTGATAGACATCATCTAGGATCATTTCATCCGCGAATGAAAGAGCATCCCCAGTATTGGCCCCGTGAATGACCCGAAACTGTTCGGCTGTATGGACGGGAATGGTTTGCATCTCGGGTCTTCTTCCTTTAGCCGACTGCGCACTCTTTACCAACGTTAATGTCATTGACCACACAACTTTCACATTATTCATCATTCGTTTGTTATTAGACAACAAGCCTGATAATTTTGGCGAAATCTGGACAATGCAGCGTTGATTTAACGGCAATTTCGTCTTCTTATATGCAAGTATTGTTCCATAGAGGTAAATTACAGGGGAAATTTCATGGATTTAGGTATCTCAGGTAAACGTGCCTTGGTGTGCGCATCGTCTCAGGGGTTGGGCAAAGGCTGTGCGCTGGCGCTGGCGCAGGCCGGTGTCTCATTGGTGCTGAATGCGCGTCGGGCGGACATTTTGGAACAGACGGCACAAGAGATACGATCTAAATATGCGGTTGAGCTCGTTACAGTCGCGAGTGATGTGACAACCGAGGACGGGCGTGCCAAGCTGTTAGATGCTGCGGGTGGTCTTGATATTTTGGTCACAAATGCAGGTGGGCCGCCTCCAGGTCTCTGGTCGGATTGGGATCGCGAAGACTTTATCAAAGCGCTTGATGCGAACATGTTAGCGCCTATCGCTTTGATGAAGGCCGTGCTGCCTATTATGATAGAGCGTGGCTGGGGGCGCATCGTGAACATCACGTCGCAATCTGTCAAAGCGCCGATTCCACAGTTGGGCTTGTCGAATGCAGCCCGCTCAGGTCTGACGGGCTATGTTGCAGGCACATCACGCCAAGTTGCGCTGCATGGGGTTTGTATCAATAATCTCTTGCCGGGGATTCATGCGACAAACCGTGCAGTTTCGCTTGATCGCGCCGCGGCTGAACAGCAAGGCATCACACCACAGCAAGCCAAAGAAAATAGATGTCAGACCATCCCAGCACGTCGCTACGGCACAATAGAAGAGTTTGGCGCCATGTGTGCGTTTCTATGCTCACAGCATGCCGGCTTCATTGTCGGGCAGAATATCTTGCTGGATGGTGGAGCGGTTAACGCCAATCTCTAAGCGGCATCTGGGCCTGTTTCACATCAGATCACCATTTCGTTATTGTGCATATCGTGGCTCGTCACACGGTAAAACTTGTCGTAGCAAGAGCAAAACAAATGAGGTTTGGGGACGTTAACACCACTTGTAATTGCTGGGGCAATCTTGGTTATTTTAGGCACGGCCCTTGCGGCAAAGCGCCCTGTATCAGTCGAAGGATTTTTCCAAGGCAGCCAATCCAGAGGACAAGCGCCGGGACTGTGGACACTTGTTTTGAGTCAGGTCACCACATGGATCTTTGCGCGGTCACTTTTGAACTCGGCGATATTGGGATACTATTACGGCGTTGCGGGTAGTTTGGCCTATACCGCGTATTATCTATCATTTCTGACAGGCGGCGTATTTGTTGCGCGGTTACGAAAGGGCGCGCACCACTCCGTTCAAGATTGGCTGCGCGAAAACTTTGGTGCGGTTGGATCCGTCACGTATAACGTCATAATCGCACTACTCCTGTTGTCCGAAGTTTTTGCCAACCTGTTGGTTGTTGGCTTGATATTTGCTGTTTTGATGCCAGATTTTGACAACATTAAAACCATGTCCATTGTGTTGGTTGCTGTTTCGACGCTGATTTATTCTGCATGGGGTGGATTGCAGGCGTCACTGAAAACGGATGTGATCCAAATGGTATTGTTTGCAATCGTTTTCGCTATTGCATTTTTATACATGGTATTTTTACTAAGCTTTCAATGGTCTGCAATTTTGACATCAGGGGGCGTCGCCGGTGCGCACAATGGTTGGATTTTGTTGTTGGTCGCGTTTTTACAAGTGCCGTCTTATCCATTGCATGACCCCGTCATGATGGACCGAGGGTTTTTAAGTGATGATGAAACATCACGGCGATCGTTTTTCCATGCTTTCTGGATCGCGTCTTTGTTCATTTTTGCCTTTGGTCTGCTTGGAATTTACGCAGCCGAGGCCGGCGCAAAAATTGAAAATGATTTGTTGGGGACTTGGACTACGCTATTCCCTGCACCAGTTACAGCTGCGTTGATGATATCTCTTTTGATTTCAGGGGTCTCGACGCTTGATTCTGCATTGGCATCTGCCGCGCGCTTGATGGTCGAAGAATTCAGGGTGCTGCCACGCACATTGGCGGGTGGGCGCGTGGCCATGATTGCCTTTTTGACGCTAGGGTCTGCATTGACGCTGTGGGGGAATGCGACCTTGTTTGATGCGGTTGCTGTGTCTGGAACAGCATAAATGTTTCTGACACCGATTGCTGTTTTAGGTCTGTTTTTCGGGTTATGGATCGCGCTATGGTCCTATGTGGTGGGTTTTGGTGCAGCGATGTTTGGGGCAATCATTTATTTTGCGCGTGCTTCTGTATGGGCAAGCCAGCTTTTACCTGATGCGCGCAAATATACCCAATTATTGGTCATTTGCATTTGTGTCCTTGGCGTAGGCTTTGTCGCAGCGTTTTTGGGGGCCTCGCGGGTTGCGTCGAAAGAGAAGGGCTGATAACCATTCTGGAAACCTGATAAGTTTTATCGGAATTTAGAATGGGGCACTTCCGTGACGCAAACACCACGGCTTGAAATCAAAAATCTCACCCGCGTGATGGATGGCAAAACGATCGTTTCGAATGTGTCGTTGTCGATCATGCCGGGTCAGGTGACATGTTTGCTGGGCCCGTCGGGGTGTGGAAAATCAACAACCCTGCGCATGATCGCAGGGGTTGATATGCAAAATAGCGGCGAAATTTGGGTTGATGGCAATTTGATCTGTGACACAGTGTTTCGTATACCACCCGAGCGTCGATCAATTGGTTTGATGTTTCAAGATTTTGCATTGTTTCCGCATTTATCGGTTGCAGACAATGTTGGTTTTGGTTTGACTTGTGGACGCGATGAAAAACGTGCGCGCGTTGAGAATTTATTGGAAAAAGTTGGTCTGCAACGGTTGATCGATCAATTTCCGCATGCCTTATCCGGTGGGGAACAACAGCGCGTTGCCTTGGCACGCGCACTGGCGCCAAAACCACGGATAATGTTGATGGATGAACCATTTTCTGGTTTGGATAATCGTCTGCGTGATGGAATTCGTGATGAAACGCTTGCAATTCTAAAAGCGGAAGATGCGGCTGTTTTGTTGGTGACGCATGAACCCGAAGAAGCGATGCGGATGGCCGATGAGATTGCGTTGATGCGCCGCGGTAAAATTGTGCAGCGTGGCGCACCCTACAATATCTATAATGCCCCGCTTGATCGCGAAGCCGTGTCATTTTTTTCCGATGTCAACGTCATCACAGCACGAGTAAATGGCGCGTTGGCGGATACGCCATTTGGGCATTTCTTTGCCCCCGGTTTCCAAGACGGCGCACCTGTTGATATTGTTTTCCGCCCCCAACATATCCGTATTGATTTTGACCGTGCAGGGCAGGGGCCACGTCCAACCAAGACACTTGGTGTTGCTGCACGCGGCATCGTTGAACGCGCCCGCTTTATGGGCAGCGAAAGCTTGGTTGAATTCAGAATGGATTATGACAACTCTATCATCAAAGCGACTGTGCCTAACGTCTTCCTGCCGAAATCTGGCCAACCACTGTGGCTGACGGTACCACGGGATCGCTGTTTCGTGTTCCCGGCGACAGATTACAATGTTTGACATCTATCTTTAGAATACAAGAATGATCATGGAATCCATTTGGCTCAAGTTTGAAATTAATGCGCCAAGGATCCAAAAATTCCCAATCAATGGGGATGATCGCAGGTTGGGCACGATGTGAATTGCGAATATTGATCAAATAGCTGGCCACCTCGGTGCCGCTGCTGGCGTAAAGTGTCAGGCGGACCTGAAAAAATTTACGGGATTTAACAGCAATTTCATCCTCTTTGATTTTCACCCATGCTTTGGATGCGCGTGATCCGCTGGGAATAAAAAAGTCAAAAGAGTTAGCGTTTGCGCACAGATCATGCGTTTCAGGTGCGAGATTCGCATCAATATCAAAACGGTTATGTCCGTGATCGTCGGACGCGAAATTGAACACCTGCGTTACAGAGAGCGCATTTGTTAAAATTGCCGAGTAAAACATGGTGCGAAAAGGTATCATTTTGCTCTTTTTCTTGGATGTTGCGGTATTGGTTCCCAGTCAGTTGGTCTTGATATTTCTTTAGTTTGTTTTTTATCAAAAGTTTTGTTTTTTTAATACTTATTTTTATAAATATATCATATGGATAATTTTATGCGGATGCTTTTTCAAGTGAGACACATCATTTGCGCGTTGTGCGACCGCATAAAAATGGGCAAAATTTTGGAATTTGGCCGAAATGATGCATTAAGCCCTTTCATCGCCGCCTAATAGACAATAAATAATATGTGAAAGAACTAAGGGTGTTAACCTTTTTAGACAGGAGAGTTAGAATGCTAAATAATATCGGTTTGCCAGGTTTGCTGCTAATTGCAGTGGTTGTTCTAGTGCTATTTGGCCGCGGCAAAATAAGCAATCTAATGGGCGAAGTTGGTAAGGGCATCACTGCTTTCAAAAAAGGCGTGAATGACGGAACCAAAGAAATCGAAGAAAACGCAAGCCAAGCGGCCAAAGACATCACGCCAGAAACCGAAAAAGACAAGGCCTAACGAATGTTTGGAATGGGCTGGTCCGAGATCGTATTGATCAGCATTGTTGCATTAATCGTCGTCGGGCCGAAGGACTTGCCGGTGTTGTTTCGCAAAGTTGGACAATTCGCAGGCAAAGCTAAAGGTATGGCGCGCGAATTTTCCCGTGCGATGAATGACGCTGCTGACGAAGCCGGCGTCGCAGAGGTATCAAAAACACTTAGAGCGGCGGCTAATCCTGTTCAGACAGGTTTGGATAGCGTGAAAAAAGCAGCAACAGATTTCACGAAATACGCGCCTGACAGCGAAACTGGAAAGCTTGCGCAAGAGCGCGCAGAGGCTGCTGAAAAGATAAATAAAGCGGCCGCAAAACGTGCGTCCGATCGAATTGCCGCAGAGCGGGCCGCCGAAGCCGAAGCAAAGGCCGCAGCAGAAGCCGCATCAAAGCCAGAAGAACCCGCTAAGGACATCAAATGACCACCGACGACCTTGATGCGTCTACCGCCCCGTTGATTGAACACCTAACTGAATTGCGTCAGCGGCTGATTTATTCGGTGTCCGCGTTCATCGTGGGTATGATCATTTGCTTTACCGTTTGGAACCCGATTTTTAACTTTTTGACGCATCCGCTTTGTTCTGCAATGGCTCTGAAAGGGCACTCGGATTGCGGTTTGATATTGATCAAATTACAAGAAGGTTTTTTCGTCGCTATTTCGATTTCCTTGGCAGGTGGATTGGTATTGTCCTTTCCATTTATTGCTTTTCAACTATGGCGTTTCGTTGCCCCAGGGCTATACAAATCTGAAAAAGGCGCGTTTTTGCCATTCTTGATTGCATCGCCCTTTATGTTTTTTCTTGGTGCGGCGTTTGCGTATTTCGTGGTGACACCACTTGCATTTGATTTCTTTCTTGGGTTTCAACAGGCAGGATCGGTGCTGGGCGATACGACGGCCGAGGAGGGTAATGCAATCGCAGGGATCGCTTTTCAAGGCTCTGCACAAGAATACCTAAGCTTAACAATTAAATTCATTGTGGCATTTGGCATTTGTTTCCAGTTGCCTGTTTTGCTTACGCTTTTGGGTAAAGCAGGTATCGTGAGCTCAGAGGGCCTGGCAAATGTTCGAAAATACGCTGTTGTTGCCATTTTGATTCTTGCGGCAATCGTGACACCGCCTGACATCATCACGCAGGTGATTTTGTTCGTGGTGGTATATGGGCTTTATGAAATTTCAATTTTCCTCGTGCGTCGTGTTGAAACAAAGCGCGAAAAAAAGCTTCGTGAAGAAGGCTATTATGACGATGAAGCAGAATTTGACGATCCGCTGTTGAAAGAATTTGACGAGGATAAAGATGGGTGATCCCGCGTTGGATCGGATCGCATCTGCGCTTGAGCGTATGTCGCCTGCGCCGATGCCGGTACCAGATTTTAGTGTTGCTGATGCATTCGTATGGCATGTATCGCCAGATCATTTGCAGCCCGTCGAAAACGTGTCACGCGTTGATTTGTCATTGCTGGTCGGCGTGAATCGATCGCGCGACACGCTATATGAGAACACACTGCAGTTTGCGAAAGGGTTTGCTGCGAATAATGCCTTGCTCTGGGGCGCACGGGGGATGGGTAAATCATCCTTGGTCAAGGCCATTCATGGCGATTTAGTGGGCAAAGGACATCCGCTAAAAATCGTTGAGCTGCAACGCGAAGATCTGCCAACGGTGTCGCGTTTATTGAATATCTTGCGGCGCGCGCCTTATCGCTTTGTTCTGTTTTGCGATGATCTTAGCTTTAGCCATGATGATCAGCATTATAAATCGCTTAAAGCCATTTTGGATGGTGGTATCGAAGGGCGCCCGCAAAATGTGCTTTTGTATGCGACCTCAAACCGACGCCATCTGATGCCACGCGATATGATCGAGAACGAACGTTCCAGCGCGATAAATCCGTCAGAGGCCGTCGAAGAAAAAGTGTCATTGTCCGATCGCTTTGGACTATGGCTAGGGTTTCATCCGTGTTCGCAGGATGAATACCTTGAGATGATCTATGGGTACTGTGACGCTTATGGGATCAACACGGATCACGATACAATCCGGGCCGAGGCGATTGAATGGACAGCGACGCGCGGATCGCGTTCAGGGCGTGTTGCGTGGCAATATTTTATGGACCTTGCAGGTCGCAATGGAATTTCAGTCTAACTGATATTTTGGTGCTGAAAAACAAAAGGGGGCTTGTGCCCCTTTTTTTTATTTATTGTAAATATGCCATGGGATCGACACTTTCGAACCCTTTTCGCACCTCAAAGTGAATATAGGACGGGTTTCCGTTGCGGACTTTACCCAAGGTTTGACCACGCGTGACGCTAGCGCCTTTTGCGACCGCGATATCGCCAACGTTCGCGTATACCGTCAAAAGTCCGTTTGCATGTTTTATCACGACGATTGGGACTTGCTTGGCGTCTGCTGTGATGGCCGCCACTTTCCCTGCGTCTGCGGCAACCACACTGCTGCCGACAGGGGCTGAAATATCGATACCATCCGTTTTGCCTTTGACATATTCGCGTATGATTTTGCCTTTTGCGGGATAGGACATTTTGCCAGTTGAAGGCGTTGCGACTGGCTTTGGCTCAGCGGTCTTTGTGGTGGTGGCTGTATCCTCTGGCTTTGGCAATGGCTTGGTCGCGCTTGGTGGAATCGGCGTAGCGCTTTCGGCGCCCGGTGCTGATACAGTGGTTGTCTCTATTTGCGCTGCCTTCTTATCAACTGGGATCGGAATCAAAAGATATTGCCCTTCGCGCACGGTAAAGTTTGCGTCTAAACTGTTCCAATCCGCCAGCGATCTGACCGTTACGTCATACATACGCGCAATGATATAAGCTGTTTCGCCACGGCTTACCTTGTGGCGAATAGGTTCGATGGCAGGGTCTGATTTAATAGTTGTTTTTGGTGCCGCATCGTTGGTTTTATTTGGTTGATCAGCCTCGGCGTTTTCAATTGCTGCTTGCGCAAGCGTCGTGACATCAACAGTGTCTTGTGCCGCAGTGCTAGACGTCGATGTTGTTTCTGTCACGGTCTGTGCGCCTGACGTTTTGGACGGTAAGGCGACAATCGCACCTTCTGATAATTTCTCGTCCTGCTTTAGACCGTTGTATTTTGCGACTGTGTTTGGATTTAAACCCAAGCGGGTTGATATTGATCCAACGGTTTCACCGCGTTTTGCCACGACAACTTGATAGGTTGGGTAATCTATCACACCGCGCGCGTCAGGTTTTGGCCTTTTTTGCATGGCTTTTTCGACAGCTGCGGTTGTGTCATACTTGTTTCCACGCATGTCAAAATCAAGGGTGTTAAATTGATCCATACTGCACGCGCTTACGCTTAGCGTTGCGATGCCAAACCATACAAGCGGTTTTAATCCTTTGCTTTGAAATCTCATAATACTCGCTCCTCAATGTGTCCTTTCTGGACATTTTTGTATATATTAACCTTCTTTTCCCAATCCTTCAACGAGTGGGACAAATCTAACGTTTCTTATATCGTCATAATCAAATCCATGATCGGTCCGTGTGACCCGTATCAAATTCTGCACGGCGTCAGACTGGCCAACAGGTATCAACATAATGCCACCCGGTTTTAGCTGCGATAACAACGTACTGGGTGGATCTTCTGCGGCTGCAGTCACAATAATTCGGTCAAAGGGGGCTTGGTCCGGCAATCCATGGCTGCCGTCACCCAAGATAGGTGTGATATTGCTAAGGTCCAGTTGTTGAAAAATTGCACTGGCTGCAGCAACCAACGGACGATGACGTTCAACCGTGTAAACCCTGCGGGCTAAATGGCTAAGGATTGCCGCCTGATAACCTGATCCTGTGCCAATTTCTAAAACCTTATCACGCGGGGATACCAGCAATGCTTGGGTCATTAGGCCAACAACCGACGGCTGACTGATCGTTTGACCACACGGGATAGGCAATGGTACGTCTTCATAGGCGCGATCTGAAAAGAGCCCCTTAACGAATAGACCGCGGTCAACCATTTCCATGGCTGTCAAAACACGCATATCCGTTATCCCTTTTGAACGAAGGGCAAACATAAATTGCATCTTTTGTTCAGCGTCACGCGTCATTAAATTTCTTTCAAAACGTCATAAGCTGTCAGGTCAGCCCGAAGTGGCGTGATCGAAATATACCCGTCCATATTGGCTTTTACGTCTGTGTCGGCATCGGTTTCAACATGTTGATTACCGCCATGTATAAACAAAAAATCCCGCCCAGATTTTGCGGTGTGGGGTGTCGCAGAAAAGTTGGTTCCGACGCGGCGACCTTGGCGAACCACTTTGATGCCTTGAACTGCAGCGGCGGCCACAGGGGGAAAGTTAACGTTATAGAACAATTTATATTCGCCATCATCATTTGGCGCCGCGTTTAAGATGCGATCAATGATGGTCTTTCCGTGATGCAAGCTTGCATCAAACGGGTCGTCCATGTCGCGATTGTTTGGACCATAATATTGGGACAAAGCAATCGACGGGATTCCTTGTAAAGCGCCCTCCATCGCAGCGCCGATCGTGCCAGAATATAGCACGTTTTCGCCAGAATTGTTTCCACGATTGACACCTGAAATGATCAGATCGGGGCGGGAGTCTTGCATTACGTGATAAATGCCTGCCAACACGCAGTCTGCTGGGTTGCCTTCGACGGCATATCTATGTGGTTCGATTTGTGTGATTAACATTGGGTTGGTATAACTTATGCAATGACCAACCCCAGAACGTTCCATCGCTGGGGCAACAGTCCACACTGTTCCGTTTGGACCGGCAAGGTCGCGCGCGATGGTTTCCGCCACCTTTAGGCCCGGTGCGTTAATTCCATCGTCATTTGTGACCAATATACGCATGTTTGCCCCCGTTTTATATGCCTCTCTTGAATAGAGGAGCATTGAATCTGGGGCAAGACAAAGATGCGATCAAACCGAGAGTGTTGCCAAAAGGCGCGCTGCCTCTTCATTCGGATGAACAAGGGCGTCACGATCTTCGCCCGGGAAAAACCGTGCGCGTGTTGCCGTCGGCATCGGTGCTGGCGTCAGAATATGGACCGTGGGGCCAGTAGCGGCCGTTTCCGCCGCCCAGCTGCGTGCAAGCGCGATTTGCGCTGCCTTGGTTGCGCCGTATGCGCCAAAGAACTTTTGTCCTGCGCAAGGGTCGTCGAAAAATATTGCTTGTCCCGTATCACCCAAAAGTGGTGCAAAATAGGGGATTAAAATTCCGGTCGCCCGAACATTCGTTGCGATGGATTTATCCCAATCTTTTACGTCCAAGGTCGAGGTCGTCATCAACGGTGCGGCATGAACAGCAGCATGTACCCAAACATCAGCCGCCCCCCAACGATCATAAATTGATCTGCATAGGTGCGCCATCGCATCTGCGTTTGTGATGTCCATAGGCGCAAGTGTTGCGTGGCCGCCTTTGGACTTGACGCGATCGTCCAGCTCTTCCAACGCGCCTGTTGTGCGCGCTATGGCGACGATATGATAATCCGGTGACAATGCCTCTGCAAAGGCAGCGCCTAGCCCGCGTGAGGCCCCTGTAATAATAGCAATCTTTTGTTTCATGCCTTGCTGATGATCTTTTTTCTGTCCAAGGTCAAGTGGACAGGTGATCCAGAGCGTCGTCACCGATCAAAAAATGTCCATGTGGCCGCAACATGTCAAGCAACTGATCAAAATCTAAGCCGTCAATTTGCGCGGCATAGAGCGGATCTTCCTCGATCGCGATATGGACTACGGGGCGCTGAAAATTATCGCGTGGTTTCATAATGCACGGCAATCCGATGCGAAACGGCGGAATAATATTTGCCAATCGGCAAAACATTATTTCCAATTGACCTTGCTTTCCCGAAGGCATTTCGGCTGCAAATGACCGAAAGTCGGTTTCGGAAATTTCGACCCAAATACCGATTAAAAAGGGAACTTCTGAGCCTAGCAACGGCAATAACAAAACAGCGCGAACAAAATGTCGATTGCTGAATTTACAAAGATCTTGTGTTAGAAAGGTTTCATCCGCTAGATCAATATCATGACTTGATGCACGAATTTTGTCACTTGGCCAGTCCTCAGGAGCGGAATACCCCATACTAAGCAAGTCGGTGAAGTTTTTATCACAACAGCCGCATCGAAATTTTCCAAGGCTAAGATCGCGCCAACGGGGATCAAGCGATGGCGTATCTATTGGATCTGCGGAAGATGTTAAATTTTGTTGAAGGTTTTTAAACCATTTCATTCTGCGGCCTTAACCGCGAACCCCTTGTTGATCATATCGGACGGTGCGACTGGGTATTCCCCTGAAAAACACGCATCACAATATTGAGGACAAGATGAATTGCGACCCTTATCTTCACCGACGGCGCGGTAAAGGCCATCCAGTGAAATGAACTTAAGGCTGTCAACAGCCAAATGATCGCGCATTTCGTCTTCGGTCATCGTTGCCGCAAGCAATTTTTCCCGCTGAGGTGTGTCGACCCCGTAAAAACACGGCCAAGCTGTTGGGGGACTTGCAATACGGAAATGGACTTCGGCCGCACCTGCGTCCAAAATCATTTCTTTAATCTTACGTGATGTTGTGCCTCGAACCACAGAGTCGTCCACCAAAATAATGCGCTTACCTTTGATTAACGCGCGATTTACGTTAAGTTTTAGGCGCACACCCATATTACGGATCTGCTCTGTTGGCTCAATAAATGTCCGCCCCATATATTGGTTGCGGATGATGCCCATAGCGAATGGAATGCCTGATTGCTGCGAATAACCAATCGCGGCAGGTGTGCCGCTATCAGGAACGGCGCAGACCAAATCAGCCTCGACTGGGCTTTCTTTTGCAAGTTCTACACCGATTTGCCGGCGCGTTTCATAAACCGAACGCCCGCTGATAATGCTATCGGGGCGTGAAAAGTAGACGTGTTCAAAGATACAAAACCGCCCTGCTTGACGACGGAATGGAAAGTGGCTGTCGACCCCGTTTTTCGTGATAACAACCATTTCGCCGGGTTCGATTTCACGCACGAATTCCGCGCCGATGATATCCAGCGCGCATGTTTCGGATGACAACGCCCAGCCATCGCCGACACGTCCCAACACCAAGGGCCGCACGCCCAAAGGATCGCGTACCCCCATCAATTTGGTCCGTGTCATGGCGACCACGGAAAACGCGCCTTCGACACGGCGCAGGGCATCTTCCATTCTTTCGGGAATGTTGCGCCCCAAGGACCGTGCCATCAGATGGATAATACATTCGCTGTCAGACGAACTTTGAAAAATAGAGCCGCGCTCAATTAATTCACGACGCAATGCGTCAGCATTGGTTAAGTTGCCATTATGTGCAATGGCCGCGCCGCCCATTGAAAATTCGCCAAAAAACGGCTGAACGTCGCGAATTGCTGCGCCTTTTGATCCAGCGGTTGAATAGCGCACGTGACCAATTCCAATTGTGCCCGGCAAGGTCTGCATCACTGATTGGGATGTGAAGTTATCGCGCACATATCCAAATCGACGCGCTGAATTAAACCCAGCCTCTGGATCATAGGTGACGATACCGCCCGCCTCTTGTCCGCGATGCTGAAGTGCGTGAAGCCCAAGTGCAACAAAATTTGCAGCGTCTGTGACGCCGACGACCCCAAAAACACCGCACTCTTCGCGCAATTTATCATCATCAAAAGGGTGAGCGGGGGGCATAATTTTGCTAGACAAGTCACGCAGCTCCGAATCCGTCGTTTCGCTTTGACCTCTCTTTAATAGCAAAAAAAGCAGGTGTCACCAAACTATCACCCTTTTAGGACGGAATGCTGCGATTTATCCGAAATTTCTGCGTAGGCAGATTACTGTGGTTCGCAGACTGACACCAACTGTTCGTATTGTAATGTGACCCAACCAAGTGCACGTTCAGGATTGCGTTCTTCGATCGAGGTCGCCATATCACCGAAGACTTGGGCAGACCGACTTTTGTCGATCATTGGAAAGCTTTCCGCGCTGAGCACCGTGTTATAGGCAAAAAATCCGATCGCAATTAGCGCGATGCCACGAATAACGCCAAAGATAAAACCCAAAGATTGATCTAGCTTTCCAAGCATGGATTTGTTGATCAACGACGATAATAAGGGCGTGAAAAAAGACATGATCAATAGCGCAATGGCAAACACGGCTGCAAACGAAGCGATGATGGACAGTTCACAGCTGTCTGCCAATATGGAACCGACAACTGGGATCTCTTTGACCAAGGGCATGACTTGAGGGGCAAACACGAATGCAGCGATTGCGGCCACAATCCAACCAACGATTGCCATAACCTCGCGGACCAATCCGCGCGCATAAGCCAGCAAAGACGAAATTACCACAGTCGCCAAAACGATGCCGTCTACTATGTTGAAACCTTCCATCGAAATTCCTTTTCTGGGCTAGCCTGCGCCAAATACGTCCCCAACAAATGATGTTAAATCCGTCATCTGTTGCGTTTTAATGCCTTTAACCGATACTGTTTTACCACCCGCAGGACCGATTGCAGTTGTAAAACCAAGTTTTTGCGCTTCTTTCAACCTATTTTCTGCTTGTCCGACGGGTCTTAGCGCGCCCGATAGGCTAATTTCTCCAAAAATCACAGTATCTGCAGGTACGGTCACGTCCTCACGCGCGGATAAAAGGGCGGCAGCAACCGCTAAGTCGGCCGCGGGTTCATTGACTTTGATCCCGCCAGCCACGTTTAGATAGACATCTAAGCCTGTGAATGGAATCCCGCAGCGTGCCTCTAACACCGCCACGATCATTGCCAAACGTCCGCTGTCCCATCCCACGACTGTTCGGCGCGGTTGACTATGGGGTGAGGGCGCGATAAGCGCTTGGAATTCGACCAATACAGGTCGCGTCCCTTCAATGCCGGCGAAAACAACGGAACCGGGGCTGGGGGTGCCGCGATCGGACAGAAACAGCGCGGATGGGTTTGTAACCTCGGCCAGACCTGCGCCGGACATTTCAAAAACACCAATTTCATCCGCTGCGCCAAACCGGTTTTTCACGGCGCGCAAAATACGGAATTGATGACCACGCTCCCCTTCGAAATACAGCACCGTATCAACCATGTGTTCCACAACGCGGGGACCCGCTATTTGGCCGTCCTTGGTGACATGACCCACCAAGATCACTGATACATCGTTGCGTTTGGCAAATGTCGTCAGCTCATGCGCCGCAGCGCGAACTTGCGACACACTGCCGGGCGCACTTTCGACAGTATCCGCCCACATCGTTTGAATTGAATCGATGATCACCAATTTTGGTTTTTCGATTTCCAACGTGGTCAATATATCGCGAAGGTTCGTTTCGGCCCCAAGCTGAACGGGTGCATGCGTTAGCCCCAGTCGTTGTGCGCGCATGCGTACCTGTGCGCTGGCCTCTTCGCCCGAAATGTAAATCGTCTTTAGGCCATTTTCGGCAAATTTGGCTGCCGCTTGCAGCAAGAGCGTGGATTTTCCGATGCCTGGATCACCGCCAACCAAAATTGCCGATGCTGGAACCAATCCACCGCCCAGCACTCGGTCAAGCTCTTCTATGCCAGACAGCGTACGTGGAAGCGGCGCTTCGTCTGTTTGCAGATCTGTAAGCGGCGTTGGTTTGCCGCGCATTCCCCCGATGGATCCTTTTTTTGGTCCCTCGGATATGCCTTTATCTTCGCTAATCGTGTTCCATTCACCGCATGCATCGCAACGTCCCGACCATTTCGTCGTGACGTTCCCACAGCTGTTACAAGAAAAAGATGCGTTTTTTGCCATGCGCCATACCTGCCAAACTAAGCTGATATACTCAAGTGAAAATTAAGGGGAAGTTCGTGCATTCTGCAGCGTCACGATCAGTGAACTGATGACGCAAACGCTAAATAGGTAGATAGCCCATTCTGTTGTAACTCGCCCAATGCCAGTTCCCTTTACGATGGCGACGTAGAGGGCGATCAAAAATACATCTGCCATTGCAAACCGTGCCAGCAGCAGCGCGGCCCATTTTGGCAAAATAGGGCGTGACCAAAAGTCGATTGCGACTTGTGACACGACTTTTATAAAAGGTGCGGCGATTGCAAAACTGATCACCACGAGCGCCAGAGATGGATCAGTGTCCCAGATTGACGCGATACCAGACAGAATGGAAATTTTTTCCA
>Ga0181607_10002562_pt1 | contig 16015 bp, 16 predicted proteins | sample 041ome_9_FD_132420 | JGI IMG/M metagenome (GOLD analysis project Ga0181607, IMG submission 132420) | Coastal salt marsh microbial communities from the Groves Creek Marsh, Skidaway Island, Georgia - 041413US metaG (megahit assembly) | ecosystem: Environmental > Aquatic > Marine > Intertidal zone...
AACCTAAGAACTTTATCTATTGGTGTGTCTCCAAAACCCCATATTTGATTATCACTTACACCAGGGTTCGCAATTTTACCATATTGCCTGTCTTTTAAATGAAGACTGCATATTTTTTTGTGATTATTCTTTATAAATTCTATTAGAGACTCTCTTGTATTACCTCTAACATTTATATAGTGTCCAATATCTAAATTTATAAAGTTTCTTTTTGATGAACTAAGGGCATAATCCCATGCTTTGTCAGTAGCTGCCTTGTTTGACCCAAGATTATTACTATGTGTATGATAACCTACTTTAACCTTGTGTTTTTCAGCAAAATAATTAACTCTATCAACATCCTCATTATCCAGTAACTCGTTCATTAGAAAGTCTGCTCCTAAAGCTTTTGTTGCTCTCATAGCATATTCAATTTCACCATCTGTATTTCCAGAGCTTATACATCTAGGCTTATAAGCAAAAATATTAATCCCATTATCGTTAAAAAACTTTCTCATACTCTTGAGTTGCTTATTTGTAACATTCTCTCTCCAATTAGCATGTGATCTTCTAGATCTTGGGATTCCCAATGTTTTTTCTATGTGGTTACCCATTAATTCAATATTATCTATACCGGCATCTAAACAATTTTGGATTATAACATTTGCTTCTTCTGAACCCGTATTAAATGAATAAGTAATTACTGATATATCAACACCATTGATATCAGTTATAATTGGAGTAAAATTATAATTAAGTGCTCCAAATGTTATCAAAGATGATTTTTTAATAAAGCTTCTTCTTGAATTCATAATAATGTTAATAATTTATATTAGTTTTTTTTAAGTTGATACTTAACTTTAAATATAATTAAATACTTTTTCAATATAAGGTCTTAAAATGATAAAAGGTGTGATTTTCGATATGGATGGGACTATCGTTGATAGCTTACCATTTCACTACAAAGCTTGGAAAATTTTCTTCAATGAAAATAAAGTTGAAAATTTCTCAGAGAAATTAAAAGATTATAAAGGTGGTGGAACTCTTGATTTAATGACTGCTGTTTATGGTGATAAGTATTCAAGGAAAGAATTAAAAATTATGACTGATGATAAAGAGATAATCTTTAGAGAAATCTATAAAAATAATGTAGTTCCAATTATGGGTTTTATGGAGATGTTTGAATTAATAAAATCTAAAGAAATTTTAGTCGGTATTGCAAGTAATGCTATAAGAAAGAATGTTAAAATGATCTTGAGTGAATTAAAAATATATGAAAAGTTTGATAGTATTATTTGTGGAGATGAAGTAAAAAAAGGCAAACCTGACCCTGAAATGTTTAATGAAACTGTTGATAGATTCAATTTGAAAAAAGAAGAATGTTTAATCTTTGAGGATTCTATAGAAGGTGTGACAGCAGCAGTAAATTCAAATGTAGATGTTATTGGAATAACTTCAAGTAGCTCAGATAAAACTCTTAGAGATAAAGGCTGTAAGTTGACAATTGAAAATTATTTAAATTTTGACTTGTCAATTTAGTATTCATAATAGTACTTCGGGTGGGAATCGAACCCACACTCCATGAGGAACTGGATTTTGAATCCAGCGCGTCTACCAGTTTCGCCACCGAAGCTAAAGGGCTCAAAATTAATAAATTCCATTATATTAAATAATTTATAATAAAATTATACTGAACAATAATTATTTATAAATTTGCACTCCAATTAATTGAATGTGAAAACACCAGTTAAATTATTTTCTTGTACCCAAAGTATGACTTTGTCTAACCAAATTGCAAAACATTTTGGACAAGACCTTGGTAGTGTTAATTTTCAGCGATATAGTGATGGGGAGTTTCAACCCTCATTTGAGGAATCTGTTAGAGGGTCAAGAGTTTTTATAATTGGATCAACAAATCCCTCAACTGATAACTTAATGGAAATGCTTCTTATGCTAGATGCAGCTAAAAGAGCTTCTGCAAGACATGTTAATGCAGTAATTCCATATTTTGGTTGGGCAAGACAAGATAGAAAGGATAAACCCAGAGTCCCAATTGGAGCTAAATTAGTTGCAAAGCTCCTTGAATCAGCTGGAGCAACAAGGATAATTACAATGGATTTACATGCTGACCAAATTCAAGGATTTTTTGAAAAACCGGTTGACCACTTATATGCCTCATCGATTTTTGTGCCATATATAAAATCACTTAATATTAATAATTTAACAATAGCATCTCCTGATATGGGTGGTTCAAAAAGAGCTTATGCATATTCTAAATTTTTAGATGCAGATGTAGTAATATGTTATAAGCAGAGATCAAAAGGTAATGTTATTACTCATATGGAACTAATTGGTGATGTTACGGGTAAAAATGTTATTTTAATTGATGATATGGTTGATACAGCTGGCACATTAACAAAAGCTGCGGACTTGATGATTGAGAAAGGTGCTGAATCTGTTATTGCTATTTGTACTCATGCTCTTCTTTCTGGAGATGCATATGAAAAAATTGAAAAATCAAAACTTAAAAAATTAATCACAAGTGATTCAATTGAAATAAAGAATAAATCCAAAAAAGTTGAACACCTAACATGCTCTAAAATTTTTGCTGAAGCTATGTACAATGTTCACAATAATAAATCAATTGATAAACTATTTATAAACTAAAAAAATGAAATCTATAGAAATAAAAGGCTTAATAAGAGAAGCTACCGGAAAAACAAGTACAAATTCTGTTAGAAAAGATGGAAATGTTCCATGTGTATTATATGGTGGAGATGAAATTTTACATTTTACTGCATCTGAGATAGGTTTCAAAGATTTAGTCTATACTGCAGCAGCTCATACTGTTGTTTTAAATCTTGGTGATAAAAAGAAAAATGCTATTCTTCAGGATATTCAATTTCATCCTGTATCAGATAAAATCCTTCATGCTGACTTTTATGAGCTACATGATGACAAACCAGTAACAATGGATATACCTGTAGAACTAAGTGGTTCTGCACCCGGTGTACTTAACAGTGGGGGAATATTAACAAGAAATAAGAGAAAACTTAGAGTTAAAGCTCTTCCAGGAAACCTCCCAGACTCTCTAAATGTTGATATTTCTGAGCTTGAACTTGGGGATAAATTTTATACTTCTGAACTTGAAAGTGATGATTATGAATTACTTCACCCTGATAATACGGTAGTTTGCCAAGTTAGAACTTCAAGAGCTTCTATGGCATTGCCTGAAGATGAAGAAGGTGTTGAAGGTGAAGAGGGTGCTGAAGGTGCTGAAGGTGCTGAAGGTGCTGAAGGTAAAGCTACTGAAAGTACTGATGGAAAATCAGAGGCTCCTAAAGAAGAATCTCAAGACTCAAAAGAATAATTGTATATAATTAATCTTAACTTTAATAAGATTATTTCAGTACAATGTATTTTTTTAATAAAATCGTATCACGGTTCTCTTCAAAGTCTGATATGAATAAATGTCTCATCTTAGGTATTGGAAATATTGGTCCTGAATATCAAAATACAAGACACAATATTGGATTTGATGCCCTAGATAAACTTGCAACAGAATTAAAAGTTAGTTTTGATTCTGTTAAATTAGCATTCCGAGCAGAGGCAAAATATAAAGGGAAAAAATTAATTTTAATTAAACCCAATAATTATGTTAATAATTCTGGGAAGTCACTTTCTTATTGGATGAAAAAAGAAAAGGTTGATGCAAATAATATACTAGTAGTTTGTGATGATCTAAATCTCTACTTTGGTAATATAAAAATCAAATCAAAAGGAAATTCTGGAGGACATAATGGCTTGAAAGATATTGAGAAATATCTTGGAAACTCTAATTATTCTCGGATAAGAATCGGTATTTCAAATAACAAGAATGTCTCTATGACAGATTATGTACTTGGTAAATGGACAGAAGAAGAACAATCAAAAATACCATTATTAACAAATAAATCCATTGAGATAATTTTTTCATTTCTACAAATTGGACTAGAAAGAACTATGAATTTTTATAATAAGAAGAACTTTATAGATGAAAATTTATAAAAGTATTGATGAATATAATGAGTCAAAAAGTTCTGTTGTAACTATTGGGACATTTGATGGTATTCACAAAGGTCACCAAAAGATTTTCAAAAAAGTTATAAATGCGTCAAAACAAAGTAATTTATCATCTGTAGTTTTAACATTTTTCCCTCATCCTAGAATTATTTTAAATAAGTACAACGATATAAAGATGATAGATACTTTGGATGAAAAAATTAATCATCTAGAAAAGATTGGAATTGATCATCTTATAATTCATCCATTCGATAAAAAATTTTCATTGTTATCTGCTGATCAATTTATAAAAGAGTATCTAGTAGAGAAGCTCAAGTTAAAACATATTATAATAGGGTATGACCACAGATTTGGCAAAGGACGTGAAGCCTCAGTCTCAGATCTTAAAGAATACTCCAGTGAATTTAATTTTATAGTTGATGAAATTGATGCGCAAGAAATAGAAAAAATTGCAATTAGCTCAACAAAGATTAGAAACTCAATTAACCAAGGTGAGTTGGAAACAACGAAAAAATATTTAGGAAGGTTTTTTAGCTTAACTGGGAAAGTTGTTAAAGGTGACGGCCTGGGCAAGCAATTAGATTATCCTACTGCTAACATATTAATTGAAGAAGACTATAAAATTATTCCAAAAGATGGTGTATACTATATTAGAACAACAATTGATAACAAATTATACAATGGTATGATGAATATAGGTCACCGGCCAACTATTGGTAATAAAGCAAAGTCTATAGAAGTAAACCTATTTAACTTTGATAGGGATATCTATGATAAAGTCATTAGTGTTGAAGTTGTTGTGAAAATAAGAGACGAAAAAAAGTTTTCTTCAATTAATGCTTTAAAAGCTCAATTAGCAAAAGATGAAGAACATTGCTTAAAATTAATAAACAAATAAGTTTTATCTTTGATTTCAAAATAACCTATGCTTTCAATTGATTCAATTTCTAACAATAAAGAGGAGACACTCATAGGTTTAAAAAAACGAGGTTTTAAGGATCTAAAAATAATTGATAAGATTATTGATCTCAATCTCACTCGGAAAAAAACTCAACAAGAATTAGATCAAATTTTATTTGAGTCAAATAATATTTCAAAGGAAATTTCAGAAATATTCAAGTCTGGAAATAATAATGATATTGTCTCTACTTTGAAAGAGAAATCAAGTGATTTAAAATTAAAGTCTAAGAATTTATCTGACCAACTTGAAAAAACAAAATCAGATATTTTTGAATTATTAACAACTATTCCAAATATTCCAGATAATGAAGTTCCTGAAGGTTTATCTATTGATGATAATATTGAAGTTTACAGAAGCAGTGAAAAAATAGAATCGTATAAGAATCTAAAGACTCATTGGGATCTTGCAAAAGAGTATGATATAATTGATTTTGAACTTGGAAGTAAGATTACTGGATCAGGCTTTCCTGTATACAAAGGGAAAGGAGCTAAACTTCAAAGAGGACTTATTAACTATTTTCTAGATAAAAACACATCTGCAGGATACACTGAGTTCCAAGTTCCTCATCTAGTAAACTCTGATTCAGCTTTTGCTACTGGACAGTTACCAGATAAAGATGGCCAAATGTATCACGTAAATGAAGATAACTTTTATTTAATTCCTACTGCCGAAGTACCTCTTACAAATATTTACAGAGATAAAATTTTATCTTCAGATGAAATCCCAGTTCTACTTACAGGATATACACCATGCTTTAGAAGAGAAGCTGGTAGTTATGGAGCAGAAGTCAGAGGCCTAAATAGACTACATCAATTTGATAAAGTTGAAATAGTAAGACTTGAACATCCTGACAATTCTAGCCAAGCTCTACTTGATATGAAAGAGCATGTAAAAAAAATTCTAGATGAACTTGAGATAGATTTTAGAATTCTTAATTTATGTGCAGGAGATCTTGGATTTACATCATCTATAACATATGATTTTGAGATATTTTCAAAAGGACAAAAAAAATGGTTAGAAATAAGCTCCGTCTCCAATTTTAAGTCATACCAATCAAACCGTTTAAACCATAAGTATAAAAATAAAGAAGGTAAAAACGAATTATTACATACTCTAAATGGAAGCTCCCTGGCTCTCCCAAGAGTTATGGCAGGACTTATTGAGAATAACCAGACTAATGAAGGTATTCAAATTCCAAAAGCATTAGTTCCATATACTGGATTTGATTTAATCAATTAGAATATGCAAAGAGATGTTAATCCAAAAAAATTCCTGGGTCAACACTTTCTAATTGATGATAATATTTCAAAAAAAATAGTTGAGGCTATTAATTTTAAAAAGTTTAAAAAGATTATTGAAATTGGGCCTGGAAAAGGAGCTCTTACAAAACATTTACTTCATATTAAAGATATGCTCACTTTAATTGAGGTAGATAAAGAATCCGTTGAATTCCTAAATAGTGAGTTTCAAGAAGAGAACCTTAATATAGTTGAAGCAGATTTCTTAAAATTTGATATGAAATCAACTTACCCATCCGAAAAAGACATATTAATTATTGGAAACTTTCCATATAATATTTCATCTCAAATATTATTTAAATCAATTGATAATTATAAATCTATCAGTGGACTCATTGGTATGTTCCAAAAAGAGGTTGCTGAGAGGATAATAAGTAAAAACAATTGCAAACAATATGGAATACTATCTGTCAAAACGCAGCTATTTTATGATACTAAAATTTTATTTAATGTATCGCCAAATGTTTTCTTCCCTAAACCTAAAGTAGACTCGGCAATAATTTCATTAACTAGAAAAAAGAATTTGACTATTGATTGTGATTTAGATCTATTAGACAAAGTAATTAAATTGAGCTTTCAGCAAAGAAGAAAAAAAATAAAAAATTCTCTAAAAAGACTTGATATACAGGAAAATATATTAGAAGATAGTATATTTGAATTAAGGCCCGAGCAACTTACTATTGAAGAATTTGTCAAATTAACTAAAAAAATAAGTGATGAGACAATTTAAAGTCAATGATGAATTAATTAATAAGATTAAAAGACTTATTAGTAATGATGATAAGGATAAACTCATCATAAATCTTGAGGAACTTCACTATGCCGATCTTGCTGAGATTTTTGAATCACTAGAAATTAATGAAGTAATATTTCTTGTTAAAATATTTGACAAAGAAAAAATTGCTGATGCATTAGCCGAAATTGATGAAGATTTAAGAGAGATAATATTAGAGAATCTTTCTGAGAAAGAAATTGCAGAAAAAATTGAAGAATTAGATACAGATGATGCAACTGATGTTATATCAGAATTGCCGGAGGAAAGACAAGAAAGAGTATTCTCACAAATAAAAGATTCTGAATTAACAGATGATATTAAAGAGCTATTAAAGTATGAAGAAGATACTGCAGGGGGGTTAATGGCAAAAGAACTTGTCAAGGTAAACGAGAATTTAAGTATTTCGAATTGCCTGGAAGAAATAAGAAAACAAGCCAAAAATGTTACTAGAGTTCACTCTATATATGTAGTAGATTCAAAAAATAAATTAAAAGGGAGGCTTTCTCTAAAAGATGTAGTCACGGCTAAATCTAGATCTAAGGTTAAAGATATATTTATACCTAAAGTAGATTATGTTACTGCTGACCTGGATGGAGAAGAAGTTGCTAAGATAATGTCTAAATATGATCTTGAGGCTATTCCTGTTACGAACAAAAGAAAAACTTTACTAGGACGTATTACAATTGACGATATCGTTGATTTAATTAAAGATGAGGCAGACAAAGATTATCAATTGGCTGCTGGTATATCATCAGAGGTTGAGGTTAATGATTCTATTTTTCAATTGACAAAAGCTAGACTACCATGGTTATTCTTAGGATTATTAGGTGGTCTTGGAAGTGTATTTATATTGAAAGATTTTGAACAGATCATGAATCAACCTGATCTTAGAAATCTATTCTTTTACACACCACTAATTGCAGCTATGGCTGGAAATGTTGGTGTCCAATCTTCTGCAATTATTGTTCAAGGTTTAGCTAATGATTTAGTTAAGGGCTCTCTTCTGTCAAGACTTGTAAAAGAAGTAGGGTTAAGTCTAATTAATGGTTTAGCATTAGCTATAATTCTAGTTATTTTTGGTCAGATTGTAAACCAAGATCTTTTGATGAGTCTTACAATTGCTGGTTCTATGATGGGAGTAATAATAATAGCTGCATTAGTTGGGACTTTTGTACCTATAATACTTGATAAACAAGGAATTGATCCTGCTATTGCTACTGGTCCATTCATTACCACAGCTAATGATATATTTGGTATCTTCTTATTTTTCTACATTGCTAAACTTTCATTAGGTTTTTAATGAATATTCTTATTCTTTGCACTGGTAATTCATGTCGAAGTCAAATTGCACATGGTTTCTTAGATCAACTTACAGATAATTCAATATCAGTATTTAGTGCAGGTATTGAGAAACATGGATTAAATAAAAATGCTGTTAAATGTATGGCTGAGATTGGAATAGATATATCAAATTATAGCTCTAATCTTGTTGATGAATACATTAATAAACAATTTGATTTTATAATTACTGTTTGTGATAATGCAAAGGAAACTTGCCCCATTTTCATAGATAATAATGCTAAAAAAATTCATAAAGATTTTAAAGATCCCTCTAAATTAAATAATGGTCTTTATGGAGCTGATTTTATCGAAGTACGAGATCAGATAAAAAGTTTTATTATTGATTTTATCAAAGGTGAATTATTTTGAAAGGTATTTTTCAATTATTTGTTTATCCATCCTAACAATTTTCCATTGCTCTAAACCATCAACTATTGCACCACTTTTCTTATAAAAATCAATAGCTGTTTTATTCCAATCTAAAACTGACCATTCAACTCTATTTACCCCCCTGTCTTTAGCCACTAACAAAAACTCTCTATAAAGTAATGTTCCAATACCTCTACCTCTCATTTTTTGAGTCACAACTAGATCCTCTAAATGAAGTGTATCTCCAACCCATGTTGAGTACCTAGGAGTAAAGAATGCTAAACCTACAACCTCAGAATTAAATTCTGCTAAAAGACATTCATATCTTGGATTAGAACCAAAACCATCTCTAATTAATTCTTCTTCTGTAACTTTAACGGCATCAGGTTCTTTTTCATAAACAGCTAGCTCAACTAGTAACCTGATTATATCTTTCACATCTGAGGAATTTGCTTTTCTAATTTTGGGAATTTCCATAATTCAATTTAGAAAATTAATTACTCTATCAAGGAAAAAAGAAGGATTATCTGCATGCACCCAGTGACCAGCTTGAGGTACTTTAATAATCTCAACATTAGAAAAATATAATTTAATTAAAGGCAAATCAGATTTTTCTACATAAGGAGAAGAGTCACCATATAGAAACATCGTTGGTTTTTGATAATTTAAATTATCTTGAAGCTCAAGAGATAACTTATCTTTAAACTCATATAAGACATCAATATTAATTTTAAGTCCCAGGTTTTCTTTATCTATCCAATATAAATTTTTCAACAAGAATTGCCTAACTCTTTCATCTTCAATATAATTAGACATGTGGTCATCTACTTCTTTTCTAGATTTTTTAATCTTAAAATCTATTGATTTTAAACTATCCATTATATTCTGATGATGTGGTTTGTATTTTTTTGGTATGATATCTACTACTATTATTTTTTCTAATATATCAGGAAATTTTTGAGCAAAAAGCATACTTACATTTCCCCCCATTGAGTGGCCAAGTAAGCTAAATTTTTTGATTTTATGAAAAAGAGCATAGTTTTGAATATCATCGACCATAATCTCAAATGAAAATTTATTATCCCAAAAACTTCTTCCGTGATTTCTTAAATCAATCAAATGAACAGTATAATTATACTCTGAAATTTTTTTTGCATGAGATTTCCAATTATCTCCCATACCTAAAAATCCATGAATTATAAATAGATGTCTGTTTGAGTCTCCAATTAGATTTGAATGAAGGATTTTCATTTAAGTATTTGCAAGTATGATTTTATTGTTGATTCTAAACCATTGTATAGAGACTCAGTAACTAGGGCATGACCAATGGACACTTCTTTTATATTATCAACAGATTGACAGAAAAAATTAAGATTACTTTGACTAAGATCATGGCCAGCATTGATTTCTATATCAATATCATTTGCTACTTCAGAACATTTCACATATTGCTCTACTGCTCTGTATCTATCATTTGTATATTGTTTTGCATATGGACCTGTAAATAATTCTATTCTATCTGCATTTATTTTTTTTGCTCCTTCAAGCATCTTAATGTCTGGATCAATAAAGATTGAAACTCTGATTGAATTTGATTTAAAATCATTCACTATATCTTTTAAAAATGAATAATTAGTTACTGTATCCCATCCTGAATTTGAAGTAATTGCATCTTCTGAGTCTGGGACTAAAGTCACTTGTGCTGGTTTAATTTCATTAACTAAATCAACGAATTTTTTAATTGGATTTCCCTCAACATTTAACTCACAGGATATATTTTTTTTTAAATCTATTGCATCCTTATATCTAATGTGTCTTTCATCTGGTCTTGGGTGAATTGTAATACCTTGAGCACCAAATTTTATAATGTCCAAAGCAGTATTCAATAAATTAGGATAGTTTTCACCTCGAGCATTTCTCAAAGTTGCAATTTTATTAATATTTACACTCAGTATTGTCATGTTTTACTTAAAAACTTAAATGCAAATATAGTACTTAATAAAGTTTTAAAAATTGTATTTTTGCGATATGAAAATTGCATTATACATTGCATTTCAAAACAAATCTTCAATTGATTGTTGTAAAGAGATAATTGATCTTATTTCTGAGAATAATCAACTTATTATGGATTCTAAAGTCAAAAATGATTTAGATGAAAGTAAAAGAGATAATTTTATTTTTTTTGATTCTAATGAGCAAATCGATAGTGATATTGACTTTGTTTTCGCTGTAGGTGGTGATGGAACAATTTTAAGATCTATAACTTATGTTAAAGATTCGAACATTCCAATTTTAGGTGTTAACACTGGTAGACTAGGATTCTTAACTAGTATTCAGAAAGAAAGTATAAGTGATGCTATATCACATATCAAGAATAAAAGGTACACTGTCATTGAGAGAACTATTCTTAAAGTTAATTTGGGCTCTACAAATAATACTTTTGCTGATTATCCTTATGCCCTGAATGAGATTACTATTCAAAGGAAGGACACTACTTCTCTATTAAATATTTCATGTGAAATCAATGATAATTATCTAACAAATTATTGGTCTGATGGTTTAATAGTTTCAACACCAACTGGATCTACAGGATATTCTCTAAGTAATGGGGGCTCAATAGTATCGCCAGAATCGAATGTAATATTATTAAACCCTATAGCCCCTCATAATATTAATATGAGATCATTAGTGATTCCAGATAATTCAAATATAAAAATAGATATTGAAGGAGATAATGAAGTAAACCTTTCAGTTGACTCAAGAATGTACTCTATAAGTTCTTCAAATCAAATTGAAATTTCAAAAGCAGATTTTACTATTAAAACAATTAAATTTGATGATGATAATTTCTATAAGAGGCTTAGAGAAAAACTTTTCTGGGGTCAAGATATGAGAAATAAAAATATTAATAATTAACAATGATACCTAAGCATACAGCTATAATAATGGACGGTAATGGAAGATGGGCTGAGCAGAAAGGTATGCCCAGAATATTTGGACACCAAAATGGGGTTACAGCAGTAAGAAAAATTGTTGAGGCAGCTAGTAAGTTTGATATTAAATATCTAACATTATTTACATTTTCTGTAGAGAATTGGGATAGGCCCACAAGTGAAGTTGATACTTTAATGGGACTTTTAGTTCAAACTCTTAAAGATGAATTCGAAGATATGTTCAAAAATAATATAAAACTTAATGCAATTGGAGATTTAGATTCACTCCCAAATGAAGTAAGAGAAGAATTATATACTATAATAGAAAGTACAAAGGGAAACACAGGCATGACATTGACGTTAGCTTTAAGTTATGGTGGAAAACAAGAAATTTTCAAGGCAGTTAAAGAGATTTCTGAAAAAGTTAAAAATGATATAATTTGTCTTGATAATTTTGATGATTCCGTTATTAATGATCATCTTTACACTAGTGATTTGCCTGATGTAGACCTTCTTATTAGGACAAGTGGAGAAAAAAGAATTAGTAATTTTTTACTTTGGCAGATAGCATACGCTGAATTATATTTTACTGATGTTTATTGGCCTGACTTTACAGAAGAAGATTTGGAAAAAGCTATTGTTGAATATCAAAATAGAGAAAGAAGATTTGGAAAAACAAGTAAACAACTTTAAGTCTAATCTATTTAAGGCGTTTAGTATTTTTGTTTTAGGAACTAGTTTTCTATTATCGCAGGATACATATAGAAAAGGTGGTACTTATACAATAGACACAATAACCGTTGTAGGACTTAAAAATTTTAGCGATAGAACAGTTGTTACATATAGTGGTCTTAGACAAGGTCAGACATTACAAGTCCCTGGTGAAGAAGTTAGTGCTATACTAAAAAAACTATGGAATCTAGAGTTATTCAGTGATGTAAACCTCTATGTAACAGATGTGAACGATGGAAAAATTAAACTTGAGATAAATGTTGATGAGCTACCTACTTTACTGAATTATCAAATTAATGGTGTAAAGAAAAGTAAGGCAGAGACTTTTGAGAAAGAAACTGAATTATCTGAAGGCAAAAGACTATCCGAAAGCTTTCTTACTAATACAAAGAATTATATAGAAAATGATTTAAAAAAGGATGGATATTTAAATTCTAGAGTAAATATTGTATCTACGCCTGATTCAATTGGATCTAATAAGCTTAATCTTAATATAAATGTTGATAAAGGTGAGAGAATTAAAATCAAGAATATAACTTTTACTGGAAATGAAATATTTGGTGATTTTAAGCTAAAGTCCAAACTAAAGAAAACAAAGAAGAAATTCCCACTAAGATTCTGGAAAAAGTCAAAACTAATCGAATCTGATTATGAAACTGATAAAGAAAATTTAATTTCTTTTTATAAGGAAAAAGGATATCGAGATGCAAGAGTCGAATTTGATACAATAATTGTTAATGATGAAAAGACAATCGACGTTGAATTAAATATTGATGAGGGTAACAAATACTATTTTGGTAATATAAATTATATTGGAAACAGCTCTTATACTGACTTTCAGCTAGATCAAATATTAGGAATACAAAATGGTGACTCTTATAATGGAGTTCTTTTAAAAGAAAGAATTGCAGATGACAATCCTGATGCAAATGATCTCTCTAATCTTTATCAAAATAATGGATATCTTTTCTCCTCTGTCAATGCTGTTGAAGTAAGCGCTGAAAATGACACTATTGACTTCGAAATTAGAATTAATGAAGGTAAACTTGCTAGCTTCAATAATATATCTGTAGTAGGTAATACAAAGACCAATGATAATGTAATTTACAGGGAGTTAAGAATTAAACCAGGTGAACTTTACAGTAAAGATAAAGTTGTTAGAACTATTCGTGAAGTTGGTCAACTTGGATTTTTTGATGCTGAACAGATTAGCCCTGACTTTAAAAATGTTGATCCAAATCAGGGAACAGTAGATATTGAGCTAGGGTTAATAGAAGCAGGAGCTAGTCAGATAGAATTACAAGGTGGTTATGGTGGAGGAGGTTTTATAGGGACTGTTGGACTTGCATTTAATAATTTCTCTACTAAGAATATAAAAAATAGAAAGGCATGGAGACCACTTCCAATGGGAGATGGACAAACATTAGCGATTAGATTACAAACTAGCACATTCTACAGTACAAAAAGTTTTAGTTTTGTCGAACCATGGTTTGGCGGTAGACAGCCTGTACAATTTTCTCTGTCTTTATCATCAACAAAACAATATAGATACGATTACTTTACAAGAAGAGCTGATAAAAGCCAATCTTTTGAAATTGCTGGATTCAATGTAGGTTTAGCTAAGAGACTTAGAGTGCCTGATGATTATTTTGTATTATCTCAGTCGATTTCTTACCAATATTATAACTTAGAAAATTACTTTACTGGACTATTTACTTTTGGAAATGGAGAATCACATAACATAGCTTACAATATTGCATTATCTCGAAACAACACTTATACAAATCCTATTTTCCCAGTTGGTGGTTCAAGTTTTACATTAAGCGCGAGGCTATCTCCTCCCTATTCACTAATTAGAGGTGATGACTATGCTGATCTTGCTGAAAGACCAGAATATCAGGATAATAGTGGAAATCCTATTCAATCTGAAATTGATCAAGCAAGATATAGATGGCTAGAGTTTTATAAAGTAAAATTTGATGGAAGTTGGTACACTAGACTCTTTGGAAAATTCGTTCTAAAAGCTCAAACAGATTTTGGATTTTTAGGAACTTATAACAGTAACATAGGTAATATACCTTTTGAAAGATTTTATCTTGGTGGAGATGGAATGCAGCAATATGCAATGGATGGTAGAGAAACAATAGCTCTTAGGGGTTATGAAAATGGATCATTATCAAGTAGGGACGGTTCAGTAATATATAATAAGTTTTCACTTGAATTGAGATATCCAATCAGCCTTAAACCCAGTGCTTCAGTGTTTGCTTTGAGTTTTCTTGAAGCTGGAAATGGATTTGATGACTTCAAGGACTATAGTCCGTTTGATATAAAAAGATCTGCTGGAATTGGAGTAAGAGTATTTATGCCTGCATTTGGACTGCTTGGAATTGATTTCGGTTACGGTTTTGATTCAACAGATTTTTCAAACACAGGACAAGCATCTGGATGGCAGACCCACTTTGTAATAGGTCAACAATTTTAATCGTTTTTTAAAGAAAAATTACGATATTGCAATCGAAAAATATTTATAGATTATGAAATCGATATTTAAATTATTCGTCGCTGCTTTTTTAACAGTAGCTCCATTAACTGCAACTGCTCAGTCAAATGTTGCACATATTAATGTTCAACAACTTATTAGTGAAATGCCTGAGGTTATAGCTGCTCAAAATGAGTTAGCAAAACTTGAGAAGGATTATACTACTCAAATTGACAATGCATTTAAAGAGTTCCAGACAAAAGCTCAAAGTTATTCTTCTGATGCTGCAAATCAAACTGATGTTACTAATCAAGCAAGACAAAAAGAGCTTGAAAGTATGCAGACTAACTTGCAAGAGTTTAGAGATTCAGCTGCACAAGAACTTCAAAAGAAACAAATGGATTTAATGACTCCTCTTCTTGAGAAGGCTAGAAACGCTATCACAAAAGTTGGAGAAGAACAAGGCTTTAATTACGTTATAGATTCAAGTCCAAATGGAGGTATTATACTTGCAAACGGTAAAGATCTTTTAGCTGACGTAAAGAAGGAACTTGGATTCTAAAGTAGATTCCTAGCTTACATATGGTTTTTTAACATACATTGGTTCAATGTATGCTATGTCTTCAAATTTTTTCTCTTCAAATGATTTAAAAGAGAGATTAATCATATCTATAGAACTAATAGTTCTTGAGAAGACACTTGTTTTATCTTTTATAATCTGAGATATAAATTCTTTAGAATCATCTGAATCAACAACTATAATTGATTCCTCGTCTAGAATACTAAACATGTAATCACTATCTATAAGGTGAATTTTAGGTTGAATTATTTCATTTAAATCACTATTATATTTTGAAATGTAGTAGTGCTCACCTTTATCTTTAATTAAAGAAATTATACTTTTATTTTCCTTAGCTACTGAATTAGCAATAATTTTTAGAGATGATATACCGATCAAATTAATATTGTGAGGATAGCATAGTCCTTTAGCAACTGAAAAGCCAATTCTAAGGCCAGTAAATGATCCTGGACCTATACCAATGGCAACAGCAGATAAATCCTTGACACCAATATTATTTTCATTTA
>Ga0181607_10002565_pt1 | contig 16006 bp, 10 predicted proteins | sample 041ome_9_FD_132420 | JGI IMG/M metagenome (GOLD analysis project Ga0181607, IMG submission 132420) | Coastal salt marsh microbial communities from the Groves Creek Marsh, Skidaway Island, Georgia - 041413US metaG (megahit assembly) | ecosystem: Environmental > Aquatic > Marine > Intertidal zone...
AGAACGACTTCACTCGCATATTTTCGTGCCATGCTTTCTTCTAAAGAGCCGAGCTGTTTCAAAAGGCTATACAAATCGCCGCCGTTGGCGTACTCCGTCACAAAGTACACGTGTCGCGCCGATGAGAAGGCGTAGAACAACTTGATAACGAATGGGTTCGCCGCTAAGACCAGCGCATCCCGTTCTTCCTTCAAGCGAGAGATTGTGTTTCTAAACACCAAATCTCTTTTCTTTATCGCTTTGATAGCGTATATATCTCCCGTAGCTCGCTTTTTCGCCAAGAAAACGCGACCGTGGGCGCCCGATGAAATAAGCTTGAGCACCTCGAAATCTTCCACGGATACTCGTGCTTGCGGCGGGATAGTGTTGCCAATATCAGTGTTATTACCGCTTCCTTCATAGTCGAGAAAGTCATCTCTATCCGAAGAATTCGTGTTGCCGCTCAGAGATCTACTCAACTCTGAGACTCTCATTTTTTCCTCAAAGGATGACGAAAGCGAAGAGGTGCGTAGATAGTCTACTGGTGACATAGAACGTTGCCTCGAGTGCTTATCACCTCGCGGTGAACTCAATGGACTGCTCGCACAACACGCGGAGTGTGCCACAAGCTCTGATAATGGAACAGGTTTCTCGCATATTCTGCACACGGACGTCATCTTCCGCTGACTCTCTGGACTGACCTGTTTTCCTCCGTGCGCTGCGCCTAAGCTCCCAGATGGAGTATCACTTTGCGAATTTGATTGCGGATTGTCGTAATTTTCATCGTCGTCGAGCTCCATGTCAGCTCTGTAGAATATTCGAGAAGGATTCCTCATGACTCCTCGTCCGACACGACTGCCCGCACCCGCCCTGGTGGGAGACGCCGCGCCGTCGTACCCAAAACTCGCATCATGATTGGTCCGTCGCGAGGGCGATTGCGAAGAGTACTTACTGATGTTATCAAAGGCATCTTTGCGCTCAATATCATCTGCTGATAAAGTCTGCGCAATTGCGGAGACGTTTGAAAACCTCGAGAATTCATTCGAAATTCTGGTCCCCTGGGACTGGCCCAAAGGCGAGGAGCCCAGAAACGAGCGCGAATGCGACGTCGGAGAATCCAAAGGAGACATCCGATTCGGCGAAGAACCACGATTATACCCACTCGCAGTTCTGTGATTATTATTACTCGTGATTATATCAAGCGACGGTGATGCAGAACTTTCTCTAGAGGAGGTGAAGGAATTTTTTCTTCCTTGTTGCGCCGCCGATCCTGGCGAAAGGATTCTTTTTTGCGCGTTTCTATCTTCCGCGGTGCTCCCAGAGTTTTTTTCGCTATTATTACTACTGTTATTAATATTGTTGTTCGTGTTTAACTGCGGCAAAGTTAAGATGATGGCGAGTGCGACGCAAGATTGTATCATTTTTACGCCTTCGTACATCGTTTTACAGTTTTCGCACGTCTTGAAACACTCCAACGTGAGTTTTTGTGTGGAGGGATCGTCCGTGGCGACGATATCTTTCTTTCTGATCGCACCAAACGACGACGACGACGACGTCGTGGACGATGTTCTCGAGAACGCTTCCGTGTTAATGTTGTTGGAATGAGCGCGGCTGGCTGACTCGACTTCGTCTTTAATTTTCTTGTGTAGACTCGTGATGCGAGTGAAACACAACAACAACGTCAACAGTGCCCGTCTGTTCTTTCGGTTCTCTTCTTTTCGCAATTCGGTCGCCAAGTCTGTTCTTTTCAGTAAGATTTTGATGGCGTGCGCGGCAAAGACCGACCACTTGGGCATAGCGTGGTTCGGGAACTGCAGAAAGTGCTCACCGATGGAGTGCACAACCTCCAGAAACGAAGATTGAGCTTCGTCGTCTCCTTCTGTTTTCTCGTTATTGTTGTTGGTACCTCCTCCTTCCTCTTCTTCTCTTTCAACGAGAAAAATATCATCTCCAATGTCTGAGAGAAGTGTTTGTAAACGCGCGCGCGTCTCGTTCGTCGTGGAGATGAGCAAAACGTCGTCGACTTTCGACGACGGCGACGAAGCTTTCACCGCAGTTCTTTTCGCATTTCTATTTGCTATTCTCGCATCATTTGTTGTTGTTGTTGTTGTCATCGGCACAGATGAGCGGAAACCATCCCCACGTGTCGAAGCACTGATGAACTCTTTCGTCGTCGCAAATTCCTCCTCTCCGTTTTGTTTCTCTTTGTGCTCCTTCTCCAACTCTTCCCCCAAGCAGGACACGTTCTTCAACGTCACCGCCCGAACAGGAGGATGAGAATGAGGAGGAGGAGGAGGAGGGGCACTCATCTCTCGTTCTTTGATGAGGGACTTCTTTTGAGAAGAGAACAGACGTGTTCTAAATTGTGCCGGGGGGGTGTGACTCAGCAGAAATGATATTTGATTTTTTCCTTCGTTTTTTGTTCGTCGTACGAACTTGCAAGCATTTTTACGCAAAAACAAAAAGTTCCCTCTTCATGTATTAGACAAGACACTATATTCATCATCCATCTTCATCTTCATCTCTTATGATCTCTTATTCTTATCATCGTCAAAGTACCCCCTCTGAACGAGTTTCGATGGCTTTCGCGTCCACGTCGTATCATCGCTCTCCTCCGTCGTCATCAACCCGTATTCCATCTGCGGACCGACGGCGGCAACATCATCGTCTTTGTTCTAAAAGTAATACTCTTAAGACGTGCTCTGCCATACGGCCGAACGAGATTCAAAACAATGGAAAGATAGAAATAAAAAAAGTCGATTCAGATGCAGATATTCGTGGCGCGGCGTGCGTTAGAGCGCTGTGTTTTTATTCCTATCCTAAAGACCGTTCGGAATTTAGCATCCGAGCGCACCGACTGACAAAAATCGAAGCCGAGTTTGAGGCGATATCGAATAAAATAACAGGCAAAGACGTGTCGTACAAAAATAACGATGTTTTTTGCTATGTTGCCGTAGAAGAACGCGTAAAAGGTGACAACAGAGTGCCAGAAGATCCCGCGATTGTCATTCCGGGCGAAAAGAGCGCAATCGTTTGCGGGACGTTGGATTTGAACGTCGGCGTAAACTTGCCGGCGGAAGAGTTGGTTGGAAAATTTCCCATCGAAGGTAATGCTCGAAAGAAACGATGTTACATGAGTAACGTTTGCGTGTTGGAGTCTCGTAGAAATCTAGGTATAGCAAGACAACTCATAGAGCGCGCGATTGAAGATGCGAAGAACATCAACGTGGAGGAGATTTACGTGCACGTAGTATCGGAAAATATCGCCGCGAAACGCCTCTACGAGAAAGCAGGATTTGTCGTAGAATCAGAGGAGTCGGCGAAAGAGGCTTTGACGAGAATGCACGAACCGAGACAAATTTTACGGTATCGTGGATGATTTCGCGTTGTTTTCATTCACTATTGCCGTTATTATGCGTGTGTATCTATGTTTGAAAAACGTATATGTCTACTTATCTTTGTTGCTCCTCCTGCTGCTGCTGCTGCTCATCGTTGACGACGTCAGATGAAGAAGAAGAAGGAAAATGTCCCATCACTTCTTCGCTTTCTTCGGACGTACCTTCTTCTTGTTCATGTTCTCGCTCTTCTTCTTCTTCTTCTTCTTCTTCTTCTTCTTCTTCTTCTTCTTCTTCTTGTCCTTCTTCTCCTTGTTCCCGTTCTTCTCCCGCGATGGTAATTATGCGAAGAATCTGCTCGATGCTCATTTGTGGATTTGCGGCTTTTAATCTGTGCAAAAACGATTCGCGAAACGGAACTTTTACCAATCTGTGTTCTCGCGTGTGATTTTGCAGGAAACGAAAACGCCCGGCTGCGGCGTAAGCGTTCGCACTCGTCTCATTCAATCCGACTTTCTCGTCGAATTCTTTACACTTACCGCACAAATCAAAACCAAGTGGACATCCGTTCTCGTCTTCTTTGCAATCATGGCACTGATATCTCTCGCCTTTGATTGGATAGCTCCCGCACAAGTCACAACCCACGCCGAAATGTACTTCTTCTTCTTTTTCATCATCCTCTTCTCCTCTTTGGCCTCCTTCTTCTCCGGAGGGTACATTTTCCATCATCACGACTTCTTCTATTTCTTCATTCTCCTCTTTTTCCATGCGCTCTTTAATCTCGAGTGGATACATCTTCTCTAGTAAATGCTGCATCGCTTTGACGACACCCGCTTCTTTGTCGATATCTCCGCCGTAACAGTTTTCAAAGACGCATTTTTTCATATTCCCGCGACGAACACAGTTGAGACAGTACAGGTGGCCACACGTGGCCGCTATCGGGTTCACGAGTATTCGTTTACATTTTGTACACGTGACGCTTTCCGTGAGTGCAGAGGCGTTCGTTTTCAGCTCTTCCTTCAAAAACTTTACAAAAGGCAAGAGGAACTTTTCATACTCCTCCGAACTTTCCCTTTCTCTTTCTAACCGCTCGTCGAATTGCTCTCGAAAGGTCGACAAAATTAACAGCGATAATTGCGTAGAGAGACCTGGCAAAGCGTGATACTGCTTTTTGCACAAGAAACAATGCGAGTTCTCCAAGTTCATAGAGCAGTGACAACAGTATATGCACGATAAATGGCCACAAGGTAGAATAGCTGCTCCAAGAATGAGTTCCAAACAGATTGGACATTCGAACTCTTTAATATTCTCCTTGGCATTGTCTGTAGCCGTTTTAACCGCATCGATGACGTTGCCATCGGCGGTTTCGCTCATTTTCGATCGCGCGAGATGGAGCTTTTCTGACGGCGGACAGGAGAAAAAGAGAAGAAGAAAGATACGCGAATGGGGAAAATGAAGAAAAGTTCGTTAGACTTTTCATATGTGATGAAAGAGATACGAATTTAAGAAAACAAACTCACCCTCATCGTCAACCTTCACTTCACTTTGTGACACCTTCCACTTGCGAAACGATCGTGCTCTACATATCATCGCTATCAGAGATACCACCCTAAGATAAGTAGAGAGAAAGATAAGGCGTTAATGACGACATTTACGTATCGCGTCGTCAACGCGTTCGTAAACAACGACACGAAAAACGAAGAGTTGAAAGGAAATCCCGCCGCTGTTATCGTTCTTGCGAGTGATGAAAGCGGAAGCATATCGAAAGAAGAGAAGCAAACGGTGGCACGAAAGCTCGGTCTCTCTGAAACGGCTTTCGTTCGGGAAGACGTAAACAAGGGAGGAGGAAGGAAATATTTTAACATCGAGTGGTTTTCACCTACGTGTCAAGTGGGTTTGTGCGGGCACGCGAGTTTGGCTTCTGCGGCGTGCCTTTTCCGTGATGTTTTAGCAGCCAACGGTGAAAAACAAAGTTCTGAACCGATCGTATTTGTATACGATGATGGAAAAAGTGAACTGGTTCTCGAGAGATGCGAAATAACAGGGGCGATAACGATGTCGTTTCCTGCGTCGCCCCCTGTTCCGGTTGCCGACGAGGAAGCTTCGCGCCGAATCGAGCTCGTCAGAGAAGCGTTCGGAGACAGTCGTGAAGCACTCGCCGCATCGCCAGTATACGAAAATTCAATCGGAGATACTTTTATTTATATGGAGGAGACATCCGTTCCATCCGTGGACGAAATATATTTCGATTGCAAGAAGAAAGTCGACTACGAAAAGTTGGGAAAAGTTGGTGGAAGAGGCGTGGTCATTACCGCACTCTCCAATCCGGAGAAAAAGGAATTGATTGATTGCGACTTTGTGTCGAGATTCTTCGGACCAAACATAGGCATAGCCGAGGATCCTGTGACTGGTTCGGCACACTGCGGATTAGCGCCCTTCTTTAGAAATATTCTTCCTTCCTCGATGGATGGAAAATTTCTGCGCGGGTACCAAAAGAGCGCGAGAGGCGGGTTGGTCTTATGCAGAATAGTGGCGGATAAGGTAGAACTTCGCGGATTTTGCTCGTTCGATAAAATAGACACGATAGAAATATAGCATAGAGCGCGCAGATAGAAAAAAACTTTAATCCACGATGGATCATTTACTATGTAGTTTAAGATTTTAAGATTTTGCACTTAATATTTGATAGGTGTGCTTCACTTCTTCACCTTCTTCTTCGTCGTTTGAGATGCCTTCATCATCGTACGATATCTTGCCCAACGGGATTTCGAACGACGATTACGTCATTCAAAACAGCTCGAAGAAACACGACCCCCAATGGGCCGCGAACGCGTCTCGAGGCATCATCTCTTCCCACGGTAATCAGCTCTTGGAAGTGCAAAAGCTTTTACAGGAACTGACGGAACACCAAGACCAAATTCTCGAGTCTATTCCGTTAACCGAAGACGCGGTGCTTTGGGCGTCGCACACGCGCGAATTCATCGAACAGGTTGAGAAGTTACCAGAATACACCAAAAAAGCGCAAGCGATCGAGGCGGAGATGCAAAATTTGACAAAACGAATCCAACGAGCTAAAGAGCGCGTACAAAAGTTGAACAGCTAGCTCGGGGTAATATCAACGAAAAGTATCTGTGTTTTGGGCGTAACACGAGAAGAAAAAAATATTTCGATGAAACGAAAACGCGCGGTTTCCTCGAAAAAAAATACTCACCTGCTCGCGCAACGCGCTCTTTTTCTTCCCGTCAGAAAGAGAGAGGACAGAAGAAGCATTCTCTGTCATGGTGCGACGCGCGAGTGTCGCATTCCTCGCGCTTGTAACGACAGTCGGTTTGACATTCTTAAAACACACAGTGAGCGCGACAGAAACGAGCAGAAGGAGCCTTCTACAAACAGATACGTTTTCGTATCAGAACACTGGCTTTTGCACGAGAGAAAACGTTTTATATGCGTCCGTAGGAATCGGGTGTGGAGCACTTCGAGACTTCGCAGAGGAGGATGAAGACAGAAAGAACGCGTGTTGTTTGATTCTAAGCGAGTTGAACGAAGAAAAGTGCTTTTGTGAGAACAAAGTAGCTCCCATCTTGCAGCAGTCTCAGGCGAATTTCGTGAGCATGTTCGTTTCGGCGTACGACGTGTGCAACGGGTTGGAGATTTATGGCGGATGGAAATGTTCAAAATTTCCCAGACAGGCCTTTTTGCAACCGCCCCCGCCACCTCCATCGGATGAATCGTATCCACCATATCCTCCTTCGCCACCAAGTTCTCCAACTTCCTCAGAAACTCCTCCTCCGAGAACAGAAACCGTGGATGTTTGCTCCATCGCTTCGCAAAATCCTGACTCTCTGCTCAATCAAAAATGCGACAAACTTCCGTTTTTGAGAGAGAATTTTGAAGACAGAAACCCTCTGAGTTTGCTTTCGAGATGTTGCGAGCAAATCGAAGTTCTCAACAGCGCGTTATGCTTTTGTGACGAACGATTTCAAAAAGTCATGAACGACAACGAACGCAAATTTAGAGCTCTTTTCGCCGCCGTGCCCATTAAATGTAGAAATACCGCGCGAATGCAAATATATTACGGCAGAGCGTGTTCTGCGTACGACGATATTGGTATACCAAACAGTCCACCTCCACCACCGAGGTCGCCGCGACCGCCGAGAGCTTCTCCTGATGTGTCCGCTCCATCCTCCGCCGAAGATTCTGCGAACGAGAATAGAAACGATTGGTCGAATGTGAACGAATCTGAAGAGAATAACAATCGAAACGATCTTTTTGGTTACTGGCGAAAACCAGGAGGGCAAATCTTCAATAGTGGATAAATACCCACGGGTTTGTTTTGTTTAATAAAATAATTTTGTATATTACAGTCAGGCAGTCGTTTTTAAAAGCAAGGTAACCATAGCTGTACGCTCGCAATCTCTTGGCCTTTCGTTTCTATTGTGCGCATGACCCCTCCCGCTTGATGGATCGTATCTGCAGCTATTCGTAATGACTGGTCATCTTCGGGTATAATCACCGTATCGCACAATCTATTTTCTACATCGGTGACGCGCACGGCGACTAATACACCGAGTGTCATCGAATTATCAACTTCTAATGTTTGAGGTCGTACGGCGACGTCGATTCGTCCTTCGCTCGGCGCCATGACCAGAGCCGAATCAATCATGCGCGCAATCACGGAACGCGTCACGTTTTCGTCGACAGAAACGCACGTAGAACTTTCGTTAGTACCATCGCCTCCTCCATCGATTGGTAAGGATGCAATCATAGAAACACCAGCTGAATTTGCTATTAGTTCCGAAGTCGCCAGCAACGCTGCTACGATGGGCGTCACGTCACACTTTGAGACCGGCTTCGTTGATCTCGAGGAAGACGGTAAGAATATTTTCTGAGACGCACTCTTTGGCGGTTGGTTCAGCGCTCTACCTATACTGCTGCTTCCGCTGTTCATTTTCGATTCAGCGGAAGAAGAATTAGTAGTAGAAGAAGATCGATTGTCACTGGCGGAAGGTAAGGATGCAGCAAACGGAGATAGGCCTTCGTTTGGATACAGCGCGTCTTCGAGCTGTTGACTCAGCGTAGCGAGAATATCTCCCTGAGCCATGATAGCATCCGCCATGTCACCAGCAGGTGACTCTTCGTCGGCTTTCAGATACGTTTTCAGCATACCGGTCATCGTGCGGAGTGCCGAGAGTGGCACCCGTGAGTCATATAAATAGTCTCCAACGTTTTGTTCTTGTGCGTATGTTTTCTTCATGAGCAAGACCGCGCGCTTTTGCATGGCCCATACGGGCACAAATGCTTCAGCTCCATTCTTCAAGCACTGTCGCTCTCGCTCGCCAAACTGCTCTTCTCGATCTATGTTTTGATTCAAATTCATTCGTCTTTTACTTCGGTTCTTTCCTTTACCTTTTCCTCCGCCTGAGGACCCGAACCCCGCCGCCGGTGAGTTCGTCGATATATCTGGGAGTGGCAACTCTCCGACGAGTAAACCGACGAGCAAACCTTCCAAGGTCAACGGAACAACCATTGCGTTCGTTGAAGGTAGGAAGAAATACTCTTTGTTCAACAGGAGTGTTTCGGCGGTGATGTTCGTTTCATCGACCGATGCCCCCCACGCGTCTGAGCCGTTTGATCTACTGAATGATGACGGTACCAACGAAGTCGACAGTTCAAATGTTTCCTTGCTGCTGCTATTACCGTTATCACTGTTGTTAAGTGTGCCACCGTTGTTATCGAATACGTCTCCATCTTTTGTATTGTTCATTTCTTCTTGTTCTGAAACCACGTTGCTCCAGTCGAACGAGTTGTTTATGGAGGTGAAATTCACCCCTCTGTTCGAAGACGAAGAAGACGAGGAAGAACGTCCTCCTCTATTCGTGCTAGTGCTGTTTGCATTTGAATCCATACCAGTGTACAGGGTTGGAAAAGAGGCGACTTGTGCTAATCGCAAACCTCCTCCCGAGCGTTCTTCGGTGAGATATAGCATACATTTGGCGTCGTTCCCGAGCGCGTTCGCGACGAGTTCCACGTGTTTTTCGCAATACAGCGCAAACATATCCTCCGTGCTCGATTGCCTCTGCAAAGACCTCGTTTCTTTATCGCCTTCTTCTTCGTCGTCCTCTTCTTTTTCTCCTCCTCCTTTGTTTGCTGTTTGTTGCAACAACGCCGCTTCGCCGCCGTCGTTTTGGTTGGTTCCTTTCGTCGCGAGAATTCTGCTCCGCGCAATTCTGCTCGAATTACGACGAGAAGAATTCTGTGCTTGTTGTTGTTGTTTTCTTCTTCCTCCTCCTCCTCTGTACGTCGTCGTCGTCGATGCTAGCAATGAAGACGAATAGCATCTCGTCCGAGCTCTCACTGCAGGAAGACAGTGAGAGAGCCTCGTCGTCGTCGTCGTCGTCCACGTGGAGGTCATATTTGTTCTGAGGAATTGTGTGAGCGTGTTTTAGATAATAACCAAAAATTACAATTTCTTTTTCTTCTTCTTCAGTTCTCCTTCTTCTCTCTATTATTGTTCTTCCGATTGAACGAAAAGCATGGCACCGTTGGAGGAGAGCTCTGAGACTTCAATCAACAGCTCGTCCGTTCGGTGAAACACTTTTCGAGGGAAATTCGATACTAGACTATATTTCGTTTCCGAAACGCATTCGAGCGTGTCCACGAAATCGTACACGTCGTTCAAAGTCGACTCTCTCGAAGCGAAGCGTCTCTCGACGCGACTTCCATCCGCCATACGAAATGCAATTTTAGTCACATTTTCCGTGACGCTCATCTCTGGTTCTGGTTTTAAGCGCGCAGCTTTTTCTTCCCGGCGATTCTTCAAAGCCATCGCGCGCTCTTCTTCTTTGCGTCGGTTTTCGCTTTCAATTCTTTCGTTTTCCAATCGTTCGTTTTCAGCTTCCTTCAAGCGCGCTTCCTCCTCTTCCATCTCTTGAACTCTTTTCGCCTCTTTCGCAGCATCAGCAGCTAACGATGCCAGGAATGCCGCGTCTTGCTCTTCCCTCAACAACCTATCGTTTTCGGCGGCTTCGTTCCGAGATCGCGCCTCGCTCATTGAACCGGATGCGTCTTCGATGGACTTTTCCAAAACTTCGAGAAGTTCGTCGCTGTCGCAATACCCTTCAACAGACACGACGAGCGAAACGCGCGAGCCAGACGAATTAAGCAGCGCACAGTATGGAAAGGACGAAGGCGAGACACCGAGCGCGAGCAATAGCGCGTCTGAATTCGAGACGTCGCCTCCCCAAGCCACGAACTTTTCGTTGACGAAACTCGCGACGTTTGGATCATTCAAAACGTCTTTACAGAAACCGAGCGCGTCGTCGTGTATCGGAGAGTGCAAGTAGACAAAGCACAGCTTATATTCCGACTTTGCCATTCGCAACGCGTCTGAATGCGAAAGTTCGACGAAGTTTATCAAACAGTTTCCATCGTTCTCGTTCATAAACGTTCTTCGAAACTCTTTCGCCGCTTCGATCGGGTCGCCTGTCGTCGGTCCAACCGCCCCTCTTCCTCTGGCGCTGGCCGCTAAGTACCGTTGGTTGAGACGATGCGCTCGAAACGCTCGTGACAAAGAACTCAGCACGTTCGATGGTAATATCTTTGATAAAATCGTACTCGTAATTTTCACCGCCACGGAGAGAAGGCCAAACACCGCTCGCACGGGAAGCAAAGGCACGAGTTGTTGTTGTTGTTGTTGATTCGTAGCATTTTCGTGCCTCGTTTGCTCTTGTTCTTGTTGTTGACTACGTCTATTCTCGTTTCCTCTTCTTGTTCTTCTATCGGTTCCATCTCCATCTATCATGACTAAATCATCATCCTCTTCTTCTTCTTCTTCTCCGTCAACGATATCGATATCGTCGGGGAGTTTGATTGCGTCGTTCTCGGTAAACTGTAAAGAGCCATTGAAAAACGCATTACACGCGTTTTCCAAAGAGTTCCCGTAATGTTTCAGAGCGTTTCGAGCTTGCGTTGGATTCAGTTGCGCGATTTCTACGAGCGACTGTATCGCAGCTGCGTCGATGTCGTCGTTGTCGTCGACCATGGAGAAAAGGTTGTTGAGGAATGACGAGAAAGATTAAAGAAGGTTGAAAAGACACACTGCTTTTTATTCGATGTGAAAAAATTATAAAATTACAATGATGAATGTTTTGTACACATGCAAAGAAGAGAGTTTTTTTTATCCATCGGTGGAGTTGTTTGTACCTTCACCGCCCCCGCTATTCGTGGTGGTATCGGACCCGTCGTTGTTGTTAATGTTGTTTGATGAAAATAACTCGAGCGAGGAGACGACGAACGGCTTCTCCACCTGTTTCAGGTCTGGAACTTTGTTGCCCGCGTCCTCGATGCACTTTGCAAGCACGCTTTCGTTTTCCGCGCGAATGTCGCGCTCTGAAGCGAGCTTTTCCACCGCTTCTCTCAGTTTCATATTTTCTGTCGCGTACCGTTCTAATATGTTACCTAGCTCCTCCGTTTCCGCTTGCTTCCGGAGTCTAGAACGTCTCGCCGACTCTCTGTTGGACTGTTTTCTTCTTTGCCGTTTCAACTCTCGGTCGTCCGCGGTGGGTGTTTTATTCGAGGTATCAATAGTGGCTATCGGTGATACTACGGTGGCTTGCGCGGTCTTGTTTCTGCTGGTTTTGTTGTTGTTGTTGATGATGGTGGCATCAGGAGGAGTAGTAGTGGTCGTTGTGGTCGTCGTCGTCGTCAACGAAGCGCTACTGTTGTTCAATCTCTTCCTGTCTTTAGTGATGGCGTTGTTATTGTTGTTATTGTTGTTATTGTTGTTGTTGGTTGTCAGAGGTGGGTGCTGGTTCATCTCTGTTTTTATATTTGCCAATTTTATTTGAGCACCCTGTTTTTGCGGGTGTCCAGTATTACCAACAGCGAGAGTTTTCGTCGTTTTTTGTGGATTTTGTTGTGGATATAAAGGAGGTGCTCCCATCATCATACCTGCCGCGGCCACCGCTGCCATGTCCGGAGAGAGCCCATTCGCTTGCGGTTGTAACGCGCTTGTTGCCATGAGTAAGTGTGCCGCAAATGCCGGGTTGTTTAAACTTGCCGCCAGGTGTGGATTGTGGAAGTGAGGGGGCGCTAATCCCGTCGGCGTTTCCTGCGTGACGTTTCCTCCTTTTTGTTGTTGTTGATTATACATCGCGGCGCTATACGCTTGCGCCCAGGAATTTTCCATGCTATTTGAGGCATTCATCATCGCAGTTGTCGTCGTCGTCGCCGTTGGTTGTTGGAGTTGCTGCTGTTGCTGCTGCGGTCGATGTTGTTGCATACCATTCGGCGCGGTTTCTCGAGAAAGGCTCGCATTTGGATTGTGCTGTTTCGTCGCCATCTTGAGCGTTCGATGAAACGCTCTGCTTCTTCCACGACTGAACCTCTCGTCGCGCGCAAAGGTGGAAACAACAGAGAAACTAGGAGAGGCTATTCGTGCTAAAAATACAGAGTATTCGGCCAGATCGGATCTAGACTCGTGCTATTCTTTTCCCAAGCAGAAAGAAGTGCGTGCGTTTTTCTTTTGAACTCTGACGTCACACGAGAGAGAGAGCAAAGAGGAGACCACGACGACAAGCATTTGAAAATTGAGCGGTGGGGTTGAGAGCCAAAATGCCACGAGGAAAAAAGAAAGATTTTTGTCTTGCATGCATAAAAAAAAACAAAAGTCTTCCTCTACGCAAAGACCACATCATCACCGAGTCGTGGTACCAGTAGTACTCATTATTAAATTAAGTTGTTATCATCAACGCAAAAGTTGGTTCATCTCTCTTACATCTCGCTACAATTTTTTTATAAAACTAATAATATATTAATATTAAAACTCTTCTTGCGCAACCGATTCCGCAGTGCTGGCGTTGGCGGCGGCTTGAATTTTCAGTTCGAGCTTTCGATCTCGTCCAGCTTGGATCAACGCTTTCGTGTCCCCGGGTTTCAACTCACCTCTTTGCATAGCTTTCACCATTTCAGTCGCTTCTCCTCTCCGCAACAATCCCTTCACGTTTCTTTCGCCGGTACCAAAACACACCGGACAGACTCTCACGCCTCTGCCGTAACACTGCGGACACTCGGTAAACTCGTACGTGTCTTGCACGCGTTTTCTGTTCAAAGCTTTCCATTTACCGGTTCCGCCACACATATCGCACGGAACGATACCAGTGCCACCACACTCGATGCACTCGGTATCTTCCAACGCAAACGCCGCGTTATTGTTGATATTTTCTTCCGCCGCGCTCGCAAAAATCAAAGCACCAAACGCAGCGGCTGTTCTCGAAAGAAACGTGCGTCTCGATTTCGGTTTCGTCGTCGTCGCTGCTTCGTTTCTTCTTGTTTGTGTGTACTCCCCTCCTTCTCTTTTGCTGTTGTTGATGTTGATGTTGTTCTCGTTGTCATCTGTGATCGCGTTCTTTGCCGAAGCGATCGTTAAACAGTGGTGTTTGCCTCGTCTCAAAGTCCAAAATGATTTCGACGACGACGACGACGACGATGATGATGATGATGAAGATGATGATGCGACTTTTTTTGAGGTCAACGCCGCCGCGCTTTGACTCGACGCAGATGAAGAGTGTTGCGTTCGTTGCATTGAGACTCTTCCTGTGCCTCGACAACACTTGCACGCGTGTTGGTGCGCGCGAGAAGAAGAACTACTCCCCGTCGTAGTACACGTGAACGAAGACATAATCTGTTTTCTCTTTTTTTTGTGTGCTGATTGTTGTTTTGTTTGTGGTTGTCCCTTATATAGATCTCTCTCGCACCGAAATGGGGGCGGAAGAGGAAAAAAATTCAAAAAGAAAAGTTGGCACTCACATCCCTCTCAACAAAAATTTACTTGAAGCGCGCAGGCAGAGAACACACACACACACACACACGCAAAGAAGAAGAAGAAGAATTTAAGAAGTTAAAGAAGAAGTTAAAGACGAAGAAGACAAAAAGAAGAAGGAAAAATGGCGAAAGGAAAATCCGTGGCCGATAAGAGAGCCATAATTCTCGGAATCTTTCACGAGAAGAAAGAGCCATTCCTCTTGAAAGAAATCGAGAAGTTAGCGTCAAAGAAAGGCGTGGTTTTGCAGAGTGTTCAGGAGATTTTGAAAACTTTGACGGACGACGATTTAGTGAAAACGGATAAAATCGGCACCACGAATTGGTTCTGGTCCTTTCCGAGCGAACACGCGACCAAGTTAGAACAGAAGAAGAATCAGTGCGACGCGGAATTGAAAGCGTTGGAAAAACAGCTGAAAAAAATCGAGGAAGATATTGAAAACGAAAAGACGACGAATAAAGAGAACGACGCGTCGTCGTCGGCTCAGGACAGAAAGAACGCGGAGATGGCATTACAAGCGGCGAAGGATGAAAACGCAAAGCTTTTGAAAGAGCTCGCGAAGCTTGAAGAGAGCAATCCAGAGTTGCAAGAACAAGTCGCTAAAGGCGTGGATGCTATGCGCGGCGCGGCTGATCGATGGACGGATAACCTCTTCCTCGTGAAATCATGGGTGGACAAGAAGATGGGAGATAAAGAACAAACCAAAGCTTTCTTTAAACAACAAGGCGTTGATTTGAACACGTTGGACTACGTTCAATAATTATCAGAAAAACGAACAGGAGGAGAAGAAACGCGCGAAAAGAGAGAAACACAAAACACAGCTTACATAGAAAACTTAGAAGAAGAAGAAGAAAAATCTGTAACAACACTACCACGACGAGAAATACACACGATTACTAAGATACACCATTACTTACTGCTATGAATATGCTACAAGTGTACGAGCTATTAACTACGCAAGCTATTACTTATGGACTAATATTCTTCTTTAAGCCGCACCTTCTAAAACGAGAACATCTTTCGCGGACAACGGTTGCGATTTCGGAATTGGCGGTCGTTCGTTCACCACCTTTTGTATTTCTTTCGTCGCCTCATCCGCCGCAGTTGCTTTCGTTTTCTTCCTCAAAATGAAAGTCGTGTAGTATCCAGCGGCTTCCCACTCTTGCTCTGTTAACGCGGCGTTTAAAGATTTGTTCAAAGGCTTCACAGCGGTGGCGTAGAGAAGCGACTGACCGTCTGCGTTTCTGGGCACCAACGATTTTCCATCCGCCGGGCTACCGCCCGGCGGTTGCATCAAATGAAGCCACAACTCGTGCACGGATCGATACTTTCCCTCTTTGGGCAGATTTAGCATTTCGTGCACGTACTGGTGGAAGTTTGTCCACCTCATGATTTCCAAGTCGTACTCCTTCGCCAACTCGGCAAAAGTAACGAAAGGAACCAAGGACTCTTTACAATCAGTCACAGCGTCTTCGAGCGTAAACGAATACTCGATGCCAAAACCGGGCGGTAAAAACTCTTTCTTACAATGCTTCTCGTCAAAATTGACTTCAATGACATCGTTACCGAATAATAAACCGTCCGTTTGCCTTAAATTTCGCACTAGAACGTTCGAATCGACCGTCGTTCCTACAAAGTGCCCGCCCGGGCGCAACGCTTTGCTTATGTTCTCGAACGCTTTGCGCGCACGCTTTTCCGTCGAGAACGAGTAGTGGATGGCAAACTGACATGAAACAACGTCAAAGAGACCGTTCACTTTTTCTCCTAAAACGTCTTCCAAGTCGTGGACGAATGCGTCGCCGGCGATAAACGTCGCTGGAAACGTGTAGTCGCCTTTGTTGTATCTCTGGATGGCATCTCGTCGAACGGATTC
>Ga0181607_10002574_pt1 | contig 15983 bp, 15 predicted proteins | sample 041ome_9_FD_132420 | JGI IMG/M metagenome (GOLD analysis project Ga0181607, IMG submission 132420) | Coastal salt marsh microbial communities from the Groves Creek Marsh, Skidaway Island, Georgia - 041413US metaG (megahit assembly) | ecosystem: Environmental > Aquatic > Marine > Intertidal zone...
TCATTCTTGGTGGGCTCGGCAAGTCGCAGGATTTCTCCGGCCTGGTGCGACTTTTGTCTGAACGGCGTGCCCATGTGGTCACCATCGGTCAGGCGGGGCCCGAGATTGGCCAGGCCTGTCAGCAGGCGGGGCTTCAGGTCCAATCGGCTCGGAGTCTCGATGAGGCGGTCTCACAGGCATGGCACTGGGCGCGCGATTATTCCGTGCAGACAGGCGCCCGAGTTATGGTGCTCTTGTCACCTGCCTGTGCAAGCTTCGACATGTTTGACAATTACATTGACCGCGGGCAAACGTTTGCCCAGGCCGTGACTCGGCTTGCAGAGCGGGAAGGCCAGCCATGCTAGCGACAGCCTCCAATCAGCCGCCCTTAACGCTGGACCGTCGCTACATGGGTGTGGTGCTTGCCATGCTCATGACGGGCCTTGTCATGGTGTATTCCGCCAACCTTCCTCTGCCAAGCAGCAATGCAGAAACTATTGTCTGGGCGCAGTTAAAGGGCCATCCCCTGCATGTGGTTCTTGGTCTTTTAGCATTTGCGCTTGCCTTTCGCATTTCCTCGGACGACCTTCATCGCTACTCGGGCCTGCTCTTTACCTTTGGCCTCTTGCTTTTGCTTGTTGTGCTTGGCTTTAAGTTCATTGGTGGCGAGTCCTTTGTTCGGGATGGCGCGGTTCGGTCCATCCCCGTGGGGCCGCTGACCTTCCAGCCCTCCGAGCTCATGAAGCTCTTGGCCATTATTTTTGCAGCGGCCTACGCCGTGCGTCGCCACGACCGTATGCGCGAAGACCTTATTAAGGGCCTCGCCCCCATTGGCTTGCTTATGGTGATTGTCACAAGCCTGCTCATGGCCCAGCCCGACCTCGGCACAACCGTTGTCATCACTGTGACCGTGGCAGCGGTTCTATTGCTTGGAGGCATGAGCCTTCGTGTGGTGATTCCTCTGGTCATTCTTCTGGCTGCCTTCTTTGCGCTTGCCATCTACCTCACACCCTTTCGCGTGGCACGCATCATGTCCTACCTGACACCGTGTGAGGCAGGCCATGCCCAGGCGGCGGGCTACCAGCTCTGTGGTGCCCTTATTGCGTTTGGTCATGGCGGACTTTTTGGTTCGGGGCTCGGCACCGGGGTGGCCAAGCTGGGCTATCTACCCTTGCCTCATACCGATTTTATCTTCGCAGTCATTGGCGAAGAGCTTGGCTTTGTTGGGGTCACGGCATTGTTGCTTGGCTTTGCCTATCTCATTCGTTACTGCATTCAGGTAGGGCGACTTGCCATGTCTCAGGAACGTCTATTCGCGGGCCTTGTGGCTCAAGGCATTGGGGTATGGATTGGGGTTCAGACCTTTATTCATTCGGGGGTGAACACCGGACTTTTGCCAACCAAGGGGCTGACTCTTCCGCTCATAAGCTACGGGGGAAGTTCGATGCTGGTGGTGTGCTTTGCCCTTGGGGTTGTGGCCCGCATTGATGCAGAAAACCGAGCCATGGCCCGAGGCCGGCGCATTGGGCCCTTGGGTCCTTCGGGAGCCGCGGCTAAGGCGGCCAGAGACAAGGCGTCATGACAACTCCAACTCCACCCAACGTATCGCCACACTGGCAAGGCCGCCGCATTCTGATTGCAGCCGGCGGCACAGGTGGGCATATTTTCCCCGCGCTCGCCGTTGCGCAGGCCTTACGTGAGTTTGGTGCGGATCTGCACTGGGTGGGCAGTAACCGTGGCCTTGAGGCACGGGTTGTACGGGACGCCCAGAAGATCAATCTCACGGAGCTGCGGTTTCAGGGTGTACGCGGTCGTGGATTTTCCGCCTTGTTAAGTCTGCCTATTCGCCTGCTTGGCGCCATGGTCGAATGCCGTCGCCTTGTCCGTGACTTTCGGCCAAGCCTTGTTCTTGTCTTTGGCGGCTATGTCTCGTTTCCAGTGGGTATTGCGGCCTGGCTCCAGCGTGTTGCGCTCGTTGTTCACGAGCAGAACGCAGTCATGGGCACAGCCAATCGCTGGCTTTCACGCTTTGCGACACGTGTTCTTAAGCTTCTCACCGACTTACCGAAGCCCTGCCTCTGCCGTCTGCGTGGGCAATCCTGTACGTCCTGAGCTCATTGCGCAGGGCCGCGCCTTAGGTCGGACTCTAGGGGAGGCACAGCCTTTGCGCCTTCTGGTTATCGGTGGAAGCCTGGGCGCTCGAGTCCTGAACCAGGCTCTTCCTGAGGCGGTGGCTACGAGTCAGTCGGGTTGGCCGCAGGGCATTACTGTCCAACATCAAACAGGGCTTTCCGAGCATGCCGAGGTTCAGGCGCGTTATCAGGCGCTTGGGCTAAGTGAAGAGCAGGTGCAGGTGCATGCCTTCATTGACGACATGGCCCAGGCCTATGCGTGGGCAGACCTGGTAATTGCAAGGGCTGGCGCCTCTACGGTCTCCGAGCTTGCTGCTTTGGGTCTGCCGGCTATTTTTGTCCCGCTTCCCAATGCCATCGATGATCACCAGACGGCCAATGCTCGGGCCATGGTCATGGCCAAGGCCGCCCTCCTTGTGAAGCAGTCACCCGAGCTCGCCTCGGCGCTTGGCCAGTGCCTTTCGCAGCTTGACTTCAGTGGCCTTCAAGCCATGACCGAAAAAGCCCAGGGCCTAGCCAAAGGCCCGACCTCTCTTGAAAACTATCTTCAGCAGCTTGCCTTGCTCGACAGCTCAGCCAAGGAGGCCTCATGAAGCATAAGATCCAGACCCTGCACTTTGTTGGTATTGGCGGCTCGGGCATGTCGGGCATTGCCGAGGTTTTGTTGAACCAGGGATACAAGGTTCAAGGCTCCGACCTCAGCGCATCCAGCACCACCCGCCGGCTTGAAGACCTTGGGGCCCGCATTTTCGAAGGGCATCAGGCCGAGCATATTCAAGGGGCGGATGTGGTGGTGATCTCAAGTGCCGTGAAGGCTGATAACCCCGAGCTTCGGGCGGCACGGGCTTTAAAGACGCCCGTTGTTCCGCGTGCCCTAATGCTTGGCGAGCTCATGCGCATGAAGCAGGGCATTGCCATTGCGGGTACACACGGAAAGACCACAACCACAAGTCTTGTGGCCTCTTTGCTAGCCGAGGCGGGCCAAGACCCCACCTTTGTGATTGGCGGAAGGCTAAATAGTGCAGGCGCTAATGCAAGGCTTGGCCTCGGAGATACCTTTGTAGCCGAGGCCGACGAGTCCGATGGCTCGTTTCTTAACCTCATGCCAATGATGGCCGTGATCACCAACATTGACGCCGACCACATGGAGACCTATGACCATGACATGGCCAAGCTCAAGCAGGCGTTTGTCACCTTTGCGCAGCGCCTACCCTTCTACGGTACGGCCATTGTCTGCCTCGATGACCCTCAAGTTCGGGAAATCATTCCCTTCTTATCACGGCCGGTTCTTACCTACGGCATGTCAGAGACCGCTGACCTACGAGCCACCGAGGTTCGGGCATCCGGCACTTCCATGGAATTTTTGGTGCAAAGGGGTGAAGAGCCTGCATGGCCTGTACGCCTGAACCTGCCAGGCGAACACAATGTCCGAAATGCTCTTGCTGCCATTGGCATTGGCCTTGAACTTGGCCTGCCTGTAGAGGCCATGCAGTCGGCCCTTAGCCAGTTTCGAGGCGTCGGCAGGCGTCTGCAGTCCTGGGGCGCACTTGGCTTTGCGCGCGGGCCTGCCGAGCTTATTGATGACTATGGCCATCACCCAGCGGAGATTCGTGCCACGCTTCAGGCGGTTCGAGGCGCCTACCCAGGCCGGCGCGTCTTGCTTGTTTTTCAGCCGCATCGGTTCAGTCGCACCCGTGATCTCTTCGATGACTTCGTAAAGGTGCTTACTGAGCCCGATGGACTGATACTTACCGAGGTCTATGCGGCCGGGGAGGCACCGATTGCTCAGGCGGATGGACGAGCCTTGGTCCGGGCCATCCGCCAGTTAGGCCGCATCGAGCCCATCTTCGCGGCGGAGCTTCAGGAGCTTCCCGGCCTTCTTGATGACCTTGTCCAGCCAGGCGATGTGGTGCTTTGCATGGGCGCGGGCTCCGTCGGCGGCCTTGCGCCTCAGCTGGCTGAGCGACGAAGCACTACGGCGAGCGAGGTGATCTTATGAGCCGTGTTGCTGTTCTCATGGGCGGGCAGTCCGCGGAACGCGAGATCTCTTTGCGTTCCGGGGAAGGTGTCCTGCGTGCCTTACAGGCCAAAGGCGTTGATGCCTTTGGCTTTGATCCGGCCGAGCGTCCTCTTCAGGAGCTTCTTAATGAAGGTGTCACCACAGCCTTTATTGCCTTGCACGGCCGCTATGGCGAAGATGGCTGTGTGCAGGGTGCCTTGGAGCTTTTGGGGATTGCCTATACGGGCTCGGGTGTTATGGCCTCTGCCCTTGCCATGGACAAGCTCATCACAAAACGTGTCTGGATGACCCATGGCATCCCAACCCCAGCCTTTGTTCAGGCCAGTGAGGTCTCGACGGCTGAGCTTGTGAAGGCGCTTGGCCTACCCTTGGCGGTGAAGCCCTCGCGAGAGGGATCGTCGCTTGGCTTCACCAAAATTGAATCCGAGTCGCAGCTTTCCGACGCCATTGCCAAGGCACGGCATTTTGACGATGCCGTGGTCGTTGAGGCCTTCATTAAAGGCCGCGAATTTACGGTAGCACTCTTGCAAGAGCCTGGCGGCCCGGTGCGCGCCTTGGACGTAATTGAAATCGTGGCGCCCAAGGGAAACTACGATTATCAGAACAAGTACTTTGGCAATGCCACACGCTACGAATGCCCTGCGGCCATTTCCTCGGAGATGGCAGGCCTTATGAAGGCTCTGAGCTGCAAAGCCTTTGAGGCCCTGGGCTGCGAGGGCTGGGCCAGGGTCGATATTCTCTGGGATGATCAGACACCCAACGCCCAGCCTCAGCTTCTTGAGCTCAACACCAGCCCGGGCATGACGGATCATTCTCTGGTTCCTATGGCCGCCCGGGAGTCCGGTCTTGGCTATGAAGACCTGGTGCTTGCCATTCTTAAGACAGCCCGCTTAAAGCAGTCCGCCGTACCAGCATTAGGTAAAGAGGCTTTTGCATGATCGGCATGCTCTCGCGCACCATGCAGGCGCTCTGGCGATCGCCCCTGGCCATTAATCGTTTTGCTGCAGGCCTTGTCTGGCTTACTTTGTTAACAGGGCTTGCCGCGGTGGCGCTTTGGGTGGCGCGTCAGCCCGCCTTTGCGCTGAAGTCGGTGCAGGTGGTCTCCCTGGGCCCCCCGATTGCCAACCTTACCAAGTCCGATATTCGCCAGGCCATCGAGCAGGCCGGTCAGGGAACGGCACTGACTACACCGCTTCACGACCTTCGCGACGTTCTTGAGGACCATGCCTGGGTACGTCAGGTGTCCATGCGTCGTGTCTGGCCGAATCGCCTTCTGGTCTGGGTGGAGGAGCACGAGCCGATTGCTATCTGGGCCGATGGTCAGCTTATTAATAGCTACGGAGAGCTTTTCTCGGCGCAAGCGGACCTGGGCCAGGTTCAAGAGCGGCTAGGCTGCAAGATGCCTCGGCTCTTAGGCCCGGTGGGCAGTCACCTGCGCGTCATGGAGCGGGCCATGGCCCTGCAAGAAGAGCTTGAATCGCACAAGCGGGTTCTCACGCGGCTTGAGCTCACCGAGCAACTCTCTTGGAAGGCTGTTCTTGATGGCGCCCTTGTGGTGGAGCTCGGCCGTGATCAACTGCCAAGCAGCCCGATTGAACGGCTGCAAGGTCTCTTGACGCGGCTTGAAAGTCTCGAGGCGTCGCTGGAGACCAAGTCGGGCATGCAGAGGCTTGCCCTTGCCGATCTTCGCTATGCCAACGGCTTTGCCTTTCGGGCTGTCTCAGCAAGCGTCTTGCCGGGCCGTAATCCCTCGCGCTCGGAACTTAAGTCGCGAAGCTGCCTTCCCCTTGCCTCTTTATTTCATTTAGAAGGACCTAATGGCCATGCCCCGTGACCCCCAGAAGAATCTGCTGGTTGCCCTCGATATTGGCACCTCCAAAATTGCAGTGGTTGTTGCACAAATTGAGCCCGACGATCGCATTCAGGTGGTTGGCCTAGGCCAGTGCGAGAGCGAAGGCCTTAAAAAGGGTGTGGTGGTCAACATTGACGCCACAGTCGCCTCGATTCAGAAAGCTTTGGAGGAAGCCGAGCTTATGGCCGACTGCAAAATTGACGCGGTCTGGACAGGCATTGCGGGCAGTCATATTCGTAGCTTCAACTCAAGCGGCATGGTGGCCATTAAAGAAAAAGAGGTCACTCAGGCCGACGTAGACCGGGTGATTGAAACGGCAACGGCGGTTAGCATTCCTGCCGACCAACAAATTCTTCATGTGCTTCCTCAAGACTTCGTAATTGATGGCCAGGAAGATGTTCGCCAGCCTCTGGGCATGAGCGGTGTAAGGCTTGAGGTGCGTGTGCATATTGTGACGGGAGCGGTCGCGGCTGCGCAGAACATTATTAAATGCATTCGACGCTGCGGCCTCGAGGTGAGCGAACTTATGCTGCAGCCCCTGGCCTCTAGCCATGCCGTTTTAACCGAGGATGAGAAAGAACTGGGCGTTGCCTTGGTTGATATGGGCGGTGGCACTACCGACATTGCCATTTTCTCCGGCGGCGCCATTCGGCACACCGCCGTTATTCCCATCGCGGGCGATCAAATTACCAACGACATCGCCATGGCCCTGCGCACGCCCACCCACGAGGCCGAAGAGATTAAGCAGCGCTATGCGGTGGCCAAGCAAGCTCTTGCCAACGCCTCCGCGAGCTTTGAGGTTCCAGGCCTTGGCGATCGCGCGCCGCGACTGCTTTCGCATCAGTCGCTTGCGGCGGTGGTGGAGCCACGCGTTGAAGAACTTTTCTCCCTTGTTGCCCAGGTTATTCGTGAGAGTGGCTACGAGGAACTCTTGTCATCGGGCATCGTGCTCACCGGCGGAACCGCCCAGATTCCTGGGATGGTGGAGCTTGGAGAGGATGTCTTTTTAAAACAAGTTCGTGTGGCGCGCCCGGCTTATTCGGGCAGCCTTGCGGACCTTGTCTGCAGCCCTCGCTATGCCACTGCCTTGGGGTTGCTCGAGGAGGCACGTCGGCAGTGGCTACGCGGTGGCGTGGTGTCGAGGCAGACGGGTGGTTTCCGTGACACCTGGCAGCGCATGAAGTCATGGTTTGTGGGGAATTTCTAAATTAAGAAGCGAAGGAGAGAGGTATGTCATTTGAAATGCTTGAAACAGAAACGGCGGGCACAGTGATTAAGGTCGTTGGCGTGGGCGGTGCCGGCGGCAATGCTGTCTCCCACATGATTCGTCGGGGTGTGCAGGGGGTGGAGTTCATCTGCGCGAATACCGATGCTCAGAGCCTGGCAAAGTCCAAGGCAGGGCTTGCCTTGCAGCTTGGAAGCTCTGGCCTAGGGGCCGGTGCAAAGCCCGAGGCAGGCCGCGCGGCAGCCGAATCGGACAAGGCACGCATTGCCGAGGCCCTTGACGGCGCGCACATGGTCTTCATTACCGCAGGCATGGGTGGTGGAACGGGAACGGGTGCAGCCCCTGTTGTTGCCGAGGTGGCCAAGGACAAAGGTGCATTAACCGTGGCCGTTGTGACCAAGCCTTTCTCGTTTGAAGGTGGCAAGCGCATGCGCGCCGCCGAGCAAGGGCTTGAAGAGCTTCAGGGCAAGGTGGACTGCCTGATTGTCATTCTTAATGAGAAGCTTGAAGAGGTTTTGGGTGATGACATCACCCAGCTCGAAGCCTTCGCCGCCGCAGACGACGTTCTTAACAATGCCGTTGCAGGCATTGCTGAAATCATTAATGTTGAAGGCCTCGTGAACGTGGACTTTGAGGATGTGAAGACTGTCATGGGCGAGCAGGGCAAAGCCATGATGGGTACAGCCACTGCCAGTGGGCCGGACCGTGCTCGTATTGCGGCCGAACAGGCCGTTCGCAGCCCCTTGCTCGAGGGCGTCGACCTCTCGGGTGCACGTGGCATTCTGGTCAACATTACGGCCAATGGCTCTTTAAAGCTCAAGGAAACCAAGCTTGCGATGGAGACCATCCGCAACTTTGCCGCCGAGGACGCCACCATCATTTTTGGTACCGTGCATGACGAGTCCATGGCTGACAACCTTCGCGTCACGGTAGTGGCCACCGGCCTTGGCCGCATTGTGCAGCGGCCTAAGCTTGTTGCGCCTGTAAAAGTGCCTGTCTACCGAACCGGAACCGATGATGCGGTGGGTTCCCGGACCGATGCCAACGACTACGAGGCCGATGAGGCGCCTCAAGAGTCCGCGACGACTGGCAATGCCTACGCCGGCTACGAGGCTCCCGCAATCTGGCGTCAGCCCCCAAAGAGCGAGGCAGCTGCCCGCGTGCTTGCTCTTGAGGAAGGTGGCATGGATCGGCTGGACATCCCGGCCTTCCTTCGAAAGCAGGCGGACTAAAGACTGGTTTACTCTTACGCTTCTTAGATGCAACCTGTGCCTGGGCCACTGCCTGGCCTAGGCATGACCTTTTTAGGAGAACAACCATGGCTATTCAAGTGGGGCAGGCTCTGCCCAATGTCACCCTTTACGAATTCATTGAAGAAGAAACCCCTGGCTGCGCTGTTGGGCCTAACGCCTTTCAGGTCGCCGACATGGTGAAGGGCAAGACCATCATTGTCTTTGGTCTGCCGGGCGCCTACACGCCCACCTGCTCCGCCAAGCATGTGCCTGGGTATGTTCAGCTTCACGATGCCTTGAAGGCCAAGGGCGTTGACGAAGTCTGGTGCGTTTCAGTGAACGATGCGTTTGTGATGGGCTCCTGGGGCCGCGAGCAGGGCACCAAGGGTAAGGTTCGCATGCTGGGTGACGGCAATGCCGAATTCTCGCAGGCCGTTGACTTAACCCTCGACCTCACGGGCCGTGGTATGGGTATTCGCTCCAACCGTTATGCCATGCTGGTCAAAGACGGTGTGGTGAAGGCGCTTCACGTGGAAGAGCCAGGTAAGTTCGATGTAAGCAGCGCCGAGGCCATGCTCGCCCTTTTATAACGAACGGTCGTTTTTAGCTGTGTTGCGCCAGCGCACCCTGGGCCGACCTGTTGCCGTTCAAGGCATTGGTCTGCACAGCGGTGCTCCAGTAAAGCTTAAGCTTGAGCCCGCGCCTGCGGATTCGGGCATTGTCTTTTGCCGAACCGATCTCCCGCCCCCTAACCGTGTAACAAGCCATGCGGCGGCAGTCGGTGATACGCAGATGGCTTCAACCCTTTCGAGTGGCTCGGTACGCGTGGCCACTGTGGAGCATCTGATGTCAGCGCTCTCAGGCCTTGGCATCGACAACGCGCTGGTTGGCGTTAATGCGGCAGAGATTCCCATTATGGATGGCAGTGCCGCAAGCTTCGTTTACCTCATTCATTCCGCTGGCATCGCCGAGCAAGATCAGCCCAAGCGTTTTGTTGAAGTCACCGCGCCCATTGAGGTGCGTGACGGAGAAAAATACGCACGGCTTGAGCCCTACTTTGGATTTCGTCTCTCCTTTTCCATTGACTTTCAACATCCAGCCATTGATCAGACCGGCCAAAAGGTTGAGCTTGATTTTGCTCAGACCTCTTTTCTGGACGAAATCGCCCGGGCGCGCACCTTTGGGTTCATGCGCGATGTTGATCGTCTTCGTGCCAAGGGGCTAGCCCAGGGGGGCAGCCTTCGCAACGCCATCGTGATGGACGATCGTCGCATTCTGAATAAAGGCGGACTTCGTCAGACCAACGAATTTGCCATGCATAAGGCGCTTGATGCCATTGGCGACTTGTATTTGCTTGGCCGGCCACTGCTTGCTCATTACTCCGCCTACAAATCGGGCCACGGCCTGAACAATCAGCTTCTAAGGGCACTGTCGCAGCAGACTCATGCCTGGCGCGAGCGGGTTTTTGATCGGCTAAGCGACGCCCCGGCCGCCTGGGCGCGTCAGTGGTCTTGGCAGTAAAACGCGCGCAGTCTTTGGCGGGCTTGTTCGGGGGGGCGTGGTCGCGGCGAAAGAGTGCGACCCCGGGTGGGCGCCATGCTTAGTGCCTCAGGCATCCCCACCCGTATTCGAACCGACTGAAATCCCATGGGCTCGAGCTTTACTTTTTCAATGAGGCTTGGAAGAAAGAGCCGCATTCGAGATTGCGCCGCATGGTGGGCAACAACAAGCAGAAGCACCGTCCCACGAATACCGGTTACCGGGTTGTCCCGCTGAACCGAGACGACGAGTCGGTCAAGGGCTGGCTGGCCAATGGCCGTGAGCACGTTGGTGACCATCTGTCGAAGAGCCTGACGCTCGGCAAGGCTGCGGTGGATCGCCAGGGAACAGGTGGCAAGCTGAGCCAGGTCTCGAAGCGGGGTCGACATGCAGCTCATGCTACCCTAAGCGGCTTATGATTTCGCGATTACTGTCCTCCATTTTTGGAAGCCGGAACGACCGGCTGCTTAAGAAATATCAGGCGCGCGTGGCCGCTATTAACGCCCTTGAGCCCACCATGCAGGCCCTCTCTGACGAGCAGTTAACGGGAAAGACCGCTGAATTTCGTCAGCAGCTGGCCGACGGCAAGAAGCTCGAGGAGCTGCTGGTGCCCGCCTTTGCTGTTTGCCGCGAGGCAGGACGTCGGGTGCTAGGCATGCGTCATTTTGATGTCCAGCTTCTGGGTGGCATGGTTCTGCACGAGGGCAAGATCTCCGAGATGCGCACCGGCGAGGGCAAGACCTTGGTGGCAACCCTTGCGGCTTATTTGAATGCACTTGAAGGTAAGGGTGTTCACGTGGTGACCGTGAACGATTACCTGGCCGCCCGTGATGCCCAGTGGATGGGACGGCTTTATTCCGCCCTTGGCCTGACTACCGGTATTAACCTCTCCCAGCTCGATCACGACGCGAAGCAGCAAGCCTATGCCTGCGACATTACCTACGGCACCAATAACGAGTTTGGCTTTGACTACCTGCGCGACAACATGGTCTCGGAAAAGGCTAACCGCGTGCAGCGTGGCCTGAACTACGCCATCGTTGATGAGGTGGACTCCATTCTTATTGATGAAGCACGCACACCGCTCATTATTTCGGGGCATGCCGACGACTCGCCCGACCTTTACCTCAAGCTCAACAGCCTGCCTGCTCAGCTCAACCGTCAGCCCGTCGAAGACGGCCCCGGAGATTACTTCCTTGATGAAAAAGGCAGGCAAGTTAATTTGTCGGATGCGGGCTTTGAGAAAGCCGAGCAACTTCTTACCCAGATGGGTCTGCTTGCCGAGGGCTCAAGCCTTTACGATTCCGCCAATATAAGTCTTCTTCATCACCTCATGGCAGCCCTTCGGGCCCACACCTTGTACTTTCGCGATCAGCAGTATGTGGTGCAGAACGGGAAGGTTGTCATTGTTGATGAATTCACGGGCCGACTCATGGCAGGCCGTCGATGGTCGGATGGCCTGCATCAGGCCGTGGAGGCCAAAGAGGGCGTGGCCATTGAGCCCGAGAATCAAACGCTTGCCTCCATTACTTTCCAAAACTACTTTCGTATGTACGGCAAGCTTGGTGGCATGACGGGAACGGCCGATACCGAGGCCTTTGAGTTTCAGCAAATTTACAGCCTTGAAACGGTGATCGTCCCCACCCATCGGCCCATGGTTCGAAAAGACCTGCAAGACCAGATCTTTCGAACGGTCGAAGAGAAGTTCGAGGCCATCGTGGCGGACATTCAAGAAAGGCATGCCAAGGGCCAGCCGATTTTAGTGGGTACAACCTCCATTGAGAATTCGGAACTTCTCTCGGCGGCTCTTCAAAAAGCAGGCCTTGACCATCAGGTGCTCAATGCCAAGCAGCACGAGCGCGAGGCTCAAATCGTGGCCCAGGCGGGGCGGCCAGGCATGATCACCATTGCCACCAATATGGCGGGGCGTGGAACCGACATTGTTCTTGGTGGCAATGTGGAAAAACAGATTGAGGCACTGGAGCAGGACAATTCGCTCGACGCTCGCTCATGTGAGCAGCAGGCCGAGACGCTTAGGTCGGAATGGCAGTCCTTGCACGATCAGGTGATTGCGGCAGGCGGCCTTCATATTATTGGAACCGAACGCCACGAGTCGCGGCGTATTGATAATCAGTTGCGAGGCCGTGCGGGCCGTCAGGGCGACCCGGGCTCTTCAAGGTTTTACCTCGCCATGGATGACCCCTTGCTGCGTATTTTCGCGGGCGATCGCATGAAGGCCATCATGGATAAGCTTGGGGTGCCGCGTGGTGAGCCCATTGAAGCAGGGATGGTCTCGCGCTCCATTGAGAGCGCGCAGCGCAAGGTCGAGAACCGTAACTTCGACATTCGCAAGCAGCTTTTGGAGTACGACAATGTTGCCAACGAGCAGCGCCAAATTATCTACTCCCAACGCAACGAGGTACTTGAGGCCGCCGACCCATCCGAGCTTGTCACAGGTCTTCGAGCGGGCGCGGTGGAGTCGCTTGTTCGTCGCTATGTTCCAGTCAACAGTATTGAAGAGCAGTGGGAACTTGAGCCCCTGCAGGACGAACTTGCCCAGCAGTTTGGCGTGGTGCTTGACTTAAAAAAATACCTTGATGAGCAAGACGAACTGGACGATCAGGGCCTAGCCGACCTTGCCGTGCAGGCGGCTAATGCCGCCTATGAGGCGAAGTGGAAGCAGGTTGGTCGTGAGCCGTTTGCCGACTTTGAGCGCTCGATTATTATCCAAACCGTCGACCAAAGCTGGCGTGAACACCTTGCGGCACTTGATCATCTTCGTCAGGGCATCCACCTGCGCGGCTATGCTCAGAAAGACCCGAAGCAGGAATACAAGCGCGAGTCGTTTGCACTTTTTGAGCAGCTTCTCGAAAGGGTGCGTGACTCGGTCACGCGCGTGCTGATGAATGTTCAGGTCCAGTCACCCGAAGAGGCTGAGGAGGCGGCGCGTCTTGCCAGCGAGCGCGCCCTTGCCCTTGCCCAGGCCGCAAGCCCCAGCCATGCCGAGTTCAACCCGCAGGCCTCTTTCTCGGCTGAAGACCCGGAGGCCCTGGCGCTCGCTGCCCAAGCCACGGGCGGCAATACCTTTTCTCATGCTGACGATCAGCCTGCAGGCCCCATACTAAGCTCGGCATCGAATGAACAGGCCCAGACCGTTCGGCGCGATATGCCGAAGGTTGGTCGCAATGAGCCCTGCCCTTGCGGCTCGGGCAAAAAGTTTAAACACTGTCACGGGGCGCTTGCCTAAGCCGCCCCAGCTTTTGGTTTTAGAACCCGTCCCGCATGCCCGTTAATCTGCCCTTCCCGAAGGCCGACAACCTTGTCTCCATCGAGGGGTTACGACTTGCGGCCCTGAGTGCGGGCATTCGTAAGGCTGATCGCCTTGACATGCTGCTTGTCCAGTTCGACCCGAGCACGGTCATGGCAGGTGTCTTTACCCAGAATGCTTTTTGTGCCGCCCCTGTGGTTGTCTGCCGCCAGCACCTCAATGCGAACCCACTGGCCTGGCTGGTTAACACGGGCTGCGCCAATGCCGGAACTGGCGAGCAAGGCATGGCCAATGCCCTGCAGTCATGTCAGGTGCTCGCCGCGGGACTTGGTCTTCGCGCCGAGCAGGTTCTGCCTTTCTCAACAGGCGTCATTCTTGAGCATCTTCCTATGCAGAAGATAGAGGCAGGTATTCAGAAGGCGGTGGCCGCCCTGCCGCAAGCGGCAGCAAGCGGCAGCCGTTGGCTTGAGGCGGCTCAGGCCATTATGACCACCGACACCCAGCCGAAGGTGGCCTCGCGAAGCATTCAGATCAAGGGCAAGACCATTGGACTCACAGGTATCTCCAAAGGTGCAGGCATGATTCGGCCCAACATGGCCACCATGCTGGGGTTTATGGCCACCGACCTCGGCCTGGCACAGGCCGACCTTCAGACACTCATGGCCAAGGCCACCGACCTTTCTTTTAACTCCATTACTGTGGATGGCGACACCTCCACCAATGACTCTTTTGTATCTGCTGCTACAGGCGCAAAGGGTGTTCAGCTTGCTCCGCAAGATTCCGATTGGCCAGTTTTTGAGCAGGCCTTCATTGGGCTTTGCCAGGAACTTGCCCAGGCCATCGTGCGCGATGGCGAGGGTGCAACCAAGTTCATCACCATTGATGTTCAGGGTGCGAAAAGCCGGCATGAGGCGAGGCAGGTGGCCTATGCCATTGGGCACTCTCCCTTGGTCAAAACCGCATTTTTCGCAAGCGACCCGAACCTTGGGCGTATTCTTGCTGCCATTGGTTACAGCGGGGTGCCAGGTCTTGACGTGAATGCACTCGAACTTCGTATTAATGGCCTGTTGGTCGCGCAAGCAGGCGGCAGGGCGTCTTCCTACACCGAAGATGCAGGCAAGGCCGCCATGGCAGAGTCTGAAATCACCATCGGCATCGACCTGCATCGTGGCAGCCATCAGGCGACGGTCTGGACCTGCGACTTCTCTCACGACTACGTCTCCATTAATGCCGACTACCGATCCTAAGGACTCCCTGCAAGCCCTTCTTCGTAAGCTTGATGCGCTCTTACCCGAGCCGCCGGCTGCGGTGGACTTCACTGCGCAGCTTGCCTTTCGTTGGGTGCGTCGTGCAAGCTTGCTGGGATCCATCGGCTACCTTCAGCCTGTAGGTCCCTTTGCCCGAATCGCCCTTGAGGACCTCTTGCATGTTGGGGCTCAGCTTGAGCGCTGCGTGAATAACACCCGCCGGTTTGTGCAAGGCCTTCCTGCCAACAATGTCTTGCTGACGGGTGCCCGGGGCACGGGTAAGTCATCGATGGTGCGGGCATGCCTGACTGAGTTTGCCGAACAGGGGCTAAGGCTTATTGAGGTTGATAAGGCAGACCTTGTTGACCTGCCGCAGATTGCCGAACTTGTCGCAGGCCAGCCGCAGAAATTCATTGTCTTTTGCGACGACCTCTCGTTTGAGCCCGGTGAGGCGGGTTACAAGGCACTAAAAACGGTTCTTGACGGAGGGCTGGCGGCGCAGGCCTCAAACCTTCTGGTCTATGCCACTTCAAACCGCAGGCATCTTATGCCTGAGTCGATGAAGGACAACCTAGGCACCCATTACGACCCTAATGGAGAGATTCATCCTGCCGAGGCTGTTGAAGAAAAAATTGCGCTCTCTGAGCGGTTTGGCCTATGGGTCTCTTTTCACAGTTTTAGTCAGAACGACTACCTTGATATCGTGGCGCACTGGCTTGAGGTCTATGGCTTTCGTGGAGACGAAGCCTTTGAGCAGGCTCGGCAGCCCGCCTTGCAATGGGCCCTGGAACGCGGTTCGCGGTCGGGCCGTATTGCCCTTGCCTTTGCCAAGGATTGGGCCGCAAGCAAGCAGGCGCCGTAGTTGCCAAGTTCAGGGTCGCGCACCGAAGTTGCTGTTGGCCTCATTGAAGATGGCCATGGCCGACTTCTTATGGCAAGCCGGCCGGCTGGCAAAGTCTATGCGGGCTGGTGGGAATTTTCGGGGGGCAAGTGCGAGCCCGGTGAGTCCGCAAGTCAGGCCCTCGAGCGTGAACTCAAAGAGGAGCTTGGTATCGAGGTGCTTGATGCCAAGCCCTTTGAGTCGATTCACTACGACTACAGTCATGCCCAGGTCCTGCTTCGGTTTTTCAAGGTCTCGCGCTGGCAGGCTGCCTCGTCTTACACCCGACCGCACGCGCGCGAGGGCCAACAACTTCTCTGGGTTGCACCCCAGGGACCACTGCCTTTTCCGGTTCTTCCGGCAAGCCTGCCTGTAATTGAAGCCTTAGCCTCGGGAGCCTAGGCCGAGTGGACCCGAGGCTTTAAAAGTCGCAGAGCGTGAGCTCAAAATCGACGCGGCTTTCAATGGCCTTTGGACGAAGCTGATCGTCGAGCGCTCGAAACCGAACGGCCACAACGTATTTGTTTGCACTGACCTCGCAGACAAGCTCAGGCTCTCGTGGAATACGGACGCGAATAAGTCGAGCAAGGCGGCCTTCCGGGTTGAGTTCAA
>Ga0181607_10002578_pt1 | contig 15977 bp, 15 predicted proteins | sample 041ome_9_FD_132420 | JGI IMG/M metagenome (GOLD analysis project Ga0181607, IMG submission 132420) | Coastal salt marsh microbial communities from the Groves Creek Marsh, Skidaway Island, Georgia - 041413US metaG (megahit assembly) | ecosystem: Environmental > Aquatic > Marine > Intertidal zone...
AAGTTTTGATTATGAAATTATTGGGCATAGAGAGGGAGATTTGGTAAAACTTGGGATTTTAGTTAATGGTGAACCTGTTGATGCTTTAGCAATGATGATACACAAAGATTTTGCTCAAAGAACTGGACGAGAAGTATGTGAAAAATTAAAAGATTTAATTCCAAGGCATAATTTTATGATCCCAGTCCAAGCTGCTATAGGAGGTAAAATTATAGCAAGAGAAACAATCAAAGGTTTTAAAAAAGATGTATTAACTAAAATTCATGGCGGCGGTGCCACTGATAGAAAAAGAAAATTACTAGAAAAACAAAAAAAAGGTAAAGCTAGATCAAAACAGTTTGGTAGAGTAGAAATTCCCCAAGAAGCTTTTATAGGTGTTCTTAAAATAAATAAGGAAAAATCGTGAAAATTTATGATTGTTTTTCATATTGGGATGAAGACCTACTGTTAAAAATTAGACTCAATATATTAAATAAATATGTTGACCACTTTGTGATTGTTGAGGGCAATAAGACATGGCAAAATAATAGCAAAGAATTAAGATTTGATATTAATAAATTCTCAGAATTTAAAGAAAAAATAATCTATATCCCAGTGACTGATATGCCAGATGGGGATGATCCATATCTAAGAGAAAATTTTCAAAGAAATTGTATATTAAAAGGGATAAAAAATGCAGAGGAAGATGATTTAATTTTAATTTCAGATCTCGATGAAATTCCTAATCCAAAAAAAATATCAGAATTTAATATTTCAAAAAGGTATGCAGTTTTTGAACAAAAACATTTTTATTATAAACTCAACCTTCAGAGCAGGAAAACCCCATTTTGGCATGGAAGTAGAATTTGTGTCAATAAATTTCTTAAATCACCACAATGGCTAAGAGAATTAAAATTTAAAAAAAGATCTTTTTGGAGAATTGATAAATATTATTTAAATAATATAATTAAAAATGGTGGGTGGCACTTTTGTAATTTAAAAACTCCAGAACAACTTCTATATAAATACAATAATCTTTGTGAGACTAATGATCCCTATCACTTTAAAGAAAAAATCGATTCTAAATACTTAAATCTAGAAGAAATCAAAAAAAATATTTTAAACAGAAACGATATTATTGGAAGAGATGATCAATTTGTAAAAGTGGAAATAGACAATACCTATCCGGAATATATTAATAATAATATTGATTTACTAGAAAACTGGATAGATTAATTATAAATATTTTTTTAATTGAGTTATATCTATCTTTATATCACCATTATCTTGATTCCTAGGATCTAAATTATCAGTTAAAATAAGTTGATAATCCAAGTTATTAATAGCACTTATTCTTTTATATAAACTATTGATTCTATTTTCTGGCCTTATCTCTATTACCTTAGTTAATTTGCTGCAGAAAGCTAAGTTTGCAAAACCCGCTCCATGAGCACCGATTATAAATTTGGCATTTTTAAATAAATAAATTTCTTCAAAAAAAGACAATTCTTCTGTTTTATAGGAGGAAAAGCCATTTAATTTTAAAAAGTTTAAAATTTCATCATTATTAACAAATTGACAGTGTTTAGATTTTGATGAACTTCTATCAATAAATATTTTATCGTTACAATCGAATTTTTTTGCACAATCTAAATAGGTATCTCTAAGCCATTTAACAATCCATTCTGGAATTTTTTTTGACTCCTGTTCTATATAACCTGCATAGTAATTAGTGTGATCTGTGCAAATAATTTCATCAGCTTGGATATGATTATATTTTAAGCTATCAATAATTTTTAAATTTTGTAAATTTAAGGCTTCAAGTGTTTCTCTTTGAAATTTTTTAAGTTTTCCACAGTATAAATAGTTCAAATTATTCAAATTAAAAACTTCAGAATAAAGTTTAATTTTTGGAAGCAAGTCAAAAAGCCAATGATAATAGTTAGCGATTCCACTAGCTCCTTGAGCTAAGCACAAAACTCTACCACTAAATTTTTTTTTAATTTTGGGTGTTCCTTTTTGTAGACATATATTATTACTTGCAGTTAATAAATTTCCATTAACTTGTTGATATGAAACATTGTCGATAATATTTTTTTTATCAATTATTGCCACATTCTCAACGTTGTCATTATATATTCTTCCGTTAATTATTTTATAAACTTTATAATTTTCTAAATTAAATTTTTTTATATTTTTATTAATGATTTCATGTATTGATATATTTGGAGATATGAGGTTATTTTGTATATAAATAATTTTTCCATAAATTAATTTGAAAAGAGCCTGAAACAAAATTTTAAAAGATTTTTGAAATAATTTTTTTATTTTTATCATAATCAGGGTGTATTTTGATTTTAGCTGTTAAATAAAATTAATATATATATATTGTTTTTAATTTAATATTAATTTTACTTTTAATTAATGAAAACAATAATTTTAGCTGGAGGTCTGGGTTCAAGAATTCCAGAATATACAAAACAAGTTCCTAAACCAATGATACAAATTGGCAGTTTGCCAATGCTATCTCATATAATGAGAATCTTTAAATCTTACGGGTATGATAATTTTATAATAGCTGCTGGATACAAAATTAAAGTAATTGAAAAATATTATCAAAATTCAAAAGAATTTAAGAATATAAAAATAGTAAATACTGGTAATGCAACTATGACAGGAGGCAGAATTTTAAAATTAAAAAAATTTTTTAAAAAAGATGAAAACTTTTTTATGACCTATGGAGATGGGTTGAGTGATGTAAATTTAAATAAATTAGAAACTTTTCATAAAAAACATAAAAAAATTGCAACTGTTACTGCTGTGCATCCTCCAGTGAGATTTGGAGAATTAAAAATTAAAAATACAAAAGTTATTAAGTTTGATGAAAAACCTGAGTCCAGGTCTAGTTGGATAAATGGTGGTTTTTTTATTTTAAATTACGGAGTTTTTAATTACATTAAAAATGATAAAACAGTATTTGAAAAATTCCCATTAGAAATGCTATCAAAAAATAATCACTTGATGGCATATAAACATGAGGGTTTTTGGAAATGTATGGATAATATGGGAGATAAAAATTTTTTAGATAAAATGTTCAAAAACAAAAAAAAAACACCATGGATAAAATAAAAAAATTTTATAAAAATAAAAAAATATTAATAACAGGTGTTACTGGTTTTAAAGGCTCATGGTTGTGTCATTGGTTATTAGAACTTGGTGCAAGAGTTTATGGAACAGGATATACTCCAAACCAAAATAAAAACTTATTTTATGATCTTCAATTAAATAATAAAATTGATTTAAAAATAATTGATATTAGAAATTATCAAAAACTAAAAAAATACATTAATAAAGTTAAGCCAAGTATTATTTTTCATTTAGCGGCACAGCCACTAGTAATTCAATCTTATAAAAAACCTATAGATACATTTAGTATTAATGTAAATGGTACGATAAATATCTTAGATATTGTTAGCAAATCAAATTTTGTAAAATCATTCATAGGTGTTACCTCAGATAAATGTTATGAAAATATTGGTGGAAAAAAAAGTTATTCCGAAAATGATAAACTTGGCGGCACAGATCCATATAGCGCTTCAAAAGCAGCAGCAGAATTGGTGATTAATTCTTATTATAAAAGTTTTATAAAAAAAAAAAATTGTGGAGTTTCTAGTGTTAGAGCTGGAAATGTCATTGGAGGTGGAGATTGGTCTTTGAATAGACTAATTCCAGATATAGTTCAAAGCCTATCAAATAATAAGAAAATTTTTTTAAGAAATCCAAATTTCACTAGGCCTTGGCAACATGTTTTAGAACCTTTAAAAGGTTATTTAATTTTAGCAAAAAAACAATTTGAAAATCCAACTAAATATTCTGGTGCGTGGAATTTTGGATCGAATCCAAACTCAATAGTTTCAGTTAAAAAAGTAACAGATTTATTCATAAAATTTTGGGGACAAGGCACTATTAAAATGGGGAAAAAAATATTTAAAGAACAAAAATTTCTACAGATATCTAGTAATAAAGCAAAAAAAAACCTTTATTGGAAGCCTAATTTTAATATTACGAAAGCTATACAAAAAACTTGCGAGTGGTATTTTTTAGTTGAAAAAAAAAAATTTGATCCAATTGATATTACCAAAAAACAAATACTCGAATATATGAATTACGCTAATAAACTTTAATAAATCTTATAAATGTTTATTTTTTGTGTAACAAATTCTGAATTAAAATATTTAGAACAACTTCCGGTAAAACTAGTAGGAGTAGGAAAAAATATTTTTTCTAAAAAATATATATCTTGTTTAAATGGAAAAAATATTCAAAAAAAAGAAAAAAACTATTCAGAATTAACTTTTCATTATTGGTTTTGGAAAAATAGATTAAAATTTTATAACACAAATTCTTGGATTGGATTTTGTCAAAAAAGAAGATTTTGGACAAAATCAAATAAAAAAATTAAGTCTCTAAAAGAACTTAAAAAAAATATTATTACAAAAGCACCCAAACAATGGAATAAATATGAGAGTATTATTTGTAAACCAATTAGAGTAGATAAAACTAAAAAAATGAAATTAATTAAAAGAGGTTTAAAAAATTTAATTGAAAATCCTTCAATTTTTTTTAATGAAAAAAAAAGATCAATTAAACTACATTTTGATATGCATCATGGGTATGGTATTTTAGAGGATTCTATTAGATTTCTTAAAACACAAGATAGAGAAGAGTTCAGAGAATATGTAAATAACAATAGAAAATTCAATCCACATATAATGTTTATTTCAAAAAAACATATTTTGAATAAATGGTTTATCGATTTATTTGACTGGCTCTTTAAGTGTGAAAAATTTTTTGGATTATCAAATCTAAAAGGATACGATCAAGAGAGATTATATGCTTACCTAGCAGAACGATATCTTTCATTTTGGTTTAAAAAATATACTAAGTATTTAGAATGGCATTGGTCATTTTATGATGGCAAAAGATAGATTGTATTTATTTGCCTTTAGGTTTTAATAGTATCCACTGCATAGTTTCAGGTCTACCCTCAGACATCATCAAATATTTTTCATCATCAGAAAATCTTTTTAAAATTTTAAAATTAAAAGGATTTTTTGAAATATCATTGATAATTTCAATATTAAATTTATCTTTAATTGTATTATAAAATTTATTAATTTTTTTTTTATTTTTAATATTAAAATTATGATCTTCTATTATAAAAAAACATTCAGCAAAAAAATTGCAAAATTTATTATCAAATAGTGAAAATTCATTTCCCTCAATATCAACTAGAAATAATGTTTTTTTTTTATCAATTTTATTTAAATGTTTTTTTAATGATTGAAAATTTGCATCAGAGAAAATAGATAATTTATTAAAAACTTTATTTAAATATGCATTTTTTTTTAAAAGAACTCGACTTTTTTTGTTTATCTCAAACCCAATACCATAGGAAAAAAATCTTTTATTCAATAAACTAATTATATGATATCCTTCAGCTGCTCCTAAATCTATAAATATTTTAAGTTTATATTTTCTTGCTAAATAAATTATTTTTTCTTGAATATGAATTTCATAACTACCTAAGTATTTAGGAGAAAAATCGGTATTAGACCAACCATAATTATTTAAGATTTTGGTACCAGCATATGGGCCATATAATATTTTATTTTTTGAGATCTTTGAAATTTTTTGACCCAAGATATTTTTTTTTAGGTCAATAAAATTATTAATACCTGTATTTTTTATATTTTTATTTAAAAAATAAAATCTTATACCATCCAAACCATTAATTTGATAAATTTCAAGGTATTTCTTATATTTTTTTTTAAAATATTTTATAAATATTATTAATATAAATATAAATAATATAAAATATAAATTCATATATGATAAATATATTAAATAATTAAAAATATAAAATAATAATGGAAGACATTTCATCAGTAATAGTAATGTTGCTCAGTGGCTACTTAATTAGATTTGCTTTGATATATTCTGGTCAGATATGGGCAAAATCGTTTGCTCAAACTGTCTCTTTTTTTCTACTACCAATAATTACTTTTATAATAACCAAAACAATATATGGAAATATAGCGCTCTCCCTAGGAATGATCGGCGCATTATCTATTGTTAGATTTAGGCATCCAGTTAAAAGTGCATTAGAATTAATAATTTATTTTGATTTAATCACAATTGGTATCGCTGCAAGTGTAAATATAAAATATTCTATAGGTCTTGCAACCCTGACTATACTTATTTTAATTTTTTTAAAAATATTTAATCAATATAAAATTACTAATAAAAAAGATAGTTTTTATAATATTTCTTTTAATGAAGGAATTGATCTTCATCAACTGGAGCTAGTAGCAAAAAATAAGATATTAATTATAGAGGAAAATAAAAGTCTTAAATCTATAGTTTATGACTCAGAGAACAAGGAATATTTTTATCGATTAGCATTTCAGGATATTGATTCATTAAATGATTTAAAGAAAAAAATTGAACTACATGATTCTATAAAAAAAATAGATGTCAGTTATTTATAAAATTTTTTATAATTTTTTTTTATCAGTTATAATATTAATTAGCTTTCAAAAAATAATATATTCCTCAGAATATAAGAGCTGCGACCAGTACAATTTTAAAGAAAATATTGATTTTATGCCAATTAAGGAAATTCAAATAAAAATTAATAAATACAAAAAATGGCAGATAAATAATATGAGAATTTTAACCAATACTTCATATTTAATTAAAGAAAAAAATAAAAAAAAGTTTTCAGGAAAATTATTAGTTAAATATATTGATAATTCAGAGTGTATTTTTAAAGCAAAAATAAGAACACAAGGAGACCTGAAAGATCATATTTATTATGATAATGGAAAAATATTTCAAAGTTTAGACATACAATTATTAGATGGAAATATTAATAATATCACAAGATTTAAGCTCTTTTTAGAAAATACAAGAGGAAATAAATTTGATGAAGTTTTTATGACTGAACTCCTAAGAGAGTTTGATTATTTAGCCCCTAGAACACAACTTGTAAAAGTTATGATAAATGATGCTATTACAGAGATGATATTTCAAGAAAAAATATCAAAAGAATTACTAGAATATAACAACAGACGTGAGGGACCTATTTTAGAGGGCGATGAAAAATTTATGATGCAATTTGCATCTGAAGTAGAAAATATTGGATATATAAACTGGTCAGAAATATTTAGAGTATCAGAACTCGGAACCAGAATACAGCTTTCAAAATTAAATAATTCAAATTGGGCAATGAGAAATGATAATTTTAAAAATATTGCATATCAAGCTTTAGATAAATTAAATTTAACATATCTAATTTATCTTAATAATTATAAAAATAATAATGTTTCGTTTTTAGATTATAATTTAAATAATATAACTTTATCACAAAATGATAAAGTCTTTGAAAAAAAACTAAATATTTATAACAATTTGATTTTATCTGCAAATGGTCACCATGGACTTTATGCTCACAATAGAAAGTTTTATTGGAATTCATTTGAAAATTATTTTGAGCCCATTTACTATGATGGGGAATTTGATATAGCTAAAAATCCTTCTAAACCAATTTTTCCAATTGGAAAAGATTATCAAGTTTCAATAAATGAAACAAAAAATTTAGTTTTTAATTTAAATAAAAAAAATTTTTTAAAAAAATTAAAATCAAAAAATTTTGAAATAAATGAAAATTTATTAGACACAAAGCTACAAAAAATAATTGATAATCTAAATCTAATAGAAAATTTTTACTTAGAAATAGATAATAAAGATTTAGACTTACATAATAATTATAAATATGAAAATTTGTTTGAAGGATATTTGGCAAATTTGGAAGAGTTAAATATTGATTATCAATTTATAAAATTTGATAATGATAATAAAAGTTATTTTACTTGTGAAAAAAAACTAGAAAATTGTATCAAAAAAATTAATTTTAATGAACAAGATGAACAAAAGCTTTTAGAAGGAGATTTAGTAATTAATAACAAATATTTTAAATATATTGCCTCCAATCAAGAATCTAAAAAAGGATATAAAAAAATTTTAATAAATGATAATTTATTTAATAACGTTTTTTTTTATCATAATGGATTAATTGATTATGAATATGATAAATACAATAAGTTATTTATAATAAATCAAAAAGATATTCATGGAAGAGCTTTTTTTTCAGGTGGTAATATAAATGAAATCAAAATTAGATTTGAAGGTAAAGTAAATTTTTTTGAAAAAAAATTATCTAATCAATATGATGAAAATATAAATTTGACTGGTTGCATGACTTTTTACAAAACTAATTTTGAAAATACAGAAATTTTAGTTAATAATTCAGTATGTGAAGATGGGGTTAATATAATTTCATCCAGTGGTAATCTTGAAAATATAAAGTCCAAAAACTCTTTATTTGATGGATATGATTTTGATTTTTCAAATATATCAATAAAAAAAGTTGAAATTGCCGACTCGTTAAATGACTGCATAGACTTTTCAGGTGGGAGATATAACGTTTTGTCTGGTTCATTTTTAAATTGTGGTGATAAAGGAGTTTCTGTTGGAGAAAATTCAAAAGTTAATTTAAGAAATATTGTCGTAGAAAATTCAAATATTGGAATAGCATCAAAGGATTCCTCTAAAGCTGAGGTTAACCAATCAAAAGTATCTAATGTAGATTATTGTTTTGCAGCTTACAAAAAAAAACAAGAATATAATGGTGGTTATTTAAAATCAAAAGATTCTAGTTGTTTAGAATTTAAAAATAAAATTTTTGAAGATAAATTTTCAAAAATAGAAATTCAATAAATTTGTGAATTTAAATTTTCATAAAATCAATTTAGTACTTATTTATGAGTTTTAGAATAGAAAAAAAATTTTTTATAAAAAAAGAAAATTTATTTGATTTTAAAAAAGAATTATTTTCAAAAAATTTCAAAAAATTATACCAGCCCAGATTAGTTAGTAGTATTTATTTTGATAATAACCATTTAGATATGTTTAATGAATCAGTAGAAGGATTAACCCCAAGAAAAAAAATTAGATTAAGAAATTACCCAAATTTAAATAGTAGTTTTTTTTTATTAGAAAACAAAATCTCAAGTATTGAGGGGAGATTTAAGACAAGTAAAAAAATGTCAAAAAATAAATTTGAGTATTTTATTAAAAATGGAATCTTAGATAAAACATATGGTACATGTAAACCAATAATTAAAATTGTTTATTTAAGAGAATATTTAGCTGCTAAGGATATAAGAATAACAATTGATACTAAAATAAATTATAATCTTTTTAATAAAAAAGAAATTAAAGAGGATCAAAATATTATTGTAGAGTTAAAAACCACTATAGATAAAAATTTAGACGAATTATTAGAAAATTTGCCTTATCAAGAAACTAGATTTTCTAAATACTGTAACGGATTGGAAATTTTTAAAAAAGATTAGTGAAAATATAATGAATGTTGCATTAATAGGGTCTAATTTTGCTTTAAGAGGATACCTACCTGTAATTAAAAAAATTAATAAATTAAATTTAAAAATAGTTTGTTCAAGAAATATTAAAAAAAATCAAAAAATTAATATCAAAGGTGTTATTCTTGAGAATAATTGGAAAAATATATTTAAGCATAATATTGATTTAATAATTTTAGCTGTACCACCCAAAATACAAGAAAAAATATTATTATATAATTTAAAATTTAAAAAAAAAATTATATTTGAAAAACCTATTAGTACAGATTATTTGTTATCAAAAAAAATTATCCAGGAAATAAAAAATAAAAAAATTAAATCTGAAGTAAATCTTACATTTTTGAATCATTTATTATTTAAAAAAGTTAAAAAAATTATTAATGACAATTTATCTCAATTAATTAGCTACAAAGTCTCATGGGGTGTTCTAAGTCAAGATATGAATAAAAGAATTATAAGTTGGAAAACTGATGAAAGAAGAGGTGGAGGTATTAAAAATATATTTTTAATCCATGTTTTTTCATATATTCAGTTTTTTTTTGGTGAATATGAAAAGTTAAATGTAAGAGTCAAAAATATTAATTTACAAAGTTTGAGGTACAAAAAATTTATCTATTGTGAGTTATTAAGTAATTCAATTTATAGAGGTAACATTTCTTTATTTGTAAAAAATAAAGGCCTTCAGGAACATAAAATTGAAATTAAGTTTAAAAAATTCAGATTAAAGTTATTTACTAAATCAAAAGATTGGACTAAAGATTTTGTTCTCAAAACTTATAACAAAAAAAATAAAATTATTAAAACATACAAAAATGAAATTGATTTAAAATTTGAAGATGGAAGATCAGATCAAATTTACCGAATGATCATAAATTTTCTTAAAAAATCTAGTTTTACTAATCAAATTTATTGTCTTAATGCAGAAAAAAATATAAACGATATTTAGTTATATGAATCAACATAATTTTTTACCAGGAAAAATCAAAGTTTGTCAAATTTGTAATTCAGATAGATTAATAGATATCATAAATTTAGGTGATCAGCCTTTGGCGAACACTCTACAAAAAAAATTAAATGATAAAATTTCATTAGAAAAATATCCTATAAATGTAGTTAGATGTAGCGATTGTACACTTTTACAAATCGATTATATAGTTGATCAAACAAAAGTTTACCATGTAAATTATCCTTACTTACCTGGAATTACCCAAACAGTAGATAATGAACAAAAAGAACTTGCAGATTATCTTTACAACAAACTTAGTTTAAAGACAGGAGATACTGTTCTAGATATTGGTTCCAACGATGGAAGTCTATTAAAACATTTTAAAAGTAAAAGACTTGATGTTGTGGGTGTTGAACCAACAAATATTGCAAAATTAGCCAATGAAAATGAAGTTTATACTTTGCAATCCTTTTTTAATGAAAACATAGCAGAGAAAATAATAAGAGAAAAAGGAAAAATTAAATTAATCACTAGCACAAATGTATTTGCACACATGTCAACATTAGGTGAAGTAATGGATGGCATTGTAAAAGTTATTGATGATGACGGTTATTTCTGTTTTGAAAATCATTATATAATGGAGATATTAAATAAAGTGCAATATGATACGTTTTATCATGAGCATCTAAGAACTTATTCTTTAATCTCACTATTAAGATTATTTGAAATGTATGATTTAAATTTATTTCATGCACAAATCGTTTCTAGATATGGTGGAAGTATAAGATGTATAGTTTCAAAAAAAAAAATTGATAAAACAGAAAATTTTAAAAGATTATTAAAAATAGAAAAAGAGGCATTAATAGAAAATGTAACTGAAACATATGATAAATTTATAAATAATATTATTTCTTCCCGAACAGAACTTTTAAAAATATTGTCAAAAATTAAATCAGAAAATAAGACAATCATTGGAAAATCATGTCCCGCAAGGGCCGTAGTTTTATTAAATTATTGTGAAATTAATAATCAAAGCTTAGATTATGTTGCAGAACAACCTACATCATTAAAGTTAGATTATTACATACCAGGCACAAAATTAAAAATTATTAATGATGATTATTTATTAAAAAATCAACCTGATTATATATTGCTATTAGCCTGGCATTTAAGTGAACCAATCATAAACAAATGGAAAAAAAAAGGATTAAAATCTAAATTTATAGTACCATTACCGAAGATTAAAATTTATGAATGAAAAATTCTATTTAAATTCAGATATATTAGAAATATGCAACAACATAAAAAGTTTGAGCAAAAATATAGAGGGTAAAAAGTTTCTTATTTCTGGTGCAAATGGATTTTTGGGTAAATATTTTATAAAAAGCTTATTACATTTAAATAAAACTTTTAAAAAAAAAGTAAAAATATTAGCTATAGATATTAAATTTGATGATTGTGAAATTTATAAAGATAAAAATGTTATTAAATTAAAAAAAGATATTAATAGTATAAATAATATTTTTTTTAAAAGTGATTATGTTTTACATGCAGCTGGCATTCCAAGTCCAAAACATTATTTTAATAAACCTATAGATGCAATTTTTACAAGCATTACAGGAACAAAGAAATTGTTGGAGTATTCAAAAAAACATAAATCTAAGTTTATTTTTTTTAGTAGCAGTGAGATATATGGCAATCCTGATAAAAAAAATATACCAACAAAAGAAACTTATAATGGAAATGTGTCATGTATTGAGGATCGCTCTTGCTATGATGAGGGAAAGAGAGTTGGTGAAACACTGTGTTATTTTTATAAAATTAAACAAAACGTAAAAGTTGCAGTATTTAGACCATTCAATGTTTTTGGACCTGGAATGCCAAAAAATGATTATAGGGTTTTTCCTCGATTCTTCAATTCGATTAAAAGAAATCAACCAATAACAATTTTCAAGAATGGAAAACAAACACGAACTTTTTGTTACGTAACTGATGCTATAACGGCAATGTTTCTAGTTATAATTAAAGGAGAAAAATTTGTTTATAATATTGGTAATGATAAACCAGAAATTAATATGACCGACTTATATAAAAGTATTAAAAAAAATGTTTCAAAAAAAATTACTTATGTAAATATTAATTATCCCAAAAACTACCCACAAGTTGAACCTTTAAGAAGATGTCCAGATATATCTAAAATTAAGAGGGAATTAAATTTTAAGAACAGAGTGAGCTTAAAAATTTCCATTAAAAGATTTTTTGATTGGTCAAATAATTATTATTGATTCAAAAGCTTTTTAAAATTTTTAATAGATTTATCCAATAATCTTAAATTAGTATTATTATCTATAATTTCTAAACTGATATTTTTAATAGTGTTATTTTTTTTTAAATAATTGCAAAAGTTAATAATTTTTTTGTTTGGTCTTTCTAAATGTTTAAAATCTTTATTAGTAATTTGGATATTATTAATTAATTTTATGTGTTTTTTAAACAAATTTAAATCCATTTTTTTAAAATGAAACAAGCTAGTATCAAAATTTATTTTGATCCAGTTAGATCCAATTTTATTAATTAGATCTACCAGATGCTGAAAATTAAATAAAAATTTTTCACTATATTTTTTTGGAATAGTTTCAATACACAGATAGATTTTATTTTTTTTAAGAATAGGGATAATTTTTTTGAAAAAATCACAAAATATTATATCAGATTTTTTAATATCTAAATTTCCATTATCTCTAAATTCAGATGATCCAATAATAATTTTTTCACAATTTAAAATTTTAGATAATTTTATGATATGATTAATATGCTTATATATTTTATTTTTTTCACTTTTATTGGATTCAAATAGATTAAATTTTTTTTTATAAAAAATTCCTTGAATTGCATTGACTCTTAGATTATTTTTATTTAATTTAATATAATATTCAAACGTTTTTTTTTCAATACTTCTCCAATTAAAACTAATTTTTAGAGGTGCAAAGTCAATACCATTCAAATTATTATTTTTAATTATTTCTAAAACTTTTTCTGTTTGACTATTATTCCATGCTAAATTTGAGATAAATAATTTTTTATTTTTCATTACTTTTGTAGAATCTAAAATCAATTATTATAAAATAATATAGGATAAAAAAATTTACTTTTACTAAACTTAATCTAAAATTTATAAAATCAATAAATGAAAATTTAATAAATTTTTTAAATTGTCTGAAACAATTTTTAATTGTTTTTATTAAGTTTCTTTTTTTAAGCCCATCTCCATAATGAATATACCGCCAGTATCTATTTGATAAGCTTATAGCATCATCATTTTGTAAGTGATTGCAAATTGCATCGCTAAAATAAAAAAGTTTATGTCCCCTTTTTTTTAAATAATTTGAAATTTCAATATCTTCTCCATTAGTTCTAAAATAGCTTAGATCATCTCTATATAAATTTTTTTTATCTAAATTTTTAGTATCTAAAATATTATTACAACCAAAAACAAATTTAGGATTCAGAATGCTATACTCCCCCCAATTTTGTTTTAATCTTATTGATCTCCAATAATTATAGGGGTTATTAATGTACTTTTCATACATTTTGCCACCAATTAGAGTTATTTTTTCTTCCTGCATTTTTTTTAATAATAACTCTGCCCAATGTTTGTCTAGTTCAACGTCAGCATCAATTTTGCCAATATACCTTGTGGTTAAATGATTAATAGCAAGGTTCATAGAGTGGCTTACACCTAAATTTTTTATATTATTAATCACATCAATTTGATTATCAAAACTTTTTAAAATCTTTTCAGTGTCATCCTCAGAGCAGTCATTAATGACAATGATCTTTTTGGGTTTATAAGTCTGGGCTAGTATTGAATTTAAACATTTTGTAATTGTTTTTTCAGCATTGTATGCTGGTATATATAAAGACAATTCAGATTCGATTTTTTTTACCATTTAGGTTTTCTTATTTAATTGATCTTGATTTCTTTATATGTTTAAAAATATATCTATTTATTAAATAAGATTAACATATAAATTAAAAATAATGAATTTAAAAACATTTTATGTTTTATTTTACAAGCATCGTTTTCAGAAAGCCAACTTTTTAAGAAAAATTTATATATTATTAATTATTCCTTTTAAATATGTTATAAATTTATTTTATTTACCTTCAAAAAAAAACCTTGATTATTTTTCTAAAGAAAACGCTTATTTATTTACAAAAGATATAAATTTTTTATTTGAGTATTTTAATAGTGATAAGGGCAATTTCTATATAAATCAATATACCCACCCATCAAAAAAAAATAATAAAAAAATAGTTGCACATGGATACTCAAAATATTATGAAAATATTTTTAAACCTTTAAAAGATAATCACATGAATATATTGGAAATAGGATCTTTTTACGGAAATGCTTCAGCAGCATTATATTTTTACTTTAAAAATTCAAGAATTTTCGGGGCTGATATTAATCCAGATATGTTTATCTATTCGTCAAAAAGAATTAAAAGTTTTTATGTTAATTCTAGTTCCTTAGAATCTATTAAAGAAAATATTATAAAAAAAAATATTCATTTTAAAATTATTATAGAAGATGCAAGCCATATGTTAAAAGATCAAATAATATCATTATTTTATTTATTTCCTTTAATTGAGTCTGGAGGAATATTTATTATAGAAGAATTAGATTTTCCTGAGTCAAGAGTGGATATGAGATTAGATCAAGAATTTCCAGATTTAAAGACTATTCTTAAAGATATAATTAACAGAAGAGATTTTAATTCTATTTATATAAATGATTATTCAAAAAAATATTTTTTATCAAATTATGAGTCAATAGAAATATTGAAAGGTAATTTTAATCAATTAGCCATAATTAAAAAAAAATAAATTACAAATATTTATATATGTTTAATAATAAGATATTAATTTAGGAGAGATGTGAGAGTGGTTTAATCAGCACGCTTGGAAAGCGTGTAAAGGGGCAACTCTTTCGCGGGTTCGAATCCCGCTCTCTCCGCCAAAAATTCCCTCTTTTTAGAGGTTTTTTATAAGTTTTAAAAAACTTTTTATAATTATAAATCAACAAATCTTTTAAAAAAATGTTATAATTATTTTTTCCTTAAATACAAAAATGACAATTAAAAACACATATCAGGCAGACTCTATAAAAGTTTTGAAGGGTCTAGAAGCGGTCAGAAAAAGACCAGGAATGTATATTGGTGATACAGATGATGGAACTGGTTTACATCATATGGTTTATGAGGTTGTCGATAATTCTATAGATGAAGCTTTAGCCGGACACTGTAAAAATATTAATGTTAGAATTAATTCCGACGGAACTGTTACTGTAAAAGATGATGGAAGAGGCATCCCTGTTGATATGCATAAGGGTGAAAAAAAATCAGCAGCAGAAGTGATTATGACACAACTTCATGCGGGCGGTAAATTTGATCATGATTCTTATAAAGTTTCTGGGGGATTGCATGGTGTTGGAGTTTCTGTAGTTAATGCGTTATCTGAAAAATTACAATTAGAGATTCATA
>Ga0181607_10002579_pt1 | contig 15967 bp, 6 predicted proteins | sample 041ome_9_FD_132420 | JGI IMG/M metagenome (GOLD analysis project Ga0181607, IMG submission 132420) | Coastal salt marsh microbial communities from the Groves Creek Marsh, Skidaway Island, Georgia - 041413US metaG (megahit assembly) | ecosystem: Environmental > Aquatic > Marine > Intertidal zone...
AAATCGGTCGAAATCGCACCGAGCGCGGCGTCACTTTCCGCCGCGCGATGGAAATGGCGCCATCTTCGGGCGCACGGCGTCGAGGCGCGATGAGATTTTCCGGCGCGAGGGACGATCGCGGTGGGGTTTAGCGTCCGTGTGTGCGATTGAGTCTCGTGTCGTCGCGGCCCGGCGTCGGACCGACGCGCCGATCGACGACCGCCGACCGCGGACGCGCGCGCGACGACGACCGCGATGCGCGAGACGGAGATCTCGAACGCGGTGAGCTTCCTGACGCACGCGAGCGTCAGGGCGTCGAGGGATGACGACGCGAAGCGTGGATTTTTAAAGGGGAAGGGCGTGCGCGAGGACGAGATCGACGAGGCGTTTCGACGCGCGGGACGCGAGGGGGGCGTCGGGGGGGGCGGAGCGATGGCGGAGGGGGAGGAGAGACGAGGGACGGCGTGGGGGGGGGCGGCGCGGTTGGCGGCGGTGGTGGGAGCGGCGTATTTGGCGTACCCGAGCGCGCGGCGGTGGTTGGCGCGATTCGTCGAGGCGACGGCGAGAGGAGGGGACGCGAAGGACGACGCGGAGGGGAGCGAGGACGCGCGAACGCCCGCGCGGATGAATGGGGTGGTGGCGGAGGAGGGCGCGATGGCGCTCACGCCGGAGTTGGCGGGGAAGATTGAACGCGCGGTGGAACGCGTCGAACGCGCGGAGGAGCGCGCCGAGGCGCTGCGAGAGGAGATTAAAAATGAGGTTTCGTCCACCGTTCGGGACAGCATCACGGACGTGAAGACGTTTTTAGAGACGCAAATGAAGGCAGAGTTGGCGGAATTGAAGCAGATGTACGCCGCCGGTGGAACGGCGAGTGGGGTGTCGTCGCCCGCGGCGCGCGCGAGCAAGGATTGGCCGTTCAAGACGAGTCCGCAAGGGAGCGAGTCAGGGGAGAGTCTAGCGTTCACCCCAGAGCCGGCGTCGAGCGCGGGCGAGTTCACCTTAAATACCGCGCCGCGTCCGCAAACGAGCGCGTCAGAAAATCCAAACTTCTTTTCGGCGCAGCAGACGCAAAGACGACCGGGGCGAGACGAGTTGATTGATCCCCCGCATCCGAGCAATTTTATGGACATCTTAGAGATGCTCGAAAACGGCAAAACGCCACCCGGTATCAAAGACATCGACGACACACCGCCGAATCCGGACGCTGCGATCCCTCGCTCGAGTGCGTCGCGCCCGGGCAAACCGTGGCAGTCCCCAGAGAGCGGTGCCAACGGGAAAGCGCTCGAATTCGCCGACGACGAAGTCACGCAAGTTCCCATCAGGCGAGTCAACGCAGAGGGTAGCGCGGAATCGCCGTGGAAACCGCCTCCGGCGCCAGAGCTTTCAAAGTTGATGTCCGTGACGACGACTGTGGGAAGTCAATCGTCCGAGACTCCGCGGTCTCCGCGCCGAAGCATAGAACACGACGCCGACCGATTTACGAGAGAAGCGTCCACGGCTAGATCTCCGAGCGCTAAATTGGCGATTTGATAGACGTTTCATTATGATGAAATGATGTTGTTACAAATTTTGTGTTTTACCACCACGGGCACCACCCCACGTAGCTAACGCTGAGGTTCTCTGCGCTCGTAGCTTCAGAGATTAATCGCTCGACTTGCATCTCGACTGAATCCGGTTGCATCGATTCGACGTGATGATGATCGCCGTCGCGACCTGTGAGTTTCGCGCTCATGCGTTGCATGACACTCACCGCTCGTTCATTCAGTGCATCGTTTGTCCCGTCATCGATGCCGTACGCTTCCATCGCGTTGATGAGTTCGGTTCGACGCAACAGCACCGATGTCGCCGTACTGGAATCGCGCACGCTCGAGCCCATGGCAGCCATCGCGTGCGTGGCCTCGACTCCTATAACGGATGTACTCGAAGGAACAGGACCAGACGGTGTTTCGATGACGCCGACGCTTGGAGGGCGCGAATCCTGTCTCGAGGGTCGATTTGATGGTCTGCCTGGCGTCGGCGTCCGATCGCCGTCGCTATCGTCCGCGCCGGGAGTACTGCTCGTGCGGCTGCGATTCGGCGTCGGCGTTTCAGCCGGGCTTGTTTGCGCGTCGTGCGCTGATGTATTCATCGATTCTCCGTCTGGGGCGAGAACATTGTTCGTCAGCAAACGCCAGTTGATGAGCGGATCGTGCACGAAGGCTTCTAACATCGCCATGACAGAGTCTTTGTTGTCGCGCAAAACCGTCACGACGCTCTCGCACGTGCTTCGGAAGTTGCCCTCGATGCCGCTCACCTCCATCGCCCTGACGAGCATGCGAGTGAGTCGGAAAGGGACCTTTTCAGGGAACTTTTCTCGGTACATCGACGATTCGAAGCAATCACCAAAGTCGATGTGAAGCACCTTACCGCTGTATCGATCCACCATCAAGTTTGATGGGTGGCGATCTCCGAGGCCGAGTAGGTAGCCTACCATAGACATCACGGCGAGAGATCGCGTGTACGTCGTCCGGCGCTCGAGCCATTGCTCACTACTTCGACTCTTCAACCATAAAACTCGTGCCAAGTCGCCACCTGAAGTGTTTTCAACGGCGTGTTGGAAAATCTCAACCTTATTCACGAGGGGTAGATGATCGTAATCCGGCGCCATGGCGAGCATCATGCGATGTTCCAAATTCAGTGGCACCTTGTGCGCGTCTCTGTACTCACGAATCAACGCGTGAAGGGTGTCGCAATTAGGCACCCATCCAATCAAACCGCTGTTCGGGGAGAGCGGGACGACGGCATAGCGAGCGATGCCCAAGTCTCGTTGTGCCGTGGCCATGGTCGTGTTCAACAACGTGTTCACCAAACCGAAGAGTTGCATCACGCGTTCGTCCTGGCGCAAATCTTCATGACCTTTCAGGAGGTAACCATAGTCTTTACCATCGGATCCATGAATTTGCAGTCGTCGCGGTCTCTGCTTGGACGTGATCACGTGCATAGTCGGCGCGAAGGCTCTAATCTGGGCTTGTTCCACCTGTCCAGATATATAGTTGCCGGGAACGCACAGCTCTAAATCTCGCGAATTGAGCAAACGCGGTGACACGTACTGAAGTTCCAATGTCGTCATTGTAGGAAGCTGTTTGGTGATACGCTTGAAAACGTGATAGTACAAGTCCCACGCTTGATTCAGCTCTTCTTCGCGCTTACTTTGGCGGTACTTTTGACACAAGTCGTGTGCCTCCTGAAGCTCGCGGCCGTAGTTTTGCACGAAGCCCATCTCTTGAAGAGTTTCAGCACCCTGGCGTTCCAAGATGTGATGCAATGGAGTCAATACTGCCATCATACCTTCGACGTTTTGCTCGCCGAAGTATAGACGTGACGCTTCTTCCAAAGCCTCGTGCCAGGCCTCATGCCACACGATCGCGACTCGAATGAGCTCGAGAGAAACGATTTGTGCTTGCTCGACGAGTAAGGCGCTGTGCTGTCGCACGTTGTCCAAAATCGCGTGCGCCGCGGCTCGTCTCGATGTACTCTGGCTCTTGCATGCCACGAGCAAAGGATAGAGAACCGCCTGCGGGTGCTGTCGGCCAACACGCACCAGAAGCTGATAAATCAAATTTCTCACAGGTAAGACGTGCGTGTGAATTCGCGCAACTATTTGTGGGATCACGGCGAGCCAAGTGTCGATGTTTACGTGTCCAAACCCAGCGATCAAGGCCGTTTCGACTTCGGGCGAGCCACCGTGATTGAACCAAAGTGTGAGCAGGCGTAGAATGTCCTGCAGTGATCCACCCTTGGCTTTCATGGATGAGCCTGCCAAAGAGATTGATCGGAAAAATCCACTGATTGCTGGCGCGACGTGCTGCATCGCATCCTTTGTTGACGCACCACCTTGGCGATGGAAATGTTCCATGGCCGTGGCGTTGAACAATGCCCAGTGATGCCACGCCTTGGACCAATGCTGGTCCGCAGATGTCGCGGTTCTGAACGCCATGAGCACATCAGTCAGTGTTTCATCGTTCATACTATCGGTGAGCGCCCAGCGCCATTTGCCGAGTTTGAGAAAAGCTCGCGAGACCGTCTTGTTGTGATCCGTCTCTGTCTGACCAGAAGCGCGCATGTTTTCCAATTGCACTCGCAACTCGTGTGCGAGAGATTGAAGACGCATAAAAGCTTGCCTTTTCTGTCCTGTGTGCCACAAGTGCTTCACGAACGCAAACATGACTTTAGGGCGCCCAGAACCCGCGCCGAATCCTGGCTTGCCCTCGGCACACATGATTGGGTCATACTCAAGGAGGCGCAACAACGTTCGACGTGATTGACGGTCGCGCCCTTGTTTGCGGTTCAGAGAGGCAAACTTAAGCCATATATCAGTTTCTTCGCTCATGGGCAACACCAATGAGCGAACTTGCAAGAGCTCTTGCCAGACCTCGACGTCACGCTTGACCAAGTAGATTCGATCGCGCCACATTTTTCGAATGATCTCTTGTCGCCGCGCAGCCGCGGGTGAAGCGACCGCAGTCAGTTGCGCGTATTCAATCACTTCATCCAGCTCAGTTAGCTGTTGCGCTCGTATGAGCGCTCCGTAAGAACGGTCGTAAGACTCTCTCACGAGAGCCGCGAGTTCCGTGCCGAGCATCTCGCGCGCGGCGGCAAGATGCTCCCGCGCCTCGTCCTGTGCGCCTCGACGGATGGCGAGAATGGACTTGTAAAAGTCACAATCAGTAGTGTTCACTACGCTGGACGTATGCTTGCCGATCGCATCGACACGGTCGGCGTTTGGGAGACGACCCCGGATATTTTGATCTCTATCAAGTTGATTCGTACAAATCTCCATCTGCTCCCAATCTCCAAGATGCCAAGCAGCTTTCGCGGCAATCGTAGTAACATCGTTGCGATACTCGTCCCAATCGACGTTTGCTTGATTCCCAGCTTCGTAGATTCTCTGAATTTCTTCCCACTCCGCGAGTGCGTTCAAGCATCGAAGCTGCCCCACCATCGCTTCACGTCTTTCTTCCATCGCTTGAGGTGAATCCACGCTGGCGAGCTCGTCCAGTTTTCTTTTATACGCTTCCAAAGCATCGTCCCATTGTTCAAGTTTCTCGTACCACGACTCTTTGATGTCGACCGTCAAGTTTTCTTGCGCGTACACGAGCACACCTCGAGCCGCCTCGGGAAGTTGCAACTGGTTGTTGATGGCGATGATGGCTGCGACGCACGCACCTGGGTTCGTTATGAACTCAAGTTCTTTGTAGTGCAAAGCTTTGGCGTAAGCTCTGGAGCGTTCAGCAATCATACCCAACGTCCGCACGTCAACTGGAATTGGCTTTTCATCGTGTTCCATGAACTCGCAGAGATTGAGCAAAACTGAGACGATCTCAGGAGGAATGGTCGGGCTTCCGAGAGCGGCTTCCAGCGAGCGCACTAGAATCTCTCGATGGCTTTCATTCAGCTCGGCCCAGCACGAAACAAACGAAGCGCAAAATAGATCCCTAGCAAGATTCGGCTGCACTTGCGCTAACTCACTGCACGCTCGTAGCGACGGCAGTGGTGAGCTCTTCAACAGATCCAACGCAAGTTTTCGCATCCATTCTAGCCAATCTTCCTTGGTAGACCGCTGACTGCTCTCCCAAGCGCGGCGAACGGCAAGTTGGTTCACTGAAAGATGCTTTTGAAGCACAGGTTTTCTATGTTCCGTGGCTGACGCGATTAATAGCGATTCAGATTCAAGGTCATCGAAGAGTAGCGGATTACCACTTTCGACTCGCTTGACCATGTCGTCAAACGCCGGATCCTTGACGCCGCACTTTGAAACAGCACGCTTTACGACGGGCAAGAAGAGCGCATATTCGCGCCCAAGAGACACCTCCAACGATATGAGCACGTTTAGTACATCTAAACGAAGCTCTACGTCCTCCACGTCCAATACTCTCGTCAACGCGTGAACGACAATCCCAGCCTGGTCCGCCAAGCGCATGCGCGGTAGCAGTCTGCGCAGAGACTGCAGAGTGCCTCTTTTGATGTCAAGCGGCATATCCAAAACGCTTGGTTTAAAAATGCGCACAAGCGTCGGAAGTATCAAGTAGAGGTGATCGTTGAGCGAAGTTCCGAACGTCTCCAAGGCGTGAAGAATATACGGTACTGAATCGTACCTGCGCAAGCGCTCAGCCTCTGCGAGCGACGAAACTATGCGAGGAACAATCATGGGTAAACTCCTTCTGAACTCGTCGTTCAAAGCGACGGAAAGCTCTTCGCACAAAAGCAGCGTATTTTTGGACATCCCGCTTCTATCCCATGCAATATTCATCAGCTCGAAGATGTCCGACAAGTATCGGCGAATATGTGCCTTGATGACGCCCACCAGAGTAGCGAGCTCCACAAACATTCCTTCACGCAGGCTATCATCACTCGTTCGAATCACACTCAGCATGACTGGAACGACGCTAGGTAAATATTGAACACAAGCCGTGTCGAGGACTTGGAAAATGTACACGATGCTTCGCACCACCATGTGACGAACGCTCGTGCGCGAAGGATCTCGCAGCACACGAAGTAACGAATTCAGCGCTATCGTCGGGTAATAGTCATCGGATAGCGACGTCAAATGAAGCATCGGTAGTATATCCAGCTCTTCGTCACCGTCATCATTATTGCCTAAATCATCGACCTGCGCGCTGTCCGTCGCGCCATCGTCGATCTTCATACTCAGTCTCGCTTGTCGCACACCGCGCACGCCCTCTTCGCTTAGTACACCCTCTCCGTGCAAACGAATTTCATTTCCTCTGTGCGCATGCGGATCGAGCGCACCAAGAATTCCCAGGGTCCGCAGTACTTCGCTCCTGACAATACCGCGTTCGTTTGCCAGCATTCGGAGCAACTGTGGCAAAAGCTGCGGGTGCGTCGTGAACGGCTCAGCGACGTATCCCGAGCTCTCGATGAGCTTGCCGAGAGTCACGACGGCATGGTCGCGAGTGCTTGCCGATTTCAGCGCTATCAATAGAAGAATGAGAAGCTCTTGAACAAATGGCGTGATGCCATATCCACTAACATTTGCAAGCTCGCCGATCGTGCCAAGTACTGCTGCCTTTTCGCGGCCAGTGATATCGTGTTTTTTCGACGGCGCAATGGCCGACGTCTGTTTGGATGATGATGTTCGTCGCAACGTGGTCGCGGCAGTTCCCACAGATGCGCTCGACGGTGCTGATGAGTCTTGTTTTGATTTCGAGCTCTTCGCCGCTCCGCCTTCTTCCGCCTTCAACGTAGACATGAGGCAACGCAAGATAGGGGAGAGATACGGCGAGACGAGCCGCGGACAACTGCGAATCATCACCGCCATCACCTTGGCACTCTCCTCTCTATGCAGGGATTCGCTACTATATTCGAGCTCAGCTAAAAGCTGCAGCATGTGCACACGTAGTGCTGGAAGGACGTACGCCGGATTCCTCGTCGCCAAGCGTCCAAGCAGCTCAATACCTAACATGCGTATGGCAACACTCTCGTCGTTCACTGTCAAAAACAACGCCCTGAGAGATTTTGCCTGCGATAGGTACGAATCTATCGATGCGCTCGGCCTGCAAAATTCAGTCAATAGCGCATTTCTGATCGATGCATCGTTGTCGCCGACCGCCACTGGAATGAGCGCTTCCATGATGTTCTCCACCGCGGTCGTCACGCTCTTGCTCGATCCCACTCTGAGGCGCAACGCGCTGCAACACGTCAGCGCCGCTTCGAGTCGTGACTCAGCTGACGAATCGTCCAGGTAGCAAATGACATTTTTGCGAATCGATCGAAGTAACACTGTCGGTTCGAACGGGAAAGTTCGCATCGTTTTGAGCGCCAGTTGCACGATCTTTTTGTTCGGTGGCATCGGGCAGCTCTTCTCCGTCGTCGGTTCCTGATGAATCGCGCTCGCAATAGCGTCTGCCAGTTTCAATTGGATAGACGGCAACAGATCCGGTGCACCTTGGGCTGCAGATTCAAGCCCTATGACGAGCGACTTGGACAACCCCGCGGTGAACATAGGCATCAACAAGTTTACGAAATGCGGCTTCCACGCTAAGTGGAGCGAATTCATCAAAGCCCCGGCGCACTCGAGCGCCTCTGGATACGCGTTCGGTCCTCTTGCTCGAGACGTAAACATGTCGTACATTACTGCACTCACTTCCGGCAAGTACCTCAGTAAAGAGCTGCCAACTGTGACTTCATCTGAATCAACGTCTATCACTGACGACATTGCGTCGGCGAGGTGACTGAGCGCTTGAAAGCCGGCGCCGCTATCGTTCGGCGAGCGAATCGTCGTGAGGATCAACGCACACGACTCGACCAGGTACGACTCCGCGAAGCGCTGTGGACTAAATGCTGCTAACTTGGGAATCAAACTCACGATCGTTCGTCGTATGATTGACTTCTTAAAATCTTGAAGCCGCAAAATCGTCAACGCCACTTCGCGATAGCGACTCAACATGAACTCGCCAGTGTGTCTCAGTAATTCGCCGAACACCAACAATGAACCGTGTATCTCTTCTACTTTCGAAGTTTGCTTCAATCCTGCTCGACAGGCTTCGTACAACGCGTAGTACCACTGCACGCGATATCTCGTCTCTCGGCGCTCCGTCACCATCAGACACTCGCGAAGCGCCAAGACAGCGACTTCGCGCACTCTCAAAGATGGATCGCGCAAAGCGGTCCAGATGGACGAGATAAAAATTGGTACGTGGACGTTGAAGATCGTAGGCGCATTGCGCGCGAGTTCGGTCAGCGTCAGAGCTGCGGCGTAGTGCTTCATGCTCACCACGTCTTGATTCCCGTCGTCCGCGTTCAACAACTCGATGGCACGCTGCACGTGCGAGTCGACGATTTCAGTCGTCAACGCCCCGCTGTGCAAAACCAATCGACCTAAGACCAGGCTCATCATCTCCACGAGTTCGCGCGCGCGCGCATTACTCCAAAGTGGATCATTAATCGCCACAGGGTGCTCTCTGTGTTCATCCGTCAACGACGATCCGAGCAAGTCCTCCGCACTCGTGCTCACGACGTCGAGCAAGTAATCTGCAAACTTCTTCACCTTTTCGACCTCCTCGCCAAACTCCACCTCGATGAGCTGATCAATCGCGCGCAGTCCCCCGAGCTTTCTCGCTACGTCCTCGCCCGTGATCATCGTATCCACACGTTCGTGTACCGCGTTTCTAAACTTGAGAAAGTCTGCCGGGTTCGCGCTTCGCGCCTCCGTCTCCACGCGTTCCCGCAGCGCCCCGTCGTCTTCCATCGATCCCCTCGAGTCCTCATCCACGACATCGATCGCACACAGTTTTTCGAGCAGCGCGTTCAACGTGTCCTCCTTCGCCGTGCGCGAGCGATTGAAACTCCTTTTCCTCGCCACGCTCGTCGACGTCGCGCCCGCGCGTTCGCGCGCGGGTTGCGATCCCACGACGGCGTTCACCGTCCCGCTCGTCCCTCCCGCCCGCTCCGCGCCACCATCGCCCGACGCGAGATCACTACCGCGCCGCTCTGCCGCGCGCGACGTCGCGCTCGCGTCATCGCGCGCGCCCGTGGGCACGATCGACGGCGCCGCGTTCGCCGCTCCGCCCGGGACGGTGCTCTCGTTCGACGACCGACGCCGCGCGATGAACATCGCTCGCGCGCGGTGTGCGCGCGCGCGACGTCGCACGCGACTTTGCGCGCGTTGCGCGGCTCGTGCGCGCGCGACGGACGGTGCGCGCGCGCGCGTATGCGGCGAATGCCCGCAACGACCGTCCAAGGGGACAGCGCGGCGTCGCCATTCGGCGACGCGCGCGGCCGGCGACGCGCCGAAAGACGCGCGGCGCGACTTCGAGCGCGAGCGACGGTATCGGCGCGCGCGCGAGCGGGGCGTGACGAGCGATCGAACGCCCGCGCGCGACGTGAGGCGCCCTCGGGCGACGACGAAAAAGCGCAGCCGCCGGCGCTCGCCGACGCGAAGTCGTCGACGACGCGCGACGGCGCGCGGGAAACCGCGAGGGCGATGTCGAACGAGGACGCGAGCGATGTCGAGATCGCGGTGAGCTTCGTCACGCGCCTGCCCGAGGAGTTTCGCGTGAGTGAGAGCGCGATCGAGGTGCCGGGCCGGCTGACGAGGTACGGCTTGAGCGAGGTGGTGAATCACCTGCTCGGCGCGACGACGCCGACGCCGTTTGATTTCCTCATCGATGGAACGCTTTTGCGCACGTCGCTGGCGAAGTTGGCGCTGAGGCTCGGGAAGAGCGCGGAGGCGACGCTGGTGGTGGAGTACGTGCCGGCGCTGGGACCGCCGACGGCGGCTGAGACGACGAAATGCGAGGCGTGGGTGAGCTCGATCGATGGAAGTTGGGCGAAAGCGGTCGTCACGGGGTCCTTCGACGGTAAAGCACGGTTGTGGTCACCCGTGGGTAAGTTGCTGTGCGAGTTGGAAGGCGCGGAAGAGCGCGTGTGCTCGGTGAGCTTGGCGCCGCCGAGCGCCGGCGCGGACGCAGAAAACGCGTGTGTGGTGTTAGCGGCTTCGGCGGATCACACCTTGCGATCGTATGCGGTGACGCTGACTGGGAAAAAGTGTGAACTCGGGGAGCAGCGTGTTTTCAAGGGTCACGAGGGCACTGTGACGGACGTCGCGAGCGCGTACGGCGCTCGACTGTTCGCCTCGTGTTCCGTCGACTGCACGGCGCGAGTGTGGAAAATCGACGGTGGCGAGTCGGCGAACGAAAAGGTAACGAAGAAGCGCAGAACATCGAAGAAATCGGAGGCTACAGACGACGACGCGATGGTCGACGATGCGAGCGCGAAAATTGGTCTCGGCGAGGAGCTCGTGTTGCGTGGGCACACGGATCAAGTGCGAGCGGTTTCCTGGGAAAGCCCGCAAGTACTTTGGACCGGCGCATACGATAATACGATCCGAGCGTGGGACGTGGAGACTGGCGAAGAGAAGGAGTCTCATCATACGAACAGTTCAGTCCATACCTTGGATGTCTCGAGGGGAGGAAGTAGGTTCGCTTTCGGGGGGAGCGACCGCCTGGTTAACGTGTGGGATCCGCGAGAGTCGGCGTCGGCAAAGGCGTGCCTGAAGCTCAAATCTCACGAGGTAAGTTTGTCGTCATGTGTACTCGCGCTCGCGCTCGCGCCCGTTCGCAAAGTCAGTGATGAACACACTTTTGATTCCCGACACTCGTGCGTGAGGGCACAATCAATCACTCTAATTTTTTACTGAGACTTTGCGAGCGGCGCGCAAAAATTTGTTTCGCGGAATGAATTGTTTCGCCGATTGACTGACGCGCGCGCTTTGAAACGCAGGGGTGGGTGTCGTGCGTTCGATGGAGTCCAACAAACGAGCATCACATCGTGAGTAGTGGATACGACGGAAAAGTCAAGTTATGGGATATTCGTGGTAGAGTGCCACTGCACAGCGTTTCGTCGCACGACGGGAAAAACTTCGCCGTGGATTACCACGGAGGCGAACGGCTGTGCAGCGGCGGCGACGACGGACAGCTGAGATTTTGGAACGTAGGTAGCTCTAAATAACGACGTTGTTGTGAAAGTTACAACTTTAAATGCGTCAACCGAAACTGAATGCGCGTCAGTCCGGCACAGTGATGGGTAACCCGTACGAGAACTCGTGTTCGGGAGAGTCGTATCGGCACGATTCTACGTGACCGATTTCGTGCCCCACGTAATCGAACCGTCGAGATTTCATCAACCCGAGCACGCCCGGACCCGGGCAACACAGACCATCGTGGTTGATCCAGCGCTGGAACGATATCCCAAGCTTGCCACCGCTCGCGCGCGCCCACTTTTTGCGCGATTCCACGGACACCTCGGACGGGTGATTATCGACGACGTACGAGGCGTACGTCGCGTATTCGCTAAAGCCGAGCGTGAGATCTTTGCGGTTCAACGATTGCAAAACCGCGGTAGCCCATCGCGGGAGTTCGTCGCTTGTCGTCGCTAGTTCGTCTGTGCGATCAGCTTTGCGTGCGAACGCATCGAGCATCTCCTCCATGATGGACGCGTCGACGACCATTTGATGCGTGACGTAGGACGTACCATCCTTGGCGTACTTCAGACGATCACCCGTGAGCGTCTCGTACGCCGCCTCGTACGACTTGATGACGTTACCACCGATTTGTCTCACTGGAATCTCTCCCTTGAACAGCGTCAACGGGCGCAAGGGGATCATGTCCAAATCCCACAGCAAAAACTTTCGGCTCAGCGGCGGATGCGCGATGGCCGTCGACGTCGCCGCGCCGAGCTTGATCAACTGTTGTAAATACCACCCTCCCAATTCTCGACCGACGAATCGCGCGCGCGCGCCATCGCGTCCGAGCGAATCTCCGTACGCGTCCTCCAAATACCACGAAACCGCATCCTTCGTCAACCCGCGTATAAACGCGTCCTCTGCGTGACACTCCACGTTCGTCGCCATGCCGCGAAACGTCTCGCACCGCGTCTCATCGGGCGCCACGACCACGATCCTCCTCGGCCCCACGTACTGATTCAACGCCGCCACCGCCACCGCGTTCACGCACGACGGTTTCACCGCCACGCTCACGACGTCTAAATCCGGATACGCGCGCTCGTTCGCGCATCCTCGCTCGCCGAACGCCGACCCGCCGACGCCGCACGTCGACGCCGCGCCGTCCACCGCGCGCGTCGGTTCGCCCTCCGGCGCGTCGCGCGCCGGCGCGCGCGCCGCATCGCGCGCCGCGAACCCGCGTCGCCGCGAAGACGCGCGTCCGAACCCGCGTCCCGCGCCGCCGCCGTCGCCGCCGTCGTCGTCGTCGTCCGCGTCCGTCCACGTCCACGCGCGGCGTCGCGCGATGACGAGCCCCGCGCACAGCAACCCGACGCACAGCGCGAGGCGCCCGCACCGACGCACGCGCCGCTTGAGCAGCAATCTCTCGCGGCGGCGCATCGCCGACATCGCGCGCGCGCGACGGTGGCGCGCGCGACGACGTCCGGCGATGCGACCGTTCGGTTCGCGGCGACCGACCTGTATGCGCAAACAGTGACACCGAGGCTCGCGGCGACCGACCTGTATGCGCGAACAGTGCGGGTCGGGACTCGGAACACCCGGGTGTGCGAGCGACCCACCCGAGGCGAAACCCTCAAGAGTAAGGGATTGGCTGGGTGACGCGTCGACGACGGCGCACCGCGACGCGCGCGCGAAGCGAACGAACGACAAACGCGAGAGACGCGCCGACGACGAAGCTCGCGATGAAGAGCGCGCACCGCGGTGGCGAAGACCCCGACGACGAAGTCTTCACGCAGCGCGCCGTCGAGCTGAAGGATGAGGCGAACGCGCTGTACGGTGCGGGGTCGATCAAGCGCGCGCTCGAGGTGTACGAGCAAGCGCTGAACCTGCTGCCCGAACGCGATCAGACGCGGGCGATGATTCACAGTAATCGAGCGGCGTGCTTTTCGAAGATGCAGTGCTACGCGGACGTCGTGGCGGAGGCGAGCCGCGCGCTGGCGCTGGACGGGAAGAGTTATAAGGCGTATTGGCACAGGGCGCAGGCGTACATGCAGTTGGGACAGGTCGGTAAGGCGAAGAGAGATTTGCAGAGCGTGATCGAGATCGAACCGAGCTACACGGACGCGAAGGATGCGCTGGACGCGCTCAACGGGACGAGCAAGGCGGGGGCGCCGGCGGGGTTGGGAGGGATGACCCTCGCGCCCGGGAAGAAGGGTAAGAAGGGCGCGAAGAAGGGCGATGGTGATGCGGGAGAGGATGCGCGAAGAGCGGAAGCGGAAGCGCGATACGCGGCGCAGGCGAAAGAGCGCGTGGCGGACCCGCCGTCGATTCTGGTCAAGGCGGCGTTCGGGGACGACGTGCGCATGTTCAGCGTGTGGTCTACAATCGGTTTCAAGGACTTGCAGACGAGCATTGCGACCAAGTTTGCGTTCGCGGGGCAGTTTTCGATCAAGTACGAAGACGAAGAAGGCAACGTGAAGAATGTTCAGTCGCGAAACGACTTTCAAAAGTCCATCTACGCCACCTCGACGCGTTTGCGGGCGATGGAAAAGCCCCCACTCATCCCGTACGTCAAGCTCATCATTCAAGAGTTGCCCAAGGTTGAAGACATCGAGGTCGTCGACGAAGATGGCAACCCGGTTGGCCTGGCGCCGAACGAGGTCGTCGAGATCGATGAATGGATTTTGGACTTTTCTTCCTTGTTCCGCGAACATCTCGGCATCGACGCAGAGGGCCACTTGGACCTTCACCACGAGGTACGTTTTCTTTCAATAGCGCACGACGTGCGAAACAATCGCGGCTCTCATCGTGCAAAGAAGCGATGACGATACAAAAAACTTACTACTTCACTGATTTCCGTGATTAATGTTTTTGCAAATGTCTTTCGCTCCTATCGTGAGCTTCTTTGCTGGGGGTCGATGGTTTCAATCTCGACCACGAAGGCGCGACGACGAATTCTCGACTGACAATTTTCTCGTTTTTCGCGTCTCTTAGGGTACGAACTTGTCCAACGATCTCGCAAGTGGTACGAGCTTGACGGACGAAGAAGCAAAGGAAATTCGAGATGCTGCCATCGAGAAGTTCCAAGCCTGCGCCGCGGCGACCATCTTTAATTGGGGCAACGTGCACATGTGCGAAGCGCGCAAGAAGATGGACGGCGGTCGCGAACCGGCGAAGGAGCAGGGCGGTCCTCCGGGATCTGCCATCGCCATCGCGGATGAGTTCGATGAAGTCGAACGACTCATCGGTCTTGCTAAGGAACGATTCGAGGAAGCGATCGCGATCAAGCCGGATCACCACGATTCGCACATCGCGTTGGCGCAGCGTCGCTACGAGCGCTCGCGTCTGCTCAGCGCCGCCGCCGGCATGAGCGGCGATGAGGGTAAGGTAGCCAAGGGTCACGATGCTAAAAAGCGCATTGCAGAAGCAGAGGCCGAATTCGTCGGAGCCGTGGCGGATTACAAGGCTGTGTTTGCCACCTTGCCGGACGAAGTCCCGAGGGAAAAGACTGAGGAGGAAAAGGCGGCGTTCCAAGCGCTCGTGGACGAAGCCGTCGCGCGGGGCGACGAACCACCCACGGACGAGGAGCCATCGACGAAGGGACAAGTGCGCGTCATGCTTGGTAATACGCTCTTCGAGCAATCACAATTGGCGGCTCGCTTAGGAAAGGAATGGAAGTCGATGCTCGACGAGGCGCTCGAAAACTTCCACGAAGCGGGGTGTGCGCAAGAGGACATTGACAACGCAGTGAGCATGCATTACGGCACGCGGATGACCGCTGGCGGCAAGTAGAGAACGTAGACTTTGCAATACTTAATCGAGCGAGCGTTCCTTTTTATTCACAATTCGTTAAAACTTTCGCTTTTGTTGGTAAAATCTTGTAGGTCATCGGCGGGCGCTTAAAACGGTGGGTCGTCTTGGTTGAAGTGTTGCTCGACAGGCTCGTAACCGTCGTTGTCGAGCGGTTGGTAACCACCGGCATACTGAGCTTGCGGGACTTGCGTACCGTACGGTTGGTTATAGTCCGGTTCATACGCCGCCGGATTGGAGGCGCCCGTGTACGCGTCCGAGTCCTGCTGCCTCGATTGTTGCGCGCCGCCGCCCAACGTTTCCAGCACCCACGCGGGAGTATCACGGCTTTCGACCCACAACGCCTCGCCGGTTTCCTTATGCTTGAAATCAGGCGAACGTGGGTTTGCACCTGGTTGAGACTTTCGATCGCGGTTGTCCCACCACGTGTCCGGAGCCTCGGCGAGCGAACGCCAGAGCGCCTCCTTCGGAGACGCGCCCGGGGGCATGCCTGTCTGTTGCGGCGGTTGCTGGCGCTGTTGCGGCGGCGGCGATGACTGTTGGCGCGTCGCAGCTGGGGCCATGTCGCTGCCGTAGCCACCAGATTGTTGTTGCTGCCCGTAGCCACCACCACCTTGCTGCGCCTTGGCGCTCTGCACAAAGGAAAAGTTTTTCGCCACAATCTTCACTCGGGAACGCGGTGCCCCTGTGTCTTTGTCCGTCCACGTGTCCGTCTTCAAC
>Ga0181607_10002587_pt1 | contig 15950 bp, 11 predicted proteins | sample 041ome_9_FD_132420 | JGI IMG/M metagenome (GOLD analysis project Ga0181607, IMG submission 132420) | Coastal salt marsh microbial communities from the Groves Creek Marsh, Skidaway Island, Georgia - 041413US metaG (megahit assembly) | ecosystem: Environmental > Aquatic > Marine > Intertidal zone...
ATCATCATCATCATCATCATGCACCGTCATTCATCGTCGTCACTGCGATGATGCGCGCGCGTCGCGGCGTGGCGACGCTCGTGCGTGGTCATTGTCGTCGTTCGCAGGTGGTGTGTGTGACTGTGACGACGGGTGATGACGCGTCGTCGGTACGGTGTGGCGCGACGACGACGACGACGCGAACGCCCGCGACGATGGCTCGGGCGTCGTCGTCGTCGAGGATCAACGGGGCGACGGGCGAGGGTGCAAAGACGCGATTTAGCGCGAGGAAGATTGTGAAAGGGTTGACGCGACGTGCGTTGTACGATGTGGTGCGCGATGTTGGGGCGTATCATGAGTTTGTGCCGTTTTGTAGAGGGTCGAGGGTGACGCCGAGGGAGACGTGGCGCGCGGCGCCGGCGGCGCGGAGTACGGAGGACGCCGAGTATTTCGAGGCGGATTTAGAGATTGGGTTTACGGTGTTTAATGAGAAGTATACGTCAGCGGTGACGTGTGAGGCGCCGAGGATGGTGCAGGCGCGGAGTGTGAAGAGTGGGTTGTTTGAAAATATGACGACGACGTGGCGGTTCACGCCTTTGGATGGCGACGAGGGCGACGAGGACGACGACGTCGTGGGCGGACATGCGAAAGGTGATGATGCCAAAGCGCGTGAAGTCACGGATGGTGGTGTGATTGTAGATTTTGAAATTGATTTCCAAGTGCGCGATCCCATGCACGCGGCGGCGGTGAGCATGGTGTTTGACGACGTCGCCAACAGCCAAATCAACGCGTTTGAAAAGCGGTGCAAACAGCTCGCGCTCAACGCCGCGCGCAAGACGTGAGCGATGGCGCAACATGGGGCAACATTTTATGAAGCAGTAATATAAGTATAGCAATATTCATTTCCATGACTATAACGCACGCACGCGCGTGCGCGCGCGCGCGCGCTCGAATGAATCTGAACGTGAATCAATCAACCTTTCTGATTGATGAAATTAATCGAATACGACCCCGTGGCGGGATCCTTTTCCGCCTTGAAATTATCCAGACTCAGCCCGAAATTCCCAAGCAATGAATTCCCTAAATTTTTCATCGTCGCAATGACTTCTTCTTTCATTTCCTCGCGTTTAGCGTCGACGATGGGCGTTAAACGCGCTACGGCGTCGCGCGCCGCGACATCCGACGGCGCCCGCTCGAGCACGCGCTTATAATCATCCAACGCCCCTTCAACATCCTCCAACGCCTCTCTCGCCACCGCGCGTCGCGCATACGCTTTTGTATACGCACCATCAATTGCTATGGCGCGCGTGGCGTCCGCGGAGGCGCGCGCGTAGTCGCGTAATTTAAGAAAACACGCCGCGCGATTGGCATAGTACGTCGCCGCGCGCGCATCCTTTACCTCAACGCCCTCGCCCTCGCCTTCGCCGCACTGACGCGTCAACGCACTGATGCGCGATGTCGATGCATCCACCGCGTCGTCGACCGCGCCGATGCAGCGCAACGCGGCGGTATACGCCGTGATAGCGTCTTCGTACGCCCCGCGCGCGAAGTACTCGTTTCCAATCATCTTTTGCGCATCACCCGCCTCGTGCGCCGCCGCGCGCGACGTGCCGACGTCCGTATCGCCGTCACGCGATGAGATATCGCGCGATGCGCGCGATGATGCCGCGACGACGGCGGCCGCGACGTCATCGTCGACGTCATTATGCGATTCAATCGTCACCATGGCGCGCCAACGAATGCCGCATTCATTGACGCGCAAAAGGTCAATGTGCGCGCGCATTCGTGCGCTCGCGTGACGTAGAGATGTTCGCCGAGAGTGCGTGCGGGGACTTAACGTGCACCGATGTCGTCGAACGCGCGTTGGCGCGCGTAGAGGTGCGTGAGCCGTCGCGAATGTGTGCATTGAAGTGTGTTCCGCAAGTTGACGTGTGTTCCGGTGGACCGTCGAGTTCGCGCGCGTCGCGGCGTTCATGCGCGCGTACTGACCGTGAATGTGTGCTCACCGTGTGTGTGCGTGTGTGTGCTGTGCGCAGGATGCGTCGCTGCTGACGAATATTCGTGCGGCGCTCGCGTTGATTGAGAATCACGGGCGCGAGACAACCTCCGCGGATGCCTCAACAGTGTACGTTGTACCGCGCGCGGCGCGCGAGCGCATCGCGCAAGAGATTGCGCAGGCGTTAGCAGAGTATGATTCGACACTGCGCGCACCGTTGCGCGTGGTGGCGCTCGGTCGGTCAGGGGTTGGAAAGAGCCACGTGTTGAATCAACTGTTGAGCGAGCTCGCGAGTCGAACGAATGAGCGCGCGGCGTCGGCGTCGAGGCGTGAGGTTGTAGATGGAGAAAGTGGGACCGCAGACGATGATGGATTAACGATTGTTCGGGCGATTGATCACGATGAGGCGGCAGAGGAGCGCGAGGCGGACCGTATGCGCGCGTTGGAGGACGAAGGCGAGAACCATGTGAGCATGGCGGCGGATGCGAGCGTATTCGCTCCTCCACCGCCTTTAGATCGCGATAAATCACGCGTGGTGTACGTACCGAGGCATATGAAAGGTCGCGCAATTGCTGGTGAGGCGGCAAGTTTTGCGGATGAAGTTCAGATTCGAAAAGATAGGATTAAGGAGCTGTCGGCAAAATTGTCCAAGAAGAATGCGAGAAAAGTCAAACCGAGCTACGCGCTGTACAAGGAGGAAATGGAAGCAAAGGCGCGCCAAGCCGCCGCAAAAGTCGCCGAGCAACGGAAACGCGAAGATTATGAGCGTATCATTACAGAGTACGAGATACCAGTTCGGGATCGCCCGTTCAAGCCACCGTTAGTTCCCATTGACGACTTCTTGAGCTATTCGCCGAGCGCGCCATTTCTTCTTCCCGAGGGCGATATATTAGACACGACATCTGTCGCGTCTTCGGTGAGCACGTCTGATGCGTTTAGAGTAACATTGATTTATTTCGCTGAGGAGGTTGTGAAGAAGCACTTGCATGCGCTGAATCAAGCCGCGAGAGAAGCTCGGCTCGTCGCCAAGCATCGTCCACATTTGGGATTTTTTGCGGACAAGTTTGCAAAGAACGAATTAAAAGAGCAAGGCTTGAACGAGCTGACGCTGTTGGATTTCGCATCCAAGCCCAAAAATAGTGATGGGAGTGACGACGATGATGATACTTACGGCTTGCCGTCGGTCCTTCGCGTTGCATGCGCGATGGTTGGACTCGACCCGAACCGGTCGTCGCTTGACACAGTGGAAGAAGCAGAAGTGGCGCTCCCGGCTGAGTACATCAAACGTCTTGGAAAGCGCGTGACATTCGAGTACCGACCAGAGGGTAAGGAATGTATAGATTATAGCGATGAAGAAACATTTAGACGTGGGTTGATGGCGACGAAGCGAACATTAGTGACGCAAACGCACATTTCAGCGGCGTGCTGGGGATTGTTGCGCGAAGTCAGAGTAGAGATTCCTGTGCCAGAACACAAACGAGGTTTGGTTTTAATCGACGCCCCCGGGGCGGGTGATTCAGATCCGGCACGTGATCGCCATTTAGTAGCTGCGTTACGTAACGCTGCCGCGGTGATTTGCCTTGGTGACGCGCGTGACGTCACGGGAGACATTGTTCGCGCGCTCCACAAGAGCGGTTTCCTTCAGCAACTCACCATTCGTCCAGCGACGAGAAGATTTATCAACGCCATTCAAGGTGATCGCGTGTGGGGTTCCACACTCACGACGTTCAGAACGGCGCAGCAACTATTAAGAGAACGGCTCGGCAAAGATATGAGCCTGGAGGAATTTATGCAGCATCAGCCACCGAAACGCGAGGATATCCAATGGGCAGTCGATCACGTCATCCGCGAAAATTCCAGTGTACTCGCAGATATACGCCGCACGGAATTATTATCTATGCTTACCGATCCGAATGGGAGCGTGCACGAGCTTCCGCAGGTGGCGAACGCCATCGGCGTCGTGGCTTGGAAATTCCTCGAAATCCGTTCTTCGTGGGCCAGAGTCTTGGACGCTTCAAAGATTGACGTGCAAAAAGTCACGGGTCACGGCTCGTTGTACGCAGAACTCGACGTGTTGAAACAAGCGAGAAAACTCAAGCTCGTTCGGCGCGTCACAAAGCGTGTGCATGACGCGCTGAGAGCGTTTTGTACCGCCGCAGGTCCGATGCATGCCCTCCCTGAAAGCTCGGATGAATCCCTCCGAGGACTTCACGAGAGCTTGGAATTAGCGTTCGGCGAGCGTGGGGAGTATGCGAGTAAAGTGATTCATCGAGATACGATGTACTTCATCAGGCGCACGTGCGCGACGCTGTTTCGTGAGGAATTCAAGGCTTTCAGTGATCGAGTCGCGGGCAAGTGTCAGACGTCCACGGTGCGCGCCATGCTCAAGGCGACGTTTGCAAACGCGCCGCGTACGTTGCGCGTAAGCGACGTGCATCACTTTGCGAAAGATGCGACACAAGTAATTGAGGTTCTGTTTCGAGACGCGTTCTGCTTAAACGCCGACCGCAGCTCGTCAGATGTGCTTTACTGCGCGTGCTCGGCGTTTGTCAACGGCTGGTACAAAACTATCGCCGCCGAAGACGAACAGTCTTTGCATGCTTTCGCGCAAAAGACGCTGATGGATCTGACGGGCGACGAAGAAGATCCAAAGTGTGCAATGGTACGTGCGATAGTGTCTATTGCCGTGGCGAAATTCAAGCTTAGCCCGGCGTCAAAGTCGGCGTACTTGTCACACGGACAGAAGAAAGAAGCCATTCGCGGTTTACACGCCAAGCTTGTCAAAGACTTGAGCAAAGAACTTTTGACGCAAACCAAAGCTATCAAGGCAGGGATTGTAGAAATGTTTGATGTGGAAGACGTCAAGGACGACGCGCACGCGACGGAAGATGAGACGGAGAACTTTTTTAATAATTGCACGACGCTCGTGAGTTCGTGCGCGGTGACTGTCACCGATGCAATCACCGACGCACTGCATGAAGGCATCACAGCTTGGATACAACCCGCTATGACGGCTGGGTCCAAAGATGCAATGAAATCCGTGCAACAGTGTCTCATGCCGTTGATCAAGAAGCAAGTCATGCCAGACTTCCGGGCTCGAGTGGCGAAGCGATCCATGCTCACCATTATCAACGAGGACATTGCCAACGTAGAAAAGATCATGTCAGTCACGGCGGATGTTTTAGGATCGGAAGCTAAAAGTGATCCTTCGCAGCTAGAAAAAGCGAAACGACTCGCCGAGCTCTCGCGTATGGGTGACGAGCCACTTCAGTTGTACAAGCTCAGCGTTCCTATGCCGCCGCCGAACCCAGCGTTTAGAGCATCCGACGACGTCGTCCAGGTTGACCTGTCAGAGTTCCCCATACGCATTTACGCGACGAATTTGGAAGTTACGGATGACGTACCACTAGTTCCGGTCGTGGCACCTGTACAACAGGTTATTCAAAGCGCACCTGCAGTTGAAGCGGTCGTTGCTCATCCGTCGCCACCCATCGCAGAGGAAACCACTCCCGATGCGCCGCCAGTGCAAATCAAGCTGGATATTCGCATCGTTTCTCCTGAGCCTGTCAATGCGCTGAGATCACCAAGCATTGGACGACGTGAAATCGCCGTGCAAACAGAGGACATGCCGTCCACTTTACCGACGGTCGCTGTGCAAACGGAGGACAAGCTGCCCGATTTACCGACAGTCGCTGTGCAAACACAGGACACGCCGTCCAATTTACCGACGGTCACTGTGGAAGCGGAGGACAAGCTGCCCGATTTACCGACGGTAGCTGTGCAAACACAGGACACGCCGTCCAATTTACCGACGGTCACTGTGGAAGCGGAGGACAAGCTGCCCGATTTACCGACGGTAGCTGTGCAAACACAGGACAAGCTGCCCGATTTACCGACGGTAGCTGTGCAAACACAGGACAAGCCGCCCGATTTACCGACGGTAGCTGTGCAAACACAGGACAAGCTGCCCGATTTACCGACGGTAGCTGTGCAAACACAGGACAAGCCGTCCAATTTACCGACGGTCATTGTGGCGCCAGAGCCCAAGGCGAATATCGTCGAAGCGCCAAAGCAGAATTCTTCTTCAAAGTCGGGCAAATCCGATGTCACCGCGACACCCACGCCGGCAACGAGGCTGAGATTAGATTCACCACAAGCGCCTTCATCACAAGCGCCGAAGTCATGCAATCATTGCGGCGACACGTCGTCGTCGGTGTGGAAGAAAGGCCCTTCGATTAAACCAACGTTGTGCGTGGCGTGTCGAGACTACCTCGATAAGCGATGGACTTTGCCAAAGTTGTCGAGGAAATCGAGGAACAATACGCCCATTCAGAATAATATCAGGTCGCCGCACGTCGTCCACTCGCCGCGCCAGCACGCCGCGCCGACAGATCCGAGCGTTCAGCGTGCACCAAAGACAAAGGAAGACTCATTGTCTCCCGATGTGAAAGACGTGCCAAAGACAAAACATGGCAGACTTTCGCTCGCACATGTTTTGGCCGATGATTTAGACGTCTCCGATGCCGATGATTCACCGGTGCCAAAAGGTAAAATACGTCTCGAGTGGATGCGCGAAGACGGGGAGATTAAATCTATGAAATGGGGCACCGAGGCCTGGAAGCCTTTGAGTAAAGCTGACTCGCCGCGGGAAACCACAGTTCGTCCAAAGATTGCAGAGGCGTGCGTCCAGCGACTCTCTCCCGACCCATCGACGACGTTCGGTGGCCCTTCAACGAGTGGCATGAAACGCAAACGTCCCATTGAAGGCGCTACGGCTGCAGACACGCGGGTGATTGAAGCGTCAAAGTCCAAAGAGACGGCGCCCGTGACCAACGATACGATTTTTGCCTTTGAGAGCGAAGACGACGAGCAAGACGATGACGACGACGGAGAAGAAGAAGAAGACGCTGAGAATCCGACGAGCGAATCGTCTGACATTGACGCCGTCGCGCCGCAGTCAAAGAAATCACCCTTGGCCGCGCTCGACGCCTTGGGCGACGACGACGACGACGAAGAGCGGTGGGTGAACAGATTCGCCAATCTCCACTCACCAACCAAGCGTCCACGCACATGAAACATGAAAACACACTCTAGCAACACATAGCAAACATTTGTCATTCTATTCGACGAGAATACAGTTAACTTTTTAGCCGACGCCCCCTCACAGTTGAGCGCACGACCATCCGCTCGCGCGCACACACGCGCATAATGGATGACGTTATACTCACCACACAGCGCGTCAATGCGCTGTGTATCACCATCAATCGCCCGGCGTCGTTGAACGCGCTGAACGCCGCGTGCGTTGACGCCCTTCGCGCGCGCCTCGCCGACGCCTTGCACAATCCTTCCATCACCACCGTCATCATTCGCGGCGCTGGTGACCGCGCGTTCTGTGCTGGTGGTGATGTCCGAGCCATTCACGCGTTGCTCATTGCCGGCGAACTCGCGCGAGCGACGGAGTTTTTCACGCGCGAATTCATGCTCAACGCCGAGCTCGCGGCGTTTGCTGAAACCAAACCCACCGTAGCGCTATGGAACGGCGTCGTCATGGGTGGTGGCGCGGGCGTGAGTTGTTATTGTAAAATTCGTGTCGCCACTGAGCGCACGGTGTTCGCCATGCCAGAGTGTGCGATCGGGCTATGGCCCGACGTTGGCGCGGGGTGGTTTTTGCACCGGGACGTCGGCCACGCGTTCGCGGTGTACCTCAGCCTCACCGGTGCGCGCGTGCGCGGGATTGAGGCGAAAATAGTAGGCTTGGCGACGCATTACATAGAGCTCGAGACGTGGGAGCGCGACGTGCAAGGGGAGATTGAAGTTTTAGGGGGTGCATGCGACGCGCGCGACGTCGCGGATGTCATTCGGCGCCGCGAGTCGACGGTTGACGCGACCGCAGTGAGCTACGCCGTGAGCGACGAAGGGCGCGAGGCGATCGAGGACGTGTTCGGTGATGACCAATTAAAATCAGTGGATGATATTTTGTGCGCGATTGATGCGCGCGAGGCTAATGCGGGATCGGATGTTGAGCGAGCGTTTTGGAACGCGTCGAGCGCCGCCATGCGGAAAGGGTCCCCGACGAGCTTAGCGGTGTCTTTAGAGCTCATGCGCCGAGCCCGCGGGCAATCTTTAGAGTGGTGCTTAGGCACAGATAATGTGCTCATTCGAAAGTTCTTAGCTGGGGAGGACTTTAGGCGCGGTGTCGATGCGATGTTAATAAAAAAGACGGGCGTGCCGCCGGCGAATGGGTGGGGCGCGGTGGCGCCGCGCGTCGTCGAAGATTACTTTTCAGGCGCTCCCGACTCAAAGTTATGAGCATAGTTGTCGTGTTTGTGGTTGTGATTGTAGTTGTTTGTGATTATGATTGTTGTAAATTATATACGATAATGGATGTTGAAATTACAGAAATTAGACGCTCGCCTTTTGACTTGCGCGCGAAGCCCATTGCAACGAAGCCTCGTGCACGGCGTCCACGCCTGGCGTTGACTTTAAGCTATTCGCCGCCGCGCGCACCGCCTCACGCTTGGCTTCCAATTCCTCAATCATTTCCTGCGCCGTACGTTCTAACGCCGCCGCTTCTTCGCGTAAAACTTCCGCCTCTTTTCGTTTCGCTTCGGCGCGCGTATTCCTCGCCACTTCATCCGGCGACCGTCCCGAATACACCACTCTCGATGCATTCGCCGCAACATCTAAATCTGTCACCCCGCGTTCGGCGCACAACGCATCAATTGCATTCAGCCGCGCTTCAACGGCTTCTTCGACGCAAATCGCATCGAATTCCTCCTCGGCGTTGTCGTACACGTTGCGCAACAACTTGGCGTACAAATCAAACAACGGTTCATGATGCGCGGGATTTAACCCCGGAAACGCACGAATAAACTCCTACGACGTCGATAAAACACCAAAGCAATAAGAACATAATCCACACCGGTCACGCACGCGCGCACGCGACGCGCTCGAGCAATGTATACAACGTAAATCTCGCGAGCCAGGGGAACCAACCGACGCGAGCGCGCAAACGCGCGCAACGTCCCCCAAGCTCCCACGCACCTGTGCAGTCGGCGGCTCCACGCACGCCTTCAACGCATTCACAAACGATCGTTTCAACTCTACGAACCGCAGACCACCCGTCGCAGGCTGCGGTGCGGCATCATCGACATCCATGCCGTGGTCTGTAGACATTTTTGAATTCAATCCAGTCAACAAATCGCGAGCTCACGCGCTCGACGATGCGTCTCACGAGCGTGCGCGCGCGCGGTGCGATAGAATTCGATGCGTGTTCTTCACCTCTGCGCGAATCGCGTCGAGAGATTGGACGTCGAATGGTACGCGGCGGCGAATGACGTGCACGTGCGAGCTGTCACCGCACTGCGCGGCGCGCCATGGATTACATTCTGCGCCCGACAGGCGTGGCGTTCGCGCACACCCACGCGGTGTGGCACGTCACACACGACCCATGCATTCGTGGCGTCGTCTACGCGTCCTCTGCCGATGGATCCACGCACGTGTGCGCGCGAAAGAACGCTGAATCGACGTCCGAATCATCATCGTGGAGCCCACCGACGGTGCTTGAGCGCGCGCACGATCGCGCGGTGCGCTGCGTCGCCGTCTCTCCGTGCGGGCGAATGCTCGCCAGCGCATCGTTTGACGGCACGTGCGCGGTGTACGTGCGGGCGTCGCCGCAGCACGCGTGGCGGAGGGCGTGCGCGCTCGAGGGTCACGAATCCGAGGTGAAGCGCTGCGCGTGGTCCCCGAGCGGTTCCTTGCTCGCCACGTGCGGGCGCGACCGAACGGTGTGGGTGTGGGAAGCGCACGGGGAAGAAGAGTTTGAGTGCGTCGCAGCGCTGCATGGGCACGGAGGGGATGTGAAGTGCGTGACGTGGCATCCGAGCGAGGATGTGCTCGTGAGCGCGAGCTACGACGAAAGCGTTCGCGTGTGGCGCGAAGACGAGGACGGGGATGATTGGTCATGCGCGCAGGTATTGGGTGGAGAGAGTGGTGATGGGGGTGAAGGGCATAGAGGGACGGTGTGGCGCGCGAGCTTTGAGCCGAGACGTCGAATGGATGGCGGCGCGGGCGCTCGATGCGTGAGCTGTAGCGGCGACGGCGAATTCGTGGTGTGGAATGGGTCGGGATTTTGTAACACTGAGCTCGCGTTTGGCGTGAGATTCCAGTGTGGGCACGATCAGGCGGTATTGAGCTGCGATTGGGGGGCGAATGGATTCATCGCCGCGGGTGGTGGGGATAATTCGGTGCGCGTGTACGGTGAAGGCGCCGACGGCGTCTGGCGTCAGGTGGCGTGCATAGAGAATGCGCACGATGATGACGTGAATCACGTCGAGTGGTCACCGCACGATCCGATGGAGTTGATTTCTTCCAGCGATGATGGAAGTGTGAAGACGTGGATGTTCGCCGTAGCGTAGAAGACACATTCTTTCAATTATTATAGTTCGGTTTCATGTCACATTCAGCACAATATAGTCAGTAGTGAACGCCTACGCACCAGCGTGGCATCCGCCTTGGATGAATCGCACATTCGAGCATGTTGCGAAGCATGAATTTGAATACGTCAGTCCGTTCTCGCCGCACACTGGATCGTATTGTAAGATGCACGCTGAAGCACAAGTGAACCCGGTGCCAAATTTCTCCTCTTCGACGCGACAGGCGCCGGGAACGACGGCGTTAGCGCGACCCGCTGCGGCACCTAAAAGCGCTTTTTCGAACGCACAGTTCGCCCAGCACGCGTTCGCGTATGTTCCAGAATACAAGCACACTGGTTCGAACGCATCTTCGACGCAACGGTCTCGACATTGCACCAACGCGGCGCTCTCGACATCCAATTCCACGCTTTCAGGAATGAAACTCATCGGAGGTAAACGCGTCGTTCCTTCCGGCAACAATCGCGCGCCATCCGTGCGAGCGACGAATCGATTCGCGTTGAATAACGTCACGAGACTTAGGAATTTAAAGAGCGTAGACATGTCTCGAAATGAAGTCCTCGGTGGGGCAAACTCGGCCGCAAAGAAATCGCCTCGGCTCTACGAACGTTACGCCGACACTGGCATTCTATTCACTTTGCTATTCATCACTATCGCTATTCAATACTCTCGCACACTTCTCTCATAAAATTTGCACTCGCAAACCTATCACCAAAGTGCATGTCGTACCAATGATTCACGGCGACCGTAAACCCGCGCTGCCGAACGCGGTGGAACCACATGGATGGCAAATACAACGTCTCCCCGGCGCGCACCTCAACCTCATATGCCGGCGGCGGCGACGTCCCAGCGAACGCGGCGTACGTCATGCGCTCTTCCCCGCCTTCATACACGGGATGGTTATGGCTGTCGACGTCAACAACGCTCCATGAGACGCGCGGCTCGGCGAGAGACGCGCAGCGAACGCGCCATCGAGGTTTCGGCTCGTCGTCTACAATCTCAAATTTCGCCGGCACGCACGGCGTGTATCGCATCATCGCGTAATCGCACGGCGGGCGCAGGGTAAATATTTTCACCCCAGTCACGACGGTGTAGAAATTCTCATAGTAATCCTTATGATACGCCGTATGTGAGCCATCATTTCCAATCCATAGATTGACGGCGTCTGGCTGCGCGCCCGCGAACGCCTCCGTAGCAAACGCAGGTGCCTCGCCAACATCCTCTTCGTACATCGCGCGCAGCGCCGGGTCGGTACGTAAATTATCATTCTGCATCGACGCGTACGCGCGATAATGTGGGATTCTCTCATCTACCGCTACTCCGTTCTCGAGCGAGCGAAGAAAATCATCCACGTCGACATCCGCCGCGCGCGGCTCCACAAACAACCATGTCCCCTCACCGCCGCCGTCGTCGTCTCCGCCATCGAACACGACATCGACATCGTCATCCAAACCAACGACGCGTGTGCCCGTGTAATACACCGCGGCGTCGCCTCGCCCGCGCGGCGCGACGTTGACCCGGATAACGCTCGAGCCGCTCGCGCGCGCGCGCTCCGCCACCTTGTCCACGCTCGACCACGCCGCGTGCGCGCGCCAATCATCCGTCGCGTGCGCGCACACGAAAGGCATATTTTTCGCGAGATATTCCGTGGCGAACGCGAGCGCGCTCGGAGGCGTCGCGAGTCGAGGCACGTCGCGCGGCGCACAGGCTCTGACATCAACCATCGCCTTGAGCGCCGCGGCTTCGACGTCATCGCGCGTCGTCATCGAGCAACGCACCGAACGCGAGGTTTGGCGTCGAGCTCCGCGCGCGCGCGCGGTGAGGCGTCGACGGGGGGCGATCGCGGCGCGGTGTGTCGTGATGAGCTGTCGAAAACCGTTACGACGACACAAACCGCCGCACGAGCTCCAACGCCGCGCGCGTCATCCTTCGTCGCGCGCGCCGCACGACGACCGTAGAAGAGAGCATTACAACGCACGGATTCGATATGTCGACGCACGCGAGGCGTCCCGCGGTGTCGTCGCGCGCCGCGTCGGCGGTCAACCATCGTCATGGCGCAGAGGGGGAAGAGCTCATCGATCGAAACCACGCCACACCCACGCGCGGTGCCGCCGCGCGCGCAGTCAAAGGGGAGAAATCGCATCACGCTATATTTTCTGACGTCACGGGCGCGTTCGATGACGAATGGTCGGCGTGGGCGATGAAGGGGACGCCGAAAGTGCAACACGCGCCCGCGCGTCGGGCGCCGGACAGCGCTCGCGCGTATCACGGCGCCGGCTCACCGAGTAAAATGAAGTATACTTCGCCGTTGACGCGCGCAAAGAATGGAGAATTTATCGATGCGATTGATGATGCAATTGATGCGGCGATTGGGGCGACGGTGTCATCGATGTCGGTCGTGGGCTCGTGGCTCGGAGACGTGATACATTCGGCGGGAAGTAAAAAGAATGACGACGACGACGACAGGTATTCGTCCGTCGCGCGGCGTCAAGTGATTCGAGATAAGGAGAATATTGGTATGATGACGCCGCCGGGCGTAAAGTCGTTCGGGGCACCGCAGGCGAGCAATGCGATGGACATTGAGAGAGAATTGGCGGAGACGCGGGCCGAGTTGGCGGGGGCTCGAGCGCGCGAGCGCGACATGGCGACCAAGTTTGAGTCTTTAAAGAAGCAAAACTTGGCGTTACAAAAGCGGCAAGTTGCGCGAGAGAATAAGCATGACGAGGCGAACGAAACTATGACGTTAGTGGAGCAACTCAAGGCGCAAGTTGAGGCGTTAATGGGCGAAAAGGCGCAAATGGCGCGCGACATCAACGCGTTGACTCGGGAAAATAAAGACATGCGCACGTTTATGGTGTGTAACGGATTGATCGCGAACGACGAAGAAGAAGAAGAAGAAGAATTCGATAATGATGAGGACAACCTCAATTCCATCACTGATGAAGGCGACATGTCCACAGCTTCGAGTGATATCGACGCGCTCTCGACAATGGACAGAGAATCTCTCGAACGCGAAATCGCCGAGTTGGAAGCATCCTTGAGCGCCGCATCGTCGCCTTAAAGATGTGTTTCGACTATTGACTTGTATTATTATTATTATCATCATGATTTGTACTGTACTACTGTTACTTAAACGCGATCCTCGTCTTCATCCGCGAAATCCAACGAGACATCTACAGAGCCATTACCGAGCGCGCGCAAATCCAACGGCATCATATCTTGTTCAAACGACGCCGCCACGTCGCAATCTTCATCATCGCAAGGACTCATGAACTCCGGACCGGCGATTTTTAACGCCAAGTCCACCGTGAGCGGCGTGAGCGCCATAGATAAGATGACGACGACGACGAGGAGCTCGTCGAGGCCCATCGGGAAGAGCGACCCAGTCGATCCCGACGTCGCCTGGCCGAAAATAACAAACGCAAACTCGCCACCTTGGCTTAAGAACGCCCCCGCCACGAGAGCTTCGCGCCAAGTTAAGCCAACTGCAGGTCCGAGCGCGGTGACCACGGCTGTCTTACTCGCCATGAGCGTCAATGTCATGACGAGCACGACGGGCCACAAGTGAAGCGCGAGAGGTAAATCAATCGTGGTCCCGATGGTGACAAAGAAGAGCGACAAAAATAATCCCTTGAACGCTTGGAGCTCGCGAATGATGGTGTGCGAGTACACTGTATCGGCAAGGACGATACCGGCCAAAAATGCGCCGAGTGAATCTGAAAAACCAATGGCGCTCGTGGCAAAGCTAAAGCCAAAGAGCACCAATAACGACATGGCGACAAAGACGTCGTTGCCGCAGTCAGCTTTGGAGATGGCTTTATATCCACTCACGGCGATAAATCGACCAGCGAATGCCAAGAATCCAAGGTCGAGTAATGACGTCGCCCCACCTGCGGCGAGAAGCGGAACGTCTACGGCGTCGCCACCTTTGCCGATGGATTGTAAAACTGGGAGCAAAATGATAAACGGCACCACGGCCAAATCTTGAAACAACAATACACCCAAAGACGCGGTACCAAACTTCGTGGTGAGCATTTTACGATCGGCCAAGAGCTGCAATCCAAATGCTGATGACGACAGCGAAAGTGCGAAACCAATCACCACAGCTTCCAACACGGACGACACTTGTAACATTTCGTCGTTACCAGGTTGAATGTACTCCAACACCGCCGTTCCGATGGCTGATCCTGCGGGTAAAAGCGCCGCGGCAAACGCCAGATTCACAAACAATACTTGCGTAAAACCTAATCCAAACGCATACTTGGCCAACGACGTCAAGCGCTTCACCGAAAGCTCCAAACCCATCTCAAATAATAGAAATTGAATCCCGAGCTCACAAAATTGATCGACCTCTTGATTTTCGACAAAAAGCCCGAACCGATTAAGCAGCAATCCTATTCCTAAGAATCCAAGCACCGGACTCAACGCAAGTTTCTTAAATAACGGCACGATGACCACCACCGACGCGAGCAACAGCCCGATGTCGATATCCACAGATTTCAACACCTTGGTCCATTCCTTTTCATCCAAGAGCGCACCGGCGCCCGCTTCCCGTCGCGTAGCGTCGACAATCGATTCCACAAACAATCCAGGGTCCTCCACCGCCTCGACAAGCTTGCCCGTGGGTAACGCCGTCTCTTCGCGCGCACCGTTGAGTAGTCCCATCATCTCTTGTCCCAACTCCACCCCGCGTTTGACAAACGACAACGGCGTCACGCCGTTCCCATCCGTAATCCTCGGCGACACCATCTCGAAACTTCTCGCCGTCTGATCACCTAAAATTGCCGGAAATTTTACATGCACTGCATCTATAACCGCATGCGCATCGCTGAATGATGGAAAGTGAGCCGACGCGTACGACGCTGCGTCGCTCGCGAAGGTGACCAACTCAATCCCCCCGAACGCGTGTATCACGTGCGAATCTCCTCTCGCGCGCCCTCGAACGCGCCCTCGCGTCTCAAAACTATGTTTCCCATCGCTCTCGCGCCACACATTCGCCGCACCACGCCTGGTTGATGCGTGCTTTGAAGATAATGCACGCGCGGCGACGCTCGAGCCTGCGCAGGCGATCACCATCGTTCGAGCTCAACGCGCGTTCTCTCGCTCTCTCGCCCCGCGCACACCACAAGTGATGCGTGAGAACCAATCAACGCACGTCGCGTGAGCTTTCCCGCGCTTTGGTCGGCGCGTCGCGATCGATGGCGCGTCGAGCTGTCGCGGTCGTCGACGTCGACGGCGGCCACAACCCTTCGGATACATAAATATCAAACTCGGACACTCGGATCATAATATACTCATCAAACATCGGTATCGTGTTTTGAGTGGTGTTCGTTGCGTCCGCGTCAGCTTCTCGCCGCACAACTGGACACGCGCGCTTCATCGCCGTCGCATCGACCGCGCGCGCGCGAACGCCACAGCGCGCGCGACGACATCGCGTTCTATCGCACTCGCTCGTCTTTCTCGCCAATTCTCGTCGTTCGCGCGCACAGCGACGCTCGGGACACCATGAGCTCGGACGACGCCGGTTCGGACAGCGACGACTA